>Ga0115031_1000133_pt1 | contig 51686 bp, 26 predicted proteins | sample Maine_Asex4_meta_FD_87301 | JGI IMG/M metagenome (GOLD analysis project Ga0115031, IMG submission 87301) | Marine algal microbial communities from Maine, USA - Maine_Asex4_metaG | ecosystem: Host-associated > Algae > Red algae > Unclassified | place: Maine, USA | collected 2015-01-05
AAGCAGAGAGGTCGGGAGACCTTCTGCGGTTTTTCTTTTATACCGTCAGAAACAACGCACCCAAAGGTCTCCTGACCTCTTGGGTTTTCAAGAAACGACCTTCCCAAAGCTCGCGATCTCCTGAGTTTTCGGAAGCAGAGAGGTCGGGATACCTTCTGCGGTTTTTCCTTCAGGCTTTCAGAAACAACACACCCAAAGGTCTCCTGACCTCTTAGGTTTTCGGAAGCAGAGAGGTCGGGAGACCTTCTGCGGTTTTTATTTATACCGTCAGAAACAACGCACCCAAAGGTCTCCTGACCTCTTGGGTTTTCAAGAAACGACCTTCCCAAAGCTCGCGACCTCCTGGGTTTTCGGAAGCAGAGAGGTCGGGAGACCTTCTGCGGTTTTTCTTTTATACCGTCAGAAACAACGCACCCAAAGGTCTCCTGACTTGGGTTTTCAAGAAACGACCTTCCCAAAGCTCGCGACCTCCTGGGTTTTCGGAAGCAGAGAGGTCAAGAGGCCATCTGCGGTTTTTCTTTTAGACCGTCAGAAATGACCCTCTCAAAGATCTCACGGCCCTGCCGGCCGGCAAGCAGGCTCTTGGTCAATAATAAATTACTTAATCTTCACAATAATTAACTTACTATATAGTTGTATAACTGTAATTTACGTTATATATTTGAATTATGCGTTACAAGCTTTCACAGATTGGATTTTTAATATTTGCCTTCGGGCAATTAGCATTTGCTCAAACCGAACTTGATATTGCGTATCAGAATGAAGATTATGCTAGCGCCTTACACCTAGCAAAGCAATGCATCGAGACCGATAGCACTGATTTTAATTGTAACAAACTAGCCGGTCTATCAGCTTTTAAGCTTGGTAATTTTTTGGAGACAAAGAATGCGCTCTTGAAAGCTGAAGAACTTCGCCCAGATAATCAGCAGGTTATTAAACTTCTCGCAAATGTATATGAGCAGGAAGAAAACATACCTAAAGCTATTAAATATTACAATCGACTTCTTGATCAAGATTCTCTTAATGCCGTATACTTTAGAAAGCTAGGGCAGTTATATCTGAGAGCGGACATGCAGCTTGATGCTTTCCCCTTTTTTGCGAAAGCATACAAAATAAATGACAAGGACTTTTATACCATCAAAGGAATTGTTGAACTATTGACCACAAACAAACAATATGACTTGGCAGATTCAATCTTAACTGAAGCCATTGTTTATGACTCAACAAATATCCAGTTTATACTGATGTCTGCTAGAAGTAAATATATACAGCGAGAATATCAAGAATCAATCAAACGATTTGAAAGCTTGAGAGGTAAGCTGGATCTTAATAATTATTACAATAAAATGGTAGGCTATTCATACTTGCAAATTGATTCCTTAGATAAGGCTATTTGGCATTTATCAAAATCGCTTGTAGATGAAAAAAGACCAGAACAAGCAAGTTATTATTTAGGTATTGCCTACGAACAGAAAGATGAAAAAGATCTTGCCCTTGAGTATTATGAAAAGGCTGTGAAAGCAGGAACATCTAGAGATCTAGATTTATACCATCACAGCATGGCTAAAATTTACAAAGAGAAAAACGAGTTGAAAGATGCAGTGCATCATTATACTGAGGCAAATAAGCACTCAGACGACCCTCTCCTCTTCTTCCTACTAGCACAAGTTTGTGACGAATATTATAAGGATAAAAAAATCGCTATGAGGTATTATAAAAAATATGAAAATAGCGATCATGAAAACCAAGCATACAAGAAATACGCAAAGGAGAGAAGAATTTATTTAAAAGAATTAGCTCATCAAATGAATAATTAATCTATGAAAATTCAAAAATTAACTAAGGCTGAAGAAGATATCATGAAGATGATATGGGAACATGGGCCAACAACAGTGTCGGCGCTGATTGACAAAATGGAGGGTGAAAAACCACCTCATAGCACTGTTTCCTCCACCATCAGAATTTTAGAGAAGAAGGGTTTCCTTGATCATAAAACCTACGGAAGAACTTACGAGTACTTCCCTACTGTAGAAAAAGAAATTTACTCCAAATATTCTATCAAAAGTCTATTGAGTAATTACTTTGAAGGTTCAGTCAATGAAATGGTTTCATTTCTAATCAAGGAAGAAGAGGTTGATGTTGATGAGCTCAAAGAATTAATTAATAATATAAACGATTAACCATGGAAGCAGTTATCTATTATTTATTTGAATACGGTATCTACTTGATTGCTTTTTATGTATTATACCTCTTATTGTTTAAAGGCAAAAATGATCATAAGTTTAATCGATTCTATCTAACAAGCTCATCTATTATCTGCTTAATAATTCCATTGTTGCCAACAAAGTTTTTGAGCACAAACAATGAATTATTTGGTATCCTTCTGGAACCAATAGAAATTGGAGCAAAAGGCACCGCACAGCTTATCGTCCAAGGAAATGAAAGTATTCCAATCATCGCCTTACTAGCCATGCTATACTTAGGAATCACTGTCATCTTAGCCCTTAGATTTTTATATGGTGTCTTTAAGATTCAATCCCTTATCCACAAAGGAAAAAAGACGGTTTATAAAAATAACTTCATTGTAGAGTCAACAGAAATTAGCGTTCCATTCTCGTTTTTTAATCACATATATCTACCCGCTTCAAAATACACTGAAGCCGAAAAAGAAGTTATTGTCGAACATGAAATGACACATATAAATTATGGCCATAGTTCTGAAAAAATTCTTTTTTTAATCAATAAGGTATTCTTCTGGTGGAACCCTATCAGTCATCAATATTTTATAGAATTAGAATTGGTACACGAATATCAGGTAGACGAAAAACTATGTGAGTTATCAAGTAAAAAAGAATACAGCAATTTCCTTTTATCACAAATCAATACAACTGCAGAATATTCATTTGTAAACAATATTTCATCACATATAAAAAATAGAATCATTATGATAAGTTCAAAAAATAAATCATTACCAACGATGATCAAGTGGGGATCATACTTAGCCTTATTTTTTGCAGTCATGTTTCTTCATTCATGCTCAACGGAAGATGAGCCATTAATAGAAGACAACTATACTAAAGAAATAGAGGTAAGAGCAGAAGTGACGCCGACTGGAGATTTTGAATCAGTGGTATACAAGGACACCATCGTTACTTTCAATTCAGAAACATTTGAAGAAACAACCAAGATAGTGGAATGGACAGAAAATATTTACAAAGCAGTTGAAGTGATGCCAGTATTTGGAGATTGTGGCAACATCAACGATGTTGATGAAAAGTACGAATGCTCCAATCAAAAATTATTAGAATTCATTTATAAAAACCTTCGCTACCCTGCAGAAGCAAAAAATAATGGCGTCGAAGGAATAAATGTTGTACAGTTTGTAATTACTTCTTCAGGCAGTATAACTGATGAAAAATTTCTTAGAAGTATCGGTCATGGAACAGATGAAGCCATTCAAATGGTTATAGACAAAATGAAAAAAGAAAAAGGTATCTGGACTGCAGGAAGACAAGATGGTCAGACAGTGGCTACCCAATTTACGCTACCCGTTAAGTTTAAGTTGGAGGATTAGAAGATATTTAAGTATAAGTTTGTTTTCTTAAGGCTCAGTGTGAACTGAGCCTTTTTAATGCTTCTAGCAAATTTTTAATAAAAGATTATGGTCAAAAACCAAGGACTCATGTACCGTCTAGTTTGTGAATGTATTTCGTAATTTGATTTTTAAAAAAACCTTTCCTTTCAGAAACAGCTATTGTACCTTTCCCTTTTTTCAATCTTAGTACTTACATGTAATGCCAAAAAAGAATTAAATACACCTCAGAAGGCACCTCCTTTAAAAATGGAACTCCACAACGAGCTTGCTCAAAAATTCATCATCGTCGATGGTCATGTCGACCTTCCTTACAGACTCAGAGTGATGAACTTTCGATTAGAAAAAGAGTTTCTTGAAATTCCTGTGCAATCTGACAAAGGGGATTTTGATTATGTAAGATCAAAAGAAGGTGGGCTTGATGCACCTTTTATGTCAATTTATATTCCTGCCGATTATCAAGAGGATCCAGGTCGATCAAAAAGTGTGGCTGACTCTTTGATTAATATGGTAGAAGCCATCTGTGATAAAAACCCTACTTACTTTGAGGTGGCATATACACCTGAAGATGTGGAAAGAATATTTCAAGAAGGAAAAGTCGCGTTGCCTATGGGGATGGAAAATGGATCAGGCATAGAAGATGATTTGGCCAACATAAAGTACTTTTCTGATCGTGGATTTAATCACATCACACTCACTCACTCCAAAGACAATCTGATTTGCGATTCTTCCTACGATACCACAAGAACTTGGAATGGTCTGAGTCCGTTTGGATTACAGGTCATCGAAGAAATGAACCGCACCGGAGTCATGGTAGACATTTCTCATGTTTCAGATTCTACTTTTTATCAGGCGGTCAAACACTCTAAAGTTCCTGTCATAGCATCTCACTCTTCTTGTAGGAAATTTACGCCTGATTTTGAAAGAAATATGAATGATGACATGCTGAGATTAGTAGCTAAAAATGATGGCATCATCATGATCAACTTTGGTTCAACATTTATTGATCAAAAAGTAAAAGATCAAAGATGGCAAGTAGGTTTGGATATGAATGAATATCTCGAATCTAAAGGTATGACAAGAGAAAGCCCTGGAGCTAAAGAAGAAATGGAGAAATATTTAGAAGAAAGTGAGCTCAGCTTCTCAGATGTCAAGGTGGTTGCCGACCACATAGATCATGTGGTAAAAGTAGCAGGAATCGATCATGTAGGCTTTGGCTCAGATTATGACGGAGTCGGAGATTCATTGCCTACTGGCTTGAAAGATGTCTCAGATTATCCTAATTTGATTGCAGAATTATTGGTAAGAGGATACGAAGCCGATGATATCCAAAAGATTTGTTCGGGAAATATTATGAGAATTTGGAAAGAAGTAGAAGCTTACGCAAATGGAAATAATTGATTTTCAGTAAAGTATATATTTTAGGAATACGAATATGTTTAGTATTTTACCTAAAATATCTTTTGTGTTATATAGAGTGCAACGAATTCAGAGCCCTAGGTATAATAGCAGTAGAAAGGCCAAAGTGCCTAAATCTATTAGTATGACACAAATGAAACAATTTAAATTTATGAAGTTCACTAAAACATTAGTTGTACTACTCGCAGTTTTAACAATCATAGGTTGTAGAAAGGATATTGATGGTGTCCCTACAGAAGAAATCATTAGTCCATCGGTTCCATATTTCCAAGAAACAGATCTTACTGGACAAGTGGTAGATGAAAATGGCAACCCTATTGAAAATGCAAGAATTGAATTTACCAGCTTCGCAGAGACTAGTGATGAAAATGGGTATTTCAAATTCCAAAGCATTGATATAAATGAGGATGGCTTTTTAACTACTTATGAAAAAGATGGTTATTTCGATGGTTACAAATTTGTATTTCCATCTGAATCAAATAAATCATTCATCAAAGTAATGATGGTTGAAAAAGGTGATGCTCAAAGTTTCAGCGCTTCAACCGGAGGAACAATTACTACAGATGGAGCCAGCATTGCGTTCAAGCCAAACACAATCGTTTTTGAAAATTCAGTTCAATTTTACGACGGTAATGTACAAGCATATTTTCATTGGTATGACCCTACAGCGATAAATACTCCTATGAGTATGCCTGGAGATTTAAGAGGAATTTCTGTTGAAAAACAATTTGTTTCCTTAACTAGTTACGGTATGGTTGCTGTAGAATTGTTTGGATCAAATGGTGAAAAACTAAATCTTGCTACAAATACTACAGCTACACTAACCATGCAAGCTCCGGACGGAGAAAAGCCTGGAGTGATTCCAACTTGGTCTATGAATGAAGAAAGTGGCTACTGGATTGAAGAAGGAGAAGCAACACTTATTGATGGAAATTATGTTGCAGAATTATCGCACTTTTCATTTTGGAATTGTGATGATCCATTCGATTTAGTATTTATCGATGGTTTCATTCAAAATGCAGATAATTTCCCTATTTCGAATGCTCTGGTAAAAATAAATATAGTTGGCTCAACAATCTGTGGTTCTGGTTATACAAATAGTGAAGGTGAATTTTCAGGTTACGTTCCTAAGGATCAACAACTTGCAATCTCTGTTTATGACGAATGTGGAAACCTTGCCTACACTGGCCCTTTGGGAGAGTTTTCAGATGACACAAGTCTACCTCCTATTTTTGCAACGTTAAGCAGTGATCTGGTAAACATTGAAGGAAGAGTCCTATGTGATGGTGTACCCATAACGGCAGGATATGTAAAAATAAATTATGGCGAAGAGAACTACACTTTATTAGATATAAATAGCGATGGTTCTTTTATATCCTCAAGGCTGCTTTGTGCATTTGATGCTTTTAGCGTTTCACTCTATGCCATTAATACGGATTTAGGAACAACCAGCGACGAAATATTTTTAGATTCAATTGGTACCAACTCGATTAATGTTGGTGTCATTGATGCCTGTACACTCCAAGCAGATGAATGGCTTAGTCTAACGATTGACGGGGCTGACCTGGGATCAGTATATGAAGTGAGAGCAACTTCAAATTTAGAAGGGTTATCATTTTTTGCCTCTGGAATAGATGGAGGTGTTAGTTTCAGATGTTTCGATTCCAAATTAGGTGACGTTCAACCAATTGCGGTTGCTATGGAAAATATGTGGGATTCAGACCTCTCATGTGAAGGAACCTTCTGCGATGATATAAATATAAACTTTACGACGTTTGATAGATTTCAAGATGGGTACATACAAGGAACATTCGAAGGAGTATTATACAGTGAAGTTGGAGAAGCCGTTTCGGTAGAAGGAGATTTTAGAATTCAACTTGACGAATATATTCCTACCGCAAAAATAGGTGGGTTTGTTTGGGACGATACAAATATGAATGGACTTTATGATGCCAATGAATCAAAAAAGAATGTGACTGGCATATATGTCACTTCTATAAACTATGCACCTTATGTTTTTCCAGATGGAAATTTTGTAGGATTTGTGGCAGCTGACGTTGACTTTTCATTACAATACTTCCTTGACATTGGCGAAGGCACCACCCTTCTAAATGTTGGTGGTGATGAAACAATCGACAATGATTTTAATGCAGGTGGATTTACAGAAACTTTTCAATTTGCAGAAGGCGAAGAGTACCTAAATTTTGGATTAGGACTGATTGAGATTGAACAACTTGAATGTAATCAAACCCCTCAAAATGGAACAATATTCGGTTGTGATTTCTTTGGTCAAACATTGTCCATTGAAGCAGAAAATGGAAATGGTAATTACACTTATCAATGGAACACGGGTGAAACCACTCCATCCATAATATTGAATAATGAAGGATCATATTCTGTGACTGTTACAGATGCATCTGGCGCAATGTGCGAAGCAGAGTTTGAAGTATACTCCAACCCAGGATTAGAATTACAAACAGTGGTAAGTAATCCAGCTTGTGGAAATAGCAATGGCTCAATCCAAGTCATAAATGAGTTTGATTTTAGTAATATTTTTTGGTCCGAATTAGGCTTTGAGGCCTTTGAGCTTGATGGATTAACGCCAGGAATCTATAACTACGAAGCCTTTGATCAAGATGGCTGTATAACAAATGGGTCGATAACATTGGTTGATCAAAGCACAGTCATTGGAAATCAAGTATTTATTGATGCACCGGAAGGGGTTCAGAACCAGTTTGATTCTGGCGATAGTCCCCTAGACAGCGTAAGAGTAAATCTACTTGATGCTCAAAGCTTAGATGTAGTGGAAACCTTATTGACTGATCAAGCTGGGAACTATTTATTTACCGGAGAATACGAAGGAGAATATATTGTTGAATTTATCATTCCTGATGGCTATGAATTTATAGAAAATCTCAATGGCCTAGAAGATGAATTAAATAGTGATATAATACCAAATGATGTAAATCCACAAGTTGGTAGAACAGAAGTTTTTGGTGTAGAATGTGGAGAAATAATATTATATATTGATGCTGGAGTGAGGATATAGCTATAAGCTAATAGGAAATGGACTTTTAAAAATAAAATGCTGATCAATCCAGAAATAAAATTACTCGTAACTGGTTGTGTCAATAAAGACCCAATCGCACAGAAGGAACTTGTCGAAAAGTTTTCTTCAATGCTGTATACGGTATGCCTGAGGTATATGGGTGACTCCCATACTGCCAAAGATATTCTGCAGGATAGCTTTATTAGGATTTTTAAAGGAATTCACACCTTTGATAGTGAACGTGGATCGCTGCAAGGTTGGATGAGACGTGTCACTATCAATGTTGCTTTAAAGCAAATAAAAAAGAATAAAAAGAGACAAGAATCAGAGATTGGTGATAATGAATTAGGTATGGAAAAGCAACCAGTGATTACGGATCAACTGGCGGCACAAGATTTATTGAAGGTTGTACAAACTTTACCAGAAGGATACAGACAAATATTTAACCTTTCAGTGGTGGAGGGTTACAATCATAGAGAAATTGGAGAATTGTTGGGCATCGAAGAAGTTACTTCTAGATCACAACTCTCCAGAGCAAAACAACTTTTGAGGAAAAAATTACAAAATATGCAAACAGACGATTCATGGGCAAGAATAATTTAGACAAAGTAGTAAAGGACAAACTTTACGATCTGAATACTCCCATAAACACCAACGATCTATGGAGCGGAATTCAGACCAAAATGGATAACGAAAAGACAGAAGCAAAGCCTGCATTTTCTTTTAGAAAATATTTGGGACTAGGCCTGCTTGCATTTATGTTATTTGGCTCCACTTATTTGCTATACAATCAATTTGGCAATAACACCATCGACGAAAATATGACCAGCGCAGTCGACAATAAGTCAATTGATGACACTTCCGTAAATGTGGGCAATACATCCAACAACACAAATATCAATAAATCAAGCCTAGCTACAACTGAACTGGACAATGGCGTAATTTCGTTATATACAAACACCACAAAACAAGCCACAAGTGCAAATGCAAACTCAAACTCAAACTCAAACTCAAACTCAAACAAAAGAAAAAGGAAACTTAACAACACGGCCAATCAAAACAATAACGAACAGATAAGGTCAAACTCAAGTGCAAGTGCAAACTCAACAGTTAGTACAAGCGAAAGTAACTCTGCCAATCAAATAGACGAGGATCAGTTAACTTCAAAACTTACACCAACATCAGGTAATTCACCATCTGAAAATAGTAGTAACATTTACGGAAGTGAAAAAACCAATACTAGCGAACTAAATATTACAGACAAAAATACAAACTCTTCAGACACTGAAAAAAGGTTCCAAAACTCCTTAATAAATGCTATCAATAGATTGGACAGAAAAGAGAATGTAGGAATATCCTTCGGAAGAGAAACAGTTGATATTTGTAGTAGGAGGAATCGAATTGATTGCTACGATGCATGGACCGAGGACAACAAGTTTAGTATCGTCCCATATGTTGGTGTCGACTTTGTAACCAACGATAGGATAAGAACTGACAGCTTTGCAAACTATCTGCAAGAAAGAGATAATACCATGAGATTTCTTGAAGTAATCAAGGCGGGACTTTTGGTAAAATACAATGTAACGCCAAATCTCTATGTTAAGGTAGGTGCGGAATACAACCAGATCAGAGAAGTCTTTGAATCAACAACTGTCGAAACAATTGAAGAAGTTGTTGACGATGTTATTATTGGTTATACAATCTCAATCGAAGGAGATACATTTCCGGTTACTGGCGAAGCCGAGCAAATTAGAATTATTACTACCAAATGGCGCAAGTTTAACAAGTACCACTCTCTCAACATTCCAGTAATTCTGGGATTTCAGGCGCCTATTGGCAACGGGTGGGCTTATTTTACAGAAGCTGGTGTCTTTTACAATGTAAGATTTACTTACGAAGGAACTTTACTTGACCAAGATGGCTTGGTTGTATCTGGAGAAAATTACTACCTCAACAATACAGGAGTAAGTCTCTACGGTGCCCTAGGTATAAGCTATAATTTCAATGACAAAATTGCAGCCTTTGCAACAGGTTCCTACAAATACAATCTCGAACCAATCAACAATGCCGACTACAACCCTATCAAACAAAATTTAGGTTTGGCTGGTGTGGCAATAGGATTAGAAATCAGACTGTAAACTATGTCGAAACATATTTGAGATTCATATCTGCAAGTAATAAATTACAAATTTATTACCTTGAGCTATGTCCTCAGTACTTCAAAGTAAAGCAACGAAATTATTTCTAGTTCTTGCCGGATTTTTTGTCTGCAATGCTTTGGTCGCAGAGATGATTGGCACCAAAATATTTTCTTTAGAAAAGGTATTTGGAGTGAAACCGATGAACTGGACAATCCTTGGAGTATCAGACCTAGGATTTAATCTTACAGCAGGGGTTTTACTATGGCCTGTAGTGTTTGTCATGACAGATATCATCAATGAATACTTTGGATCAAAGGGAGTCAAATTCTTAAGCTACCTTACCTCAGGTCTGATCCTTTTTGCATTCGCCATTATCTTCTTAGCAATCGCTCTCCCACCCAATGATTGGTGGACAAATCTAAGCGGATTATCAGATGACCCCAACAACAATCTTCCGAATCTAAACCTGGCCTTTAGAAAAATTTTTGGTCAAGGGCTTTGGATCATTGTCGGCTCACTTGTTGCATTTTTAGTTGGACAAATTGTTGATGTTTACGTTTTTCAAAAGATCAAACAAAAAACTGGAGAAAAGAAGATTTGGCTGAGAGCAACTGGTTCTACCTTAGTATCTCAATTTTTTGATAGCTTCATCGTATTATTTATTGCTTTCTATATTGGTGCAGATTGGGAGTTGCTGCGTGTGACTTCTGTTGGAATCGTCAATTATATCTACAAATTTGGTATAGCTATTCTACTAACACCTCTTATTTATCTTGCTCACCATCTAATAGATTCCTATCTTGGCATCCGCTTAGCAAACCAATTGAAAGACGAAGCGTTACTAAAATAATTATGCGGCAAATTACCAATACACTTTTAATGATCCGTCCAGCAGGATTTGGATTTAATGAAGAAACGGCAGAAAGTAATTCATTCCAAACAAAAGATGAAACACCACAGGATCAGATCCAACAAGATGCGCTATTAGAATTTGACAACATGGTGAAAACATTAAATGACCACAACATCAATACATTGGTCATCGATGATACTCCACCTTATAGTCCTGGTGCAATCTTTCCAAACAATTGGATAAGCACCCACGAAAACAAAATCTTGATTACCTATGCCATGGAATCTCCTATTCGTCGGCTTGAACTTAGAGAAGATATCCTTCGAAAACTTGAAGAATTATACGGATTCAATAAGGAATATAATTTTCAACATTATATTATAGAAGATGGTCTGGCATTAGAGGGCACAGGGAGCATGATTTTGGATAGAGAAAATAGAATTTGTTATGCATGTCTTTCCTCTCGTACAAGCATTCAACTACTATCTAAGTTTGGAATACTGATGAATTACAAGATCGTTTACTTCCATGCTTACGACAAGAACAATGAGCAGATTTATCATACAAATGTAATGATGGCCCTCGGTGAAGAGCTTGCTATCATTTGTTTGGAAAGTATCCAAGATGAAGAAGAGAAGAAAAATGTAGTTGATCAATTACAAGCAAATGGAAAAATAATTGTTGACATTGGTTTAGACCAAGTCAATGAGTTTGCTGGCAATATGTTGGAGGTGAGATCGGATGATTTTACTAGATACATGATCATGTCATCAAGTGCCAAAAAAAGCCTAACAGCAGATCAACTTGAAACAATCTCCAACTCTAGCAAGATCATTGACATCAATATTCCTACCATTGAAAAATACGGCGGGGGTAGTGTAAGATGTATGATGGCTGAGATTTTCAAGCCACAGAATTAATACTTTCCTGCTTTCACCGACTGTAAGTATTCCTAAAATGCTTAAGTTCTGGACTTTTTTCTAACCACAAATTCAAAAAATCATATATTTGAACTACCTAAAAATTAGCCATACAAATTAACGAAATTATGAGACACATCATTACACTTCTATTTTTGTGCTTTGGATTTGTGAGCACAGCGCAGATCATCACAGAAATTATGTACAATCCACCAGAATCTGGAACCGACTCACTTGAATATATTGAAATCTACAACAACACAGGTCAGGACCTAGAATTGGAAGGATACTACTTTATTGGTATCAACATGACTTTTGAGCAACAAACACTGCCTTCAGAAGGATATCTGGTTGTTGCAAAAAACAGAACTGCGTTTGATGGTGTTTTTCAAGCACCTACTATTCAATGGTTTAGTGGCGGCTTAAACAATGGTGGTGAAGAAATTGCATTGGCTACCCCAGATAGTACGATCCTAAGTTCTGTGCGTTATGAAAACGGTGGCGCTTGGTCAACAAATGCGGATGGTCTTGGATACTCTTTAGAGCTATGTGACCTTTCGGCAAATGAGAGTGATCCTGCAAACTGGGGGTTTTCAACATTTGATACTGGGATGATGATAAACAACACTCAAGTTTTTGGTAGTCCTACAAGAGCCAATGAACCAGATTGCTCAGAGGTATTAGGAGAATATCTAAGTGTTGCTATTAATGAAATAATGTATAATGCGCCAAGTGATGTTGATAGCTTAGAATATATTGAACTTTTCAACTATGGTAATGACACTGTAAGTTTGGCTGGATGGACACTTGATGGAGACATCACACACAATCTACCAGGATTGGATCTCTTGCCAAATAGAACTTTAATTTTATGCAAAAACAGTGATGCGATAGCATCAGCTTTTGGAACTGTTGGTTTTCCATGGCCAGGTGCTCAAAAGCTTGGTGATGACGGAGGAAGCATTAGATTGTTTACTGGTGTTGGTACTTTGGTGGAAGAATTAACTTATGACATTGCAGATCCTTGGCCTGTAGTTGAACCAGGAACTGCTATAACTCGTTGTGATCTTTCGGGAGATGAAAATGATGGCAGCAGCTGGATCGCATCTAGTACTGTAAATGATGTAGAAGGAGTTGGACAAATTCTGGGAAGCCCAGGCAAAATAAATCAATGTGGCAATCTTACCATCGGAGAAGCAACAGCAATCGATGCTGATGGTACGCTTATCATGCTTGGAGATTCAGTTACTTTAACAGGAACTGTATATGGTCCAAATTTCAATGGCAATGGTTTACAGTTTGCTTTGATTGACGATCAGAATGATGGCATCAATGTATTCACTTTTGATGCTGCATTTGGTTATGAGCCAACAGAAGGAGACAATCTTACAGTTTCTGGGGAACTTGGTCAATTCAATGGCCTTGCACAGATTCAACCAAGCACATTGGTTGTTAATACAACGGGTAATTTACTTTTTGATCCAACAGAAGTATCAGGTCTTGGCGAAGAAACAGAATCACAGCTTATTATCGTCAGAGATATGTTTCTTGCTGATTCTACTGAATGGACCAATTCTGGTTCTGGATTTAATGTTGATATTACCAATGGAGTTGATACACTTGTCATGAGAATTGACGCAGATGTAGCTTCAATTTATGGTTTAGGACATCCTCAAGGTACTTTTAGCGTAACAGGAATTGGTGGTCAGTTTGATAATTCAAGTCCATTTGATTCTGGATATCAGATATTTCCAAGGTACTTCTCTGACATTGATCCATACAATGAATTTATGCCGGATACAACGATGGTTGAAGATCTTTATCCCGTGAGAACCATTCTGGAAATGACTAATAATAATGCAGAAGGTGTTGCAGATTCTTTAGATGTTGCCTGCACAATGACAGGAATAGTCCATGGAGTTAATTACTCTGCGGCAGATCTTATCATGACAATTATAGACGCAGATAACAATGGTATTGGTGTTTTCAATAACGATAATACAGTTGGTTATCTTGTACAAGAGGGAGACGAAGTAACTGTAAAAGGAACGATAGGTCAGTTTAATGGTTTGACGCAAATATCAATAGATAGTTTGGAGATTTTGGGCATTGGAAATGATTTGGTGACACCAATTGAATACGTCGCAGACACGGATGATTTTCTCGAAGAAAACGAATCTAGTTTAATTGAGATAGCTATTGTTTCATTTGCGGACCCTAGTCAATGGGCAGGAGATGGCTCTTCATTTAATGTAGATTTGATTTCTGAAGCCAATCCACTTAAGACATTCACCATGCGTATTGACAATGATACAGAGCTGGCAAGTATGCCCTTACCTCAGCAAACAAACGCCTTAATAATAAGAGGAATTCAGGGGCAATTTGATAGCTCTTCGCCTTTTGACTCAGGCTATCAAATTCTTCCAAGGTATGCCGGTGACATCTTTACATTAATAAATACTTTTGATCCTGAATTAGATGCTTCCATCACTATCTACCCTAACCCAGCGAATGATATTTTACAGGTTCAATCTGAATTAGAAATTGATAACTATAAAATTTTCAATATGCTTGGACAAGTGGTAAAAACTAGCAGATTTGAAAATCAGATATTGATTGAAGATTTGCCGGAAGGCTCATACTCTATCCTATTCAACTCGGGAGAGAAATTGAGTTCTAAGAAATTTATAAAAATAAAATAGGAAGTAAATGTGAAGCGTTGCACAAGGGATGTGAAGAGTTGTACAAAAAATGTGAAGATTTGCACATAGTATGTGAAGAGGTCAGGAGACCTTTCACCTAGATTGACCGCCAAAGGTCTCCCGACCTCTTGGCTCAATTAATAAAAAAAAGAATGCCGGTTCCTACATAAAGGAACCGGCTTCTTTAAGAAATATAAGAACCCAAATTTATCTTAATTGATATAAATCATTTTCTTAGTTGCTGAGTATCCGTTGTACTCCAATCTATAAAGAAGAATTCCTTTATTCTCTAGATTGTTAGCATCAAGGATAATTGAATTCATTCCTTTCTCAAAACCTCTTGTTTTTGAGAAAATCACCTTTCCATCAGCAGACATTACATCTAAAGTAGCAGCTCCAGCTTCTGGTAAGTAGAATCCGATCTCAGTTGAATTATTAAATGGGTTTGGTTGATTCTGGAACAATTCGAAAAAACCGTTTTGAACCAATGATCCTGATGTTTGTAAAATAACATCTTGAATCTCACCCTCCGTTGTATATGCTTCCGCAATTGTTACAGCAGAATTGATTGTTACAACATTCTCTACCTTGTCTTCCAACTTAGTTTTGAAATTTAAAGCAAACAATTCAATACCAGAACTAACTGCGACACCCTTGATTTCGTCATATGAAACAGTGATGATTCCTTCAACAGCATTTTGTAATCCGATATTATAGCCAGCTAGTGGAAATAATCCACCCTCATAGCCAGTAAAAGTCAAGGCAGCTGCATCAAACTCTATTGTAAACTGCAATCCGTCGATGTTGGCATCTTCAATGGCATTGAAAACAACTCTCAAGTCCTGATCAGCTTTGAAATCAACATTGTTGGTTCCCATTCTAAATGCTTGACCAGATCTATTTTCGACAGCTTGGTTTGCAAAGTTCACAGCAGCATTTCCATTAACGTCTCCAATTTTTACACCGAAGAAATTAGCTTGGTCATCTGAAACGTATAGGTTATTATAAACCACTGTTTCTGGGAAATTCCATGGATTCTCTACATCGGCAAAAATATGTGAGTCAGGTACGAATACCCAAGGCTCAGATGATTGCCAATCACTGTAAAGACCTAAAATTAATTTTCTTATTTCGATAAGGTCAACAGCTGTAACTGTATTAGATCTGTTTACATCAGCTGCAATAATTTTATAAGGAGAATCCAATCTCTGAACATCCAAGATGTGCTTCTGAATAAGTAAAATATCCAAAGTTGATACACCATTTAAAGCTGCATCTTCTTTTGTTGGCTTAACCATGTAACCATTATAGAATGGAACATCATTAAACATATAGTCACCACTATTTGTCATTTCTTCAGACATTAAGTTGGTCATATTTTCATATAACTCAAGCTCAACTTGTTCCATATCAAGCAATTTCTCATTAAATACTTTACCCCCGATGAAAGCTCTTGCTTCTTCATCATCTTCACAAACTTGTTGAGAATCTTGAAGTTTTAAAGTCACAACACATGATTCGAAAGCTCCACTTGCATCTACAACAAATACCTCCAATTCTATGCTTGCTCCAATTCCGTTTGGAATATCAGAACAATCAAAACTCATATTTGGAGTCAATGGTCCATTGTTAGGATTTGTAAATGAGAAAGATAAATCGTCTACATTTCCACATCCCGCTTCACTCTTAAGATCAAAATCTGAAGCCCATACATCAGCTTGTCCTTGATCGTCAAGAACCCAAACTATAGATGCAAGACAAATAGGCACTGGTGGATTGTTTCCAACAACTGTTACTTCAAATATGCATACATCTGTGTTGCCGCAGAAATCAAATGCTGTAATTGTAACAGTATGAACTCCTCCAGGTAAAGTAATATCATCAATAATATTACCGCTACCGTTGATAGTAGAACCATTTGCTACGTCAATCACATATGTATATGTCAAATCACCTGCTGGCGTACAATTATCTTCTGCCCAAATATCAAAAGTAAATTGAGCAGTACATTCTGGAAACTCTGCTTCCAATGTAATATCTACACAAGGATCTGAAAACATCGGATCAACTGCATCATTCAATTTGATGATTTGATCAAAAGTAAAGAATCCCGTATATCCATTGTTTACTTGGTAAGTACACCAATCAATGACTGTCCATTTTCTTAATATTTTATGACACTCATCAGAATCTGCTCCCGTTGACAATAATGTATCCTCATAGTCCATAGTAAGACTCACACATACATCATTGTTGCTGATAGTAGGGAATCCACCAATTATTTCTGGCTCGAAGCCTGAAAATTGATTTCCACAACCTTCAACTGAAAGTACAGGATCGATACTAATGTCATCATATTCTAGCGGGTTATTTTGTGACAATGTTATTCTTGAAGAACAAGTCGTTGTCTGCCCATTAGGCAATTCAATCGTAACAGTTCTTATGACCACACCAATCCCACATAAATCCAATCCAGTCTCATTGAAACTGATATCGGTAACTGTTGGTGTGCCATCCATTCCACAGATATCAATATCTGAAGTAAACTGAACATCGCCATAGTCAAATGACTCATAATCAAAGCCACAACTTCTATCTATATCATCTGGACATTCTACACTAAAAGATGTATCGTCCATTCCTGCAATACAAACTCTCGCTTCACATTCACTGAATCTTCCTGTATCATCAATTACTTTCAACATGATGCTCAAGGTATCACCAAGATTATCACAACAGAAATGTAAAGATGGACCATATAAAAGGTCTGATTCAAACCCTGTGCAAGTATTATCTTCTAATAATTTTACTTCAAAATCTACTACTTCACCGCATATATCAAAACTATGATCATCAAACGTTTCGGCAAATACTTCAGCAAATCCTGATTGATCTAATGATACTTTCGTAAATCCTTCACATATAGCAGTTGGAGGCAAGGTATCAATAACTTGTACTTCAAAATAGCAAGAACCAGAATCATCAGTTCCTACTCCTGGGTTTGTAATTGGAGAAGCATTTCCACAAGCATCTACAAATCTATATCTCACCCATGCAAGACCTTCAGGAATCATAGGCAAGCTATAGGTTCCATCATCTTCTATTGTAATTCCTACGCTTGAGTATTCCCCGTCTTCAGCAGGTTGCTGAGTACCTGGAACTGCAGGTAAGTATTCTACAAAAATCTCAAATTCTGAACATTCTATAAGTAGATTTTGAATTTGACCAATTCCATGCTCAAGAGCAAATGGATCTAAGTTGATCTGTGCAAAACATTTTCCACCAGCGGTTGGAAACATCAATGTATCAGGTGGACAAACTTTGATTACAGGCTCATCATCTTCTACTTTAATGATTTGTCCATCTTCTCTTGTTTCACCAGTACACCAATCAATTACTGTCCATGTTCTTAGAATTTTTCTACTAACTCCACAAAGTTCAAAATCTGTATCATTATAGAAATGCATAATGTTTGGACACCTGATACCTGTTGGCTCACCTGTTCTACTTGGAACCAAAAACTCGTCTGTAAATACATCACAGGCATCGTTTTGAGTATAATCGTAGATGAAATCATCCGGAAACACTACATCATCAACATCAAATCTCAATACATTGATTAATTGAGAACAAGTTGCTAAGAATCCTCCATCATCATCTAATGCAGTCCAAGTTCTTTCGATTGTTAACGCATAACCATTTAGGCACATCGTACCTAGTGTGTCATCTTCGAAAGACAATGACCCCATGGTTATAGAACAGTTACCATCAAAAGTTGGTACATCATTTTCGGTAGCACCGGATTCAAATTCTTCACATGTTATTTCTAGATCATCACAATTGTTTAAAACTGATTCAGTTTTATCTTCCAGTGTGATTGTTCCCCAACAAGTGATACCACATTCAGGGATAGAAACACTTGCGGTTATAGCGGTTCCTAGTTCTCCATTGCTTAAAAAGGTTGAGTTAGAACTTGCTGCAGGAACAACAACACCGTTGCTCATGATTACAAGTTCGAAATCATCTTCCGTAAGATTTGGATAATTTGGGTTGTTATAAGGCTCCCCAGACAGAATCATAGCCAAAGTAATTTCGGCTTCACATTCTGAATTTAAAGCTACATTTATATTTCCATTACATGCTAGGACTAGGTTCTCTACTTCCTCACAGATATCAGCTTGTGCATTCATTGGAATACAAAATGCTATCGCGATAAGAGTAGACAACATCAATTTGGCGTTCTTAGCTGAATTGAATGAAAATAAACTTAATAAAGCTCGTTTCATTGTTTTTTTTTAATCAGAGTTTGCGAATAAATCTTTTAAATGAGTCCTACTCTACTTCAAAAAGTAGGACTCATTATTTTAATTTTTATATATAATTACTTTAGTACTATCATTTTACGAGTAGCAATATGCGAGTTGGTTGAAATCTGATAATAGAGTATGCCCGTTGTTTCAAGTTCGTCTTGTGATACTGAAATCTCGTTATATCCTCTTTCGAAGACTCCAGTTTTAGCAAAGAGCACTTTACCACTATTATCAAATATTTGTATGAATACTTCGTCTGTATTTGGTAATTCAAATGCAATCGTAGTTTCCTCGCTGAATGGGTTTGGAGTGTTTTGGTAGACTGCGAATTCTTCAGAGATGCTTTCTACAGCTCCTTGTAATTCTACACCAATTGTTTCTACACCACCTGCTCCTTCAACATATACTTCTGACTTCAATGTTTCTGTCAGTTGTAATACTTGAGCACTTGACAATTCAAGAGCAAACATTACATCACCTTCTGAAACTTTCAATCCATTTACTTCATCGTAACTAACTAGTAATTCATTATTTGCAATAGTAAAGTTGTATTCAGCAATTTCCATTGCACCAGCTACAACATCTTCTAACTCTGCATTTTCTAATAATAAACTAAACTGTGCTCCAAATATATGTGCATCTTTTGTTGATAAGAACTCAACTTGAGTATTACCATTTTCGAGGATCGTAGACTTGGTCTTCATTTCGAATGTAGCTCCTGATCTATGCTCCACTGCAGGTGCATTGAAGTTAGTCACTACTGTACCGTTAACATCACCAAGCTTTATAGCGATAAAATCTTCATCAACCATATCTTGCACTAGGTTATCGATAATAATAGTTTCACTAAATGGCCATGGAGTTGTAGGTTGAGCAAAAACAAAGTTTTGATCAACAAAAGTCCATGAATCATTATTTGGAAACTCAGAGTATAATCCTAGGATTAGCTTTCTAATAATTGAAAGGTCCAATGCAGAAATACTTTCTGAGTTGTTTACGTCTGCCGCAATTAACTTGTACGGGCTATCTAATGACTGTATGCTTAAAATATGCTTTTGAATCAATAAGATATCCAAAGTAGACACACCGTTAAGTGGGTTGTTATTATTATATGCTTCAACTTGGTAGTTATTGTTCAATGGAACATTGTTAAAGTCATATTCACCTGATGTTGTCATGTATGTCATCATAGGATTAACACTTCCTGACATCAATGACATTTCAACATCATCAACCATTTCTCCTTTTTCAGTATATACCTTACCAGAGATAGCTGCTCTACTCGCACCAGAATCTGGACAAGCATCGTGATTATCTTGTAAAATTAAATGCGTAGTACAGAAGCTTTGGTTGCCATTGCTATCCGTAACCCACATTTGTAATTCTATTGTATCGGTTACACCTTCTACAAGGTCTGAGCAATCAAATGATTGATTTGTGTTACTTGTATTAGATGAGAATGAGAATGTCAAATCATCAGTTTCATTACAAGTTCCACCATAACTACCTTGATCAAAATCTTCAGCCCATATCTCTACTGAACCAGCTACTGGAATTGTAGTTACAACTTCAGTTAAGCAATAAGCTGTTGGTCCATCAGAATCTCCGTCTACAACAAAGGTCATATCACAAGGCGGCATCACATTACCACAATCATCTTCTGCATACCACTTGATATAGTGAGTACCATATGGATATACTCCATTTGCATCATCCGATTGTATTCCTATTGCTTCAAAATCTCCATCGTTGTCTAAATCAAGATCGTACCAAACAGTGATCTCACCAAAATTGCTGCAATTATCTGTAATAGTAATATTCAATCCTGGCTCATATGTTTGAATCATACATGAACCTACAGACTCTCCTATTACTTGATTTAAATCTTGACATCCGCTAAATACAGTTGGACCTTCAGTATCAAATATCTTGATTACCTGAATGTGCACCCATTCTTCATCTGGCTGACACCAGTCAATGACTGTCCATGTTCTTAGAATTTTAGAACAAGCTATTTCTGTATAATTAAATACTTGGTCTTCGTGAGCAGCTGTTACATTTGAGCAAGCACTTACACCTATAAACCTAGGGAAAGCATTTGCAACAGGTAAATCCTCTGGCTCAACCCCACCGTTACAATTCATTGAATCGAAGTCATCTGGAAAATCAATATTACTTCCGTTAAATGGAGTCAATTCTCCAACATTTATCGTCTGTGTGAATGTTTCTGAATTTCCATAAGGATCTGTTGCAGTCCAAGTTCTAATAATATTAAATGAACCACAATCAGATGCATTAGAAATATCAACATCGTAATCAACCACAACTGAACAGTTGTCTGAGAAAGTAGCAACGCCATAATCCAATAGATCATCACTTGCTGCTCCCAACAAATAGTCTGTATCTTCTAAATCTTCACAATCAAGTGTAATATTTGAATCAGGTGCAGGCTGATCTAAAGTTGGTGCTTTAAAGTCTTGTACCGTAACCTGTACCATACACTCTGCAAAGTTACCGTGCGCATCAAATACTCTTGTTCTTACCATTACTTCATTTCCAATATCCGCACAACAGAATTTAACTTGTTGTGAAAATACACATGGATCTTCTACCTCAACTACGTATTTGAAATTTGCAATTGATCCTCTCTCTGCAGCCCATGTACCATTTGGTAAAACATTTACATAAATATCACCTGTTCCACTCAAAGTCCAGTCTGGCTCTCCTGCTGCCCAATTATCATAAACCATTACTCCTCCACCTTGTGCATCGAAAGCACTGTTTGCTGGTGAGTCTGCATTGCTTATTCCTACACCTCTATAGCCAATGAAATAAGAATCATTTCCGATTAGATTTACTTGATCACTCAACCAAGTTCCTTCAGCTGCTGTCTCAATTGTTGCTACATGTGACTCAATTGCATTTGCGTAAGCGAATGATTTAGGTCCAGTAGTTGGATCTTTTGATAGATAATAATGATGTCCGTCAAATTCACCTAAGTAGTTTAAGAAATCATACTGAGGCTTGGTGCAATCTCCACACGGAGCACCATCATCCATTCTCTTGATAACTGTTTGGTAAACATCACAGTTATCATAACTATTATCGTCAAATGTAGACGGACCAGCATAAGCACATCCATCAGCGTTTAATGCTACATTATTAAATAGGTCACATACTGGAGTTGGAGGAGTATCGTCTAATAGAGCAACCTCTGTCAAACATCCTGTCGTTCCATTTCCGCAACCATCTCTTACTTCAAACAATACCCAAAGTGAATCTGAAGCAAAGGTTACATCATCAATGTAAAATCCTTGATCTTCCGCACTATATGTCACACCTTCTTCTGAGAACAACGCAGGAATAATACCATTATCGTCTCTTAATTTGTATGACAAGTCAATGAATACAGTTCCACACTCATTTGAAACCTCCGGTTGAGGAACAAAGATTGTCGCAGAACAAGTGTGACTCTCTGTTGTCACTGCGAATTCGTTGAATGCGGCACAAATCGGTGGTGAATTGTCTGTAAGCGTAATATATTGTGTATAGATTACTTCATCACCTAGACCACCATTACCACAAGGGTTCCATATAACCCATTCTCTTATTACTTTTCTTGCTGGTGAATCATTTCCACATAAAGCCAAATTTGTATCAGTATATCCTAGCACTATTACTTCTGAACAAGAAGCTGCTTCAGGCATACCAGTGAAACTTGGATCTGGATTACCAAGTGGATCTTGATCATTTGCAATTCCATCTCGAGGAAAATCTGAACAAACATCAATTGATGGTTCTGCTCCAGGAATTACATCATCAAAATTATCTGGGAAAATGATCATTTCATCTTCGTCAATCAAAATTGTAAAATTTACAGAACATGATGCAGTTGCACCAAACTCATCTGTGATTGTCCATATTCTTGTAATGAATGTTGGATTTGCACAATCTCCAATTGTATTGTTTACATCTTCACAAGTCATGAATGCGTCTCCACAGTTATCATAACCAGTAAGCAACCAAGTATTATCTCCTGTAGGAGTAACAGTAACATCAGCATCAAAGATTGGCATAAAGTCTTCATTTGACTTATCAGATGCTTCCTCGCAAGTAATTGTTCCTGGCACATTTGGACATGTAGGTGTAGGAATTGATTTATCCTCTACTGTTATGAAACCCCAACATGAGTTACCAGAACATTGATCAACTACTTTTACTTCTATTACCCTATTTATATATGTATGATCTAATATATTTCCATCAATCATTTCACCAGTAGTTGTATCTACAAGTACGATATCATATCCATCATTGTTAACTGAACCAGCACCCTGCAACAATAAATCTGCAGTTACTAAAAGTTGACAGTTGTTGCCTATTGTTACATTTAATCCTCCACTTACACATGCAATTGATTGGATGTCATCAGGATCAGCAACTGTAATTGTTGTGCTCAATGTCATGTCAGGACATCCATTATTCGATGCTGCATTTAACACTAAAGTATAATCACCAGGCGCAAGACAACTAAAATCAATTGGTTGACTCTGACCTGCATTTGTTGTTCCTAATAAAGGACAAGGCGAATCTGAAATATCTGTACCAGCACTATCGAAAAGTGCCCAAGAATAATTAAAGTTATCAGCCAAATCACTAGGCCCAACTACTGTATATTGAGCCAGCTCACCACTACAAACATATGTATCTCCTTCAATGGAGAATGAATCAGCTGATGATTCAAAAGTGACATCATAAGTGATCTCATAAGAACATCCATCTCCAGTAATACCCGAAGCTGTTACAGAACCAGTTGTAGCCATATCCCATTCTACTGTTGCTGTAGAATTATTAGATGATGTGATGGTTCCATTTGTAGCTGTCCAAACTGTTCCATCTGTTACCCCTCCATCAGGAACTACAGTATATGTCTCAACACTTCCGCACATAACAGTAGCAGGACCTGTAATTGTTCCTCCAGGATTAAAGATTAATACATCAAAATCAGTTGCGAAAACACAGTCATCATCTGTCATACCTGATACACAAATAGAATAGTTTCCTACTGGTTGCCCGTTAAAATCTATCATTGCACCACTACCAGTTGATGGAAAGTTTCCTAAAACCATTCCGCTATCATCTTTTAATGACCAATCGATTATCTGACCATTATCAAATTCATCAATATTTAAATTGAAATTTACTGGATCAGTTGTATTACAAATTTCATCTTCACCTTGAATGGCAACGAATGCAGAAAGATCAAATACAGTAATTACTGTAAAATCTTCATAAGTACATCCAGTTGTAACACCTCCTAGGTCAAACTGCTCTGCAATAACAGATACAATATGAACACCCACAGTTGGTGGGACTACCATTGTATTTGGGAAATCGTAAGTATCATCTAAAGATGATGCTTGCACAAGCATCCCATCAACATAGAACTCATATTGATACGTATATGAAATAGCAGGATTATCTGCCGGAATAAACGCAGTGAATTCTGTACTCAAAGAAGATATACAAACCACCTCATTGGCTGGTGTGATATCTACTTCTGATACTTCACATGAAATTGGAAATGAATTCAGAGTGGTTACGGATACAAAGTTTCCCATTGCATCATTATAACCAATTGAAATCGACGGATTGCCATTTGCATTGATTATAATAGTACCACTAAATGAACCAGCTGCTCCTTCAATAAAATTGAAGGCAGGAGGAATCGGCATCAATCCAGTAGTTAAAATATCATTTCCGGCACCAATAATGAAATTGGTTCCAGCAGTACCGTTGAAGGTCAAGTCCAGTAACTTCCAACCTTGTGCCAATGAAGGATCACAGGTACAACTAACTCCTACCGGAGTTTCTATGGTTTGTGCCTGTACCTCATTTACAATCAACTGACTTAATACTATCAGTAACGATAGTGTCAGAAATTGTTTTAATCTTTTTAAATGTCTTTTCACGACTTTTGGGTTTTAGATAAAATTCGATTTTGCTCAATAGCATTATATCCCACTATTGGGCATACTTTTACTTCGCTTCACTACTAAAGCCAAGTTCTATTCCAAAAGGCCTTTCATATTACAATTAGTCTTAATATGTAATGCATTATATATTTATAGAATTTATAAATAACTGATTATCAATTAATTACGAATTATTGAGTTATGTGTTTTTTTTGAAAAAGATGATTCTTTCAAACCACGCTTACTGATCATCGAGGCTGAAAAGCTAGATTTTTACTAGGGTCATCATCAAATCCACTTAATAATGAGATTGCCTTAAGGAACTTTTGCAATAATTCAATTGGAGGTCGTACATTCGCTATAGAAGAATGTGTCTTCGATAAGTAAAAGACACATTTGCAACGATTATTAGCTAATAGGGATATTTAGGTTGAAACTTTTTAAGACCATTAAGTAACTGTTCAATACATGATAAAATCTAGCCCTACCCTCAGAAATACACTTTACTCCCTGATGTTTATTATTGGATTTTTGAATAATTCAATCGCGCAATGCAACATAGCCATCACTGCTGAAGTTGTCAATTGTAGCGACGCAAACAACACCTTTAATGCATTAATCACGGTGTCTGGAACAGGAGTTGGTAATTCATTTGTACTAGGAGGTAATGGAGTAACGTTTGGTAGTTTTTCCTATAGTTCATCTCCTATTGAGATTGGACCATTTACAAATACAGGTGCTATCTATAATTTTGCAGCAGTTGATAATACTACTTTAACTTGCTTTGGGGAAACCCAAATCCTACCCTTCGACAATTGTCCCGTTGAGTGTGAAATCGAAATTGTAGATGTTGAATTTCTTGTCTGCGATGGCTTAGATAGATATGCCAATGTATATATAGAACACAATGCTAATGTCTCACAGAATTTTACACTAACAATAAATCAAGTATCTCAAGGCAGTTTTAATTATGGTCAAGATTTCTATACACTTGGACCATTAAATGGCTTTTGTATGGAGGGTATTGGCATAAACGCCCTTGATAACTTCGATTCGAGTTGCTCTGATTTCTATTTTCAGCCGGGACCTTGGTGTTGCCCTGACGAATGTGCCATCAATGACATTATTGTCAATACCTACTGTGAAAATGATGAAATCGCAGGAATCATCGTTGATTTCAATTACAATGGAGCATCCAATGAAAGTTTTGAAATTTTAATGGATTCACTTGCTGTCGATACTGTATCGGTCTCTGAATTTCCAGATACTATCTTTTATAATTTCATTGGCGTTGTTCCTGACAGCATAACACAAGGCTTTGGAGTAAGTCATGTTGCGAAACCCAATTGTGGCTTCTATGATAATTATACAATTACGTGTGAGTCTACTCCGCCATGCGGATTTTCTAATGTAGTCTTGAGCCCAATCACTTGTGTTGGAGAAGATACTTACTCCTTAGGAATTGATTTCCAGGTGGAATCCGCAACAAGTATATTTTTTGATGTTTATTCAGCTGGAACATATTTAGGTGCATATGAATATGCCAATCTCCCAATCGTGATTGACAATTTTCCTGGAAGGGATGCAGAGTTCGATATCATAACGATATGTGACAATGGAAATAATAGCTGTTGCGAAACGGTAGAATTTATGGGTCTCGACTGCGAGGAGCCCTGTAATATCTTCAATTACTTTGTCGAAGCACACGAATGTGATGTTCAAGGCATGTTTGAGGTTTATATCCAATTTGAACAAACCAACGAAAGTGAGAATGGTTTTATCGTCAGAGGAAATGGAATCATCTACGATACTTTTCAATACAATGATAACGGATGGTATGTGTTCGGTCCACTTGTTGGAGACTGTGTAACAGACTATGAATTTATTGTAATTGATCTCGATGCTCCAGACTGTAATGCTGCAGATGGAATTGGAGTGATTTGTTGTGAAATTGAAGAAGATTGCGAGTTATCAAATCTGTCCTTTGATGAAATAGGATGTGAAGGAACTGAAATAGGATTCTTTTATAGTTTTGAATATACTGGCACAACAAATGATTTTTATGATTTGTATGTTCAAGATGATCTCTTGGGATTTTATGAATTTTCTAAGGATGCCCAATACTTAACTATTCCCGTCAATGAAGATGGAGTCTACGAAATAACGATCTGTGAAAACGATAACCCCGATTGCTGTATAACAAACGAATTTGAAGGACCAGAATGCGATGGTATAGATTGTGACATTAGAGAATTTTTTATTGAAGCGCAAGATTGCAATGACGATGGGCTATTTGAAGTCGATTTAGAATTTGTAGTCGACAACCCTACTTCCTCTGGTTTCACAGTTTTTGGCGACGGCAATAATTATGGAAGCTTTGAGTATGGAGAAATTTTCTATACGGTTGGGCCATTTGAAGGCGACTGTTCTTCTGTTTATGAATTTGTCTTGGTGGACAATGATAATTCAGACTGCACATCAAACTTTCTTTTCTTAGGTCCAATATGTTGTGAAATGGTTGAATGTAATATTACAGATCTAGATGTTACTCCTATCGAGTGTATAGACAACGGTATATATAATATAAGCATAGATTTTAATGTTGAAGGCGCAACTAATGATTTCTTTGATGTCATCGTTGACAATGAAGTCATAGGTTTCTATGCAATAGAAGATCTTCCAATCGTTCTAGATTATAATGCATCGGGCAACAACAACGATGTACTTTCTGTTTGCATCAACGACAATCTTGACTGCTGCGCCCTTGCAGAATTTGAGGCACTCGACTGTTTTATCAATGTTGGAGATTGTGGAATTGATGGGGTATTTGCGGAAGCATATGAATGTGATGAGGATGGCTTTTTCTTGGTAGATGTTGCTTTTGATGTGGTCGACGGTAGTGATGCAGGTTTTGAGATTCGTGGCAACGGCACTTCTTATGGTGAATATGAATATGGTGAAACTTTTTATACCATTGGACCTCTTGACGGCGATTGTGAAACCATCTATGAGTTTATAGTAATAGATCTTGAGGATGAAACATGTTTTGGCGAGTATGTTTTTGAAGAGCCCATTTGCTGTGATTCTGATGAGTGCGAGATATCAAATCTTGAAGCTGAAATAATAAGTTGCGATAGTTTGGAAGGCATCTTTTTTGTTAGCATCAGTTTTGATATTGAAAATAATGCAAGTCAGTTTTTTACTGTTACTGGAAATGGTGAGGAATACGGTTCGTTTGGACAAGGCCTTGATAGTTACACCCTTGGACCATTGGCAGCTGATGGAACGACAGAATATGAATTCATCGTAACTGATATTTTAAATGAAGACTGCACAGCTTTTATTGATTTTGGAACTGTAGAATGCATGACTACTGCAACAGAAGATATTTTTGAGTCACAAATAAATATCTATTTTCGAGCAGGCAATCTAAGTATTGACAATCCTAAAAATCATGAGATCAGTGATTTAAAGATTTTCAACCTTGACGGTAAATATTTGTTTGGGAAACAAAATGAAATTTCTCAAAGCAATTTGCAAGTTCCATTTCATTCAACAGCAAATGGAATTTTTGTATTAGTTTTAAAAATTGAAGATCAATATCACAGTTTCAAATTTTTAATAATAGAATAATGTGGAATGTAAAACCCACTTTAGACATACTTAACCAACTTGTTCCAAATACAATGCTTGAGGCACTAGGTATCGCATTTACGGAAGTGGGAGAAAACTTTTTGGAAGCGACCATGCCTGTAGACAAAAGAACAAAACAACCTATGGGTCTCTTACACGGAGGTGCCTCGGTAGCCCTTGCTGAAAGCTTGGGCAGTGTTGCAGCCTATCTATCCAGCCCTGACCCACTCAAGGCTACTGCTGTTGGAGTTGAAATCAACGCAAATCACATTAAGCCAGCAACAAAAGGCATTGTTACAGGCAGAGTTACACCAATAAAAGTTGGAAAAACCATCCAAGTTTGGCAAATCGATATAAAAGATCAAGATGAAAACTTAATATGCTCGTCAAGGCTGACAACCATGAGCATCCAAAACAAAAAGGGTTAAAATCTTCTCTTTATCTTTCTCTTTTGTAAGTAAGTCCATTTCTTATGCACTTTCACTAAGACATTTATCTTGTTTTCATCAATATTACTAGTCTATTAGCTTCAATTACTGCCTCAAAATTTTAATTTTGTAAGTCTATTCATAAAGCAAAAAAATTAGAATGAAATTTAGGCTATTACTTGCAATGATCTGCTTCAGTTTTGCAGCGTTTGCACAACCAAATTTAAACCTTGAATTGTTGAGCCAAACAGCAGTGGGGGAATCAGGAAATGACATATGGGGTTTTGTTGATGACAATGGAATTGAATATGCTATTATGGGCACTCAAACTGCAACGAGAATTTTCTCACTAGAGGATAATGCTAATCCAATCCTAAGATCTGTCATTCCAGGTGCATCTTCTACTTGGAGAGACATCAAACATTATGACAATTATCTATATGTAACAACAGATCAGGGAGCTGATGGCCTATTGATAGTCGATATGACCAATGCCCCCGACCTTATTGAACATAAATTTTGGACTCCAACAATTGATCCCGGAAGTGGTCCCGGAACATTAGGTAGATGTCACAATTTATATGTTGATGCTATAGATGGCTGGTGCTACCTTGCTGGTTGCCAAGGTGTTGGAGTAGGTGGAGTTTTAATTTTAGACATCCACACGGATCCATTGAATCCTATCTATGTAGGAGCAACAAATGAATTTTATAGCCATGATATTGTACAGCTTGGTGACATTATGTATTCTTCAGAAATTATTGATGGACATTTTTCTGTCTATGATATTACCGATAAGGCAAATCCAGTGAGAACTATACTACAGACTACTACATCAAATTTTACCCACAATGCATGGCCTTCGGATGATGGAGCTTTTCTTTTCACAACAGATGAGAGACCAAATGCATACGTAGACTCATATGATATTTCAGATCCTAATGATGTTCAATTACTAGATTTTTTCCAACCTTTGGAAACTGTAGGTAATGGAGTAGTTCCACATAACACTCACTATGATGGTGGGTTTTTGGTAACCTCATGGTATACTGATGGTGTGGTTATAATAGATGGAAACAAACCTGATAACTTAATCAAAGTTGGAGCTTATGATACTTTTCTAGGACCAGATGGCGGATTTTTTGGATGTTGGGGAGTGTATCCATATTTACCATCAGGTACTATCATCGCATCGGATATCAACAGCGGATTGTATGTATTTTCATCAACAGTAAACCGTGCATGCTACCTAGAAGGAAATGTAATAGACAAAGAAACGGGTGCACCAATAAACATGGCAAGAGTAGAAATTGACGCAGCACAAATGGCTTTTGGTATGTCAGATGCAGGCGGTAACTTTAAGACTGGTCTTGCAACCGCAGGAACCTATACAATCATTGCAGATCATCCGGATTACATTCCAGGTCAAGTGGAAGTAGAACTTGAAAATGGAGTAGTAACAAATGTCACTATTGAACTAGAAAAAGAACCTACGTATCCATTTGTAGGTAATGTTGTAAAAACAGCAGACGGCAACCCAATTGAAGGAGCACAGGTGTTTGCTAGATCAGGAGATAGAGAAATATTTGCCACTTCTTTGGCAGATGGTACTTTTGAAATGACCTTATTTGATGAAAATTATGTTTTCTTGGCTGCTGCATGGGGATACAACGAACAAGAATTGACTGGCTTTAATCCTTCTGTGAATACTGCCTTAGAAATAAAACTAGACGATGGTTACAAAGATGACTTTGTACTAGACCAAGGATGGATAGTGACAGCAGGTGCAGAAACTGGAAACTGGGAAAGAGGAGTTCCAAATGGTACACAATCACAAGATCAACAAGTTGCTCCTGATGCAGATGTCCCAGATGATTTATTTGGAGACATCGCATATGTAACTGGAAATTTTGCTGGAGGTGGCGCAGGAACTGATGATGTTGATGATGGCATCACTACCCTAACATCTAAGCCAATGGATCTTAGCACAATTGAAAATCCGTCAATCAATTTTTCATATTGGTTTACAAATACTGGAGGTCAGGGAACTGAACCAGATGATATGATCACCATACTTTTATCAGATGGAAATACAACTGTTGAAGCAGATGTTATCAATGCAAATGCACCTGCATGGAGAGCAACATCGATTGATCCTTCTGCAAGTTATGACGATCTAAGCAACATCACCATTTCTTTTGAAGTTGGCGATCAACAAAATTCAGGGCATCTTGTAGAAGCTGGAATCGATAAGTTTTTTGTTTCAAATCTATCAGTGAATACAGCGGACCTTACAGATCTCGAAATCAACATAAGCCCGAATCCATTTTCTGAAGTGTTAACAATCAGTACCAACGAAGCAGAAATTCAGGAATATATCATCACTGATGCTGTAGGTAAAATCGTACTTAGAGGAGACATTATCAATGAAGAACAAGTGATTAATACAAGCAATTTATCGGAAGGTATTTACTTTCTACAGTTGAAAGGAAATGAGCTTATTGGTAAAGCTAGAAAAATAATAAAGCACTAAAAGATAAAAATATCAATGTTTAAAGGAGTTTGACTTGTCAAACTCCTTTTTTTTGTCTTAATAAATACTTGCCTACAGTACATATTACAATTAATTGTAATTAATTTTATCTTGACTTAACAGAAATTACAACAAACACAGACTATGAAATACATAACATTCCTTTTTTGCCTATTCACTTTTGCTGGATCTAGTCAGATAGATCTCAACTTAGAATTGGTCTCACAGGTTGATGCCTTTGAAGGCGCCAACGATGTTTGGGGATTCGAACACAGCAACGGAATTGAATATGCAGTGCTTGGCACAAGATCAAGTACAAAAATATATTCTCTTGAAGACCCAAGCTTCCCTGTTGAAATTTTGATAGTTCCAGGACCAGTTACTACCTGGAGAGATATCAAAAATCACAACGATATTGTTTATGTTACCACTGATGGAGTATCAGATGGACTAACGATAATCGACATGACTGACCCAGAAAATATCGAGACGAAAATCTGGGCGGAGCCTCTATGGATTGGAAATACAATTGATTCTTTAAAGACTTGTCATAATATTTACATAGATAATGGATTCGCTTATTTGGCAGGTTGCAATGTTTCCAATCGTGGAGTCATTATTCTAGATATCGACACCGACCCACTAAATCCAACAATGGTTGGTTATGCAGATCAATCTTATGCTCATGATGTATATACCAAAGGGGACAATATGTATACATCAGAAATTTTTGAAGGATGGTTTGGAGTTTATGATATTTCAGATAAATCAAATCCAATAAGAATAGCCACCCAAATTACCGGTACAGAATTTACACACAATACCTGGACCAACGATGACGAGACTTATATTTTTACAACTGATGAACGTCCAGATGCCTATCTAGAGGCGTATGATATTTCAGATCTAACAGATATCAAATTCATAGATAGATATAGACCACCTGAGTCAGAATTAAGTGGTACCGTACCTCATAACACACACTTTCTCGATGGATATTTAATTACTTCATGGTACACAGATGGTGTTGTGGTTCTAGATGCCAATAGGCCTGAGAATATGGTTAAGGTAGCGGCTTATGATACCTTTGATGGTGATGATGGAGGATCTAGCGGTTGTTGGGGAGCGTATCCTTACCTTCCTTCTGGATTGATTCTAGCTTCTGATAGACAGTCTGGATTGTATGTATTTTCACCAAGCTACAAAAGAGCTTGTTATCTAGAAGGCAATGTTACTAGTTTAGTGACTGGCCAGCCAATCAATGGTGCAACGATCACAATAGATGCAGCTCAATTGGCTAGAGAAAATACCAATGCTTCTGGAGATTACAAGACTGGATTAGCAGATGCTGGCGTCTATGATGTTACTGTTAGCCATCCTGACTACAGTCCTATCACTGTAAATCTTGAACTAATAAATGGAGAGGTGACAATCCAAGATTTCGAATTATTTATCGAAGGCGCAAGTGTATACAATGCCACTGTGGTGAAAGATAGTGATGGAGCTCCAGTTGCCAATGCCCAGATGAAATTGCTTGATTCAGAAGGAAGGATTCAAGAACTAGATACAGATGCAGATGGTGCAAGCTTATTAGAACTTGCCGAAGGGCAGTATACCCTGTATGCTTCCAAATGGGGTTACAATATAGGTGTATTTGAATTTGACACAGCGACTGACCCGATCATACAAGTAAGGTTGCCAGAAGGTTATAGAGATGAATTTTTCTTTGACCACAACTGGCAGATAGAAGGAAATATACAACAAGGACAATTTGAAATTGGAGCACCTCAAGAATTAATTCAATTGGACAATATCTTGAATGTAGGATCAGACAATCCAGATGACATTGGCATTCAGGCGATGTTGACAGGTAATGGTGTTGATGTTCCACTTCATTTGGATTACGTATACGAGGGATATACCATTGCAACAACTCCTCCTATGGACTTAAATAGTTATGACTACCCTGTTATAAAAATGGATGCTTGGTACAGACATCATGGTTATACTGAACACGGACCATACAAAGTAGAAGTGAGGTTATTGAGAGGTGATGAGGAGAGAATCGTGATGGGTTTTGATCAGACAGATACGACATGGCATCAAAGGTTTTTCAATCCAAAAGATTACTTCTGGGATCTAGATGGTGTTCAAGTATCATTCCCGGTATTCAATGATATTGAAGGGATCTTTACAGAGCTAGCAATTGATGTTTTTGAGGTAGTAGAAGGCCAGCCTTCATCGGTCGCCGAATTAGAACAAGTGGAATTATTGATCTATCCGAACCCAACAGTTGATCAGTTTACCATCAGCCTTAAGACTTTAGATTTTGATCAGTATGTCCTGACAGATGTCAATGGCAGAATATTACGCTCAAGGCAAATATCTGATCTTGCATTTGATATCGATGCCAGTTCCCTTTCACCGGGGGTATATTTCCTGCAACTGAAAAGTGGAGAAAAAATCAGTCGAGCTCATCGATTGATTAAGCAATAAGTTGGATAGCAATAGCTGATTATGTAAAACTAATCAAGCAAAAATAAAATAGAAAAGGCTCGAAGGGATTCGGGCCTTTTTTTTATTGCACACCTCCTATCCATTGGCAGATCTGTCTGATTCTAAAACCATTTTTCTCCTTTAGTCAAATAATTGTTTATAACCTGACTGCCTTTGGTAGGCATTCCTCTATTCTTTTGTCAGGAACGTATTGACTTTCGATTAACTTTGAGCATTTAATTGAATACGATATTGTTTGCACAATCAGTTTACGGAAGTTGAAGAGCAGGATAGCTTTCACTTACAAATTCCAAAACTTGCGACATCATTCAAATTCGCGTAATCCGCAATTCAAAAAACTTCGCTAATACACAAAAAGGCTTTGGTTTTTTTGAGCACGAAAGCTTTCAATTCAGATTACCTTTATCATTACGTACAGAATCATCGTGCCTCTCTTATTCATCTTAAATCCTGTAAAGACAATTATTGTTTATTTTTCTTCTACCTCAACAAAGTTATACTGCCTGTATGTATTTCTACTTCCCCTCCGACATATCGGACCTTAAACATATAGACGTACACTCCTTGTTCTCCATAATCACCTTTGAATCTTCCGTCCCATCCTAGTCTAGGATCATTAGTCGGAATATTCTTTTCATTGAAAATCATTTCTCCCCATCTATCAAATATGAACATTTCTTCAATGATTTCTACTTGCCCATTATCATACAAGGAGAAGAAATTATTATTACCTGTTTCTGACTCTGGCGTAAAAACTGTTGGTATGTAAATCTGAGTAATTGTTATTTCTCCTAGTTCGGTCGTGGCGGTTGCACTACAACCAGAAATAGATATAACTTCAACGGTTATTTCTAATCCATCAAAGCCATTCTGCACTTGTGTTGTTTTACAATCCACGCAGCTAACATTATCAGTAGGAGACCAAATTATTTCAGCGACCTCTGACATTGGAATATCTATATCTACGGTCAATTCTACTTCTCCATTGATCGACAAGATACTTACCGGTGGCAAAGAAATACTAGGAATGATTGGTTGATCATCGACACTTAATGTTTCTGAATTTACACATCCATTATTAGGATCTGTCAATTGCACTACATAATCTCCAGGAATAGAGGTACAGAAAACTGGGCTATTATCCCCTACTTCACTACCATTCTCATCAAACCATATAAAGTCTAAGGTTTCAGAAAGCGGAGAGATTGATACATCAAAACAAACTTCCCCACCTTCACATTCAAACTCCCCAAGCTCTTCCACAATGATAATTGGGAAATCTGATAGATCGATAATCGAGATATTTGATTCATTGAAACATCCAGTAATAGTGTCCAATGCTATTAAAGAAATATCCCCGGCCTGGTCTATTGATAGTTCGTCAGTTTCTATATTTTCATTATCAAGAATCCAATTATAAATTACGAAAGGCTCTCCTTCAGTGGAAAGACTGATAGTTTCCACAAAGCAATCGAGTATATTTCCTGGGTCTGCAAATATGACGGCTGATGGATCAGAGATGACAAGGCCTACCTGTATTTCCTGAAGTTCAGAACTACAGCCTGTGGTAGAGTCGACAATCTCAAAAAAGTAGGATCCTGGATCTTCAACCATGACAGTCAGCTCATTAGAAATAACATCTCCATCTTCGTTAGTCCAGATAAATGCTGCTGCATTTGTAAATGTACTTGAAGATGCGTCCAATAGCACTTCTGTTATATCACAAGTTAAGTTTTCAGTGTCTGACAATACCGCAATTGGAATTTCTCCATTTGATAAAACCTCCACTTCATCCATCAATCCACAGCCATCAGGAAAACTTACAACAACTTGATAAATACCTGGAACTGATACGAATATTGTAGCCGTGGTTTCCATAAAACCATTTGGTCCACTCCATTCATAAGATCCATTTTCAGATGCATTTGCTGTAATACTTGTCTGAGGCTGACTACAACTCAGCTCTGAAGGATCTGACAAAGTTATTGTCTGATTACAATCAGAACAAACAGGTGGCGGATTTACAATTACTTCTGTAAAGCATCCTGGATTTTCATCATCTTCAATTAATAAACTAATGGGTCCATCTGCAATATTGAAAGGGCCGAGATTATTTATATTATCATAGGCTCCACTGAATGCAATGTCATCGATATTGTAGGCTGAAGAAACATTTACACCAGTTATTGTCAAATCGAAAAAGAATATATCATCTCCATTGTCATCAGCAGTGCCATTGTCTTGACATTCTATATTTTCTGCTATGGCTGTTATCGTACAAAGATCGGAGCAGCTTGCTGGTACTGAGATATCAAGCTCAACCAAGCAATTGGCATCATTGATGTCTTGAATCAAAAGAGTCTCAAAAGCACCTTGTATATCAAATGGACCCAGATCATAAACTTGTCCGTAGTCCCCAGTAAAAGAAATTCCAGGAATAGTGTATTCAGCTGAACCATTTATTGCATCAACTTGAATTTGAAAAAAGAAGATATCATCTGTATCATCTTGTAATGTTCCATTGGCATCACATATGATATTTATAGCTTCTGCTTCTAATACACATGCTTCAGAGCATGCAAGCGGGACATCAACATCTATTTCTACCAAGCAACTTGCATCGTCAGCATCTAGTGCAAACAAACTAGGCAATGGATCATTAATATTGAAGGGTCCAAAATTATACTCAACATCATACTCACCATCAAATCCTATCGATGGAATAATATATCCGCTCGAGTTGTTTATTCCTGAAACACTAAGATTAAAAAAGAAAACATCATCTAAACCATCATTGCTCGTATCATTATCATCACAAACAATGTTACTTACCGTTGCACTCAATATACATTCCTCAGAGCATCCCAATGGTGGAGTTACAGTCAAATCAAAAGTACATGAATCATCATCTGAATCTTGAATAATCAAAATATCAAATGGAACATTTACATTAAATGGTCCTAGTGTATGGACTTCATCATAAGCACCTTGAAAAGGCAACGAAGAAATAACAAATTCTCCAGAGTTATTCATACCTGTTACCAGTATATCAAAAAGGAACACATCATCACTTCCGTCATTTGGTGTGTCGTTATCATCACATATAATGTTACTAGCTTCTGCATTTATAAAGCAAGCATCCGAACAAGGAGTCAAAGGCCCAACTGGCTCATTGACCGAACAAGCAAGTATTTCTGAATCGGCAATGGACAAAGTTACAAGGGCGCTATTTGCCGGAAGGCTAAAAGATCCTTCCACTCCATATTCAAAACTAAAACTTATGGTTCCATCTACAGCAACCGTATAATTACCTTGCGCGCCTCCGTTAATTGCAGTTGCAAGAATCGTCACTTCATAAATATCATCATCTGAATTGTTGGGTGTATCATTATCATCACAGACTAATTCCAATTGCTCAACTGTAATTATACAATCTGAAGAACATGGGGACAATGGGCCAAACATTTGCGTAAGCATACATCCATTATCTACATCTGCAAAACTGAACAACTGACTTGACCCATCAGCTGGCAATGTGACTTGTTGATCATCAGCATAATCAAATGTTCCCAACAAGTTATTATTTTGATCGAGGACATTGTAAGCACCAACATCACCTGCTGTATTTGAAACAACAAAATTTATCTCAAAGAAATCATCTGTCGCATCTGTATTTGTATCGTTATCAAAGCAGTCCCAAGTAAAAGAGATGAGACTCAATTCAAGACCTTCATTGATTTCAAAAATACTGGTATCAGCACATAACATGGCATCAATTTGTATAAGCTCATATTCACCAGTTGCTAAATTGCCAATTGTTTCAGAAGTAATAGTTTCATCTTCAAATATATATGTTGAACTAGGATCGAATGCTGTAATTACAAATGATCCATTTCCGAATTCATTACAGGACTCATCCATAGTCGTCACATCTAATACTGGCTTAGGGAATATAGTAAATGTAAGCGGCACGATAGAACTGCAGTCAGCAGCGTTTGAAATAACAACAAAAATTGATTCAGTAAAGGCGGTGGTATTTGTGAAAGGTAATGCCAATTCGTTTGTCGCTGACTCGGCATCTGCCATCGTACTATAATAGCTAGCGCTCTCCGCTGGATTGATATTTATAAAAGATTGCAGCGTCATTGCATCCCAAAGCAAAATCCCATCTTGATCATCATCACAAGTTTGAACTATAAATGTAGTATACTCTGGCGCTGATAATATTTCTAGCACAATAGGTGTGCGTGTTGCAGAAGTACATGCAGGGTCAGCTATACTTTGTGCTTCAACATAAAAGGTATAAGCACCTGGCATACTTACCGTAGGTGTATACTCAGTTGAACCTCCAATTAGTAGAGTCCCTCCTATGGGAGCATCATACCAATTGGCTATTGTCCCAGCGCTCACCATAACAGACAAGACTGGAATTGGATCGCCAACACATATGACTTCATTGCCATTGCTTACTGGTTCAAGAATTGAAGGACAATCACAATTGGGTGGAGAGAAAAAGAATTGTCCCTCACAACCAGTATCTGGGTCGACTACATCCAAAATCAAATCTTGAGCTATTGGAATATTTCCGACGATAACCAAATCATCATTGTTTTCAAAAAACACTCCAGCATTGAAGCTGATGTTATATCCATTGTTTGAAACATTAACTATGTAACTTAGAAAATCTGCACTACACTCTATGCTAGCAACATCAATTTCAACTTGTGGCAATAAATCAACTTCAATAAGTGCTACATCTGGGTCACAATCGACATTTCCATCTATAAAATATTCAAATAGATAGTTGCCAGGATCAGCTTGACTAATATTGACGGATTGAGCTTCTGAAAAATTAATATCTGGTCCTAGTATCTGATAAAAGTCCCCATCTAAATCTGCATCAGCAGATAAATAGTCAAATAAATTCATCTGACCAGCATCAATACATATTTCACCTGAGTTATCAGAGCCTGCACTAGATTGCAATTCTACTTCGATAAGTACCTCTATAATATCTGGGCAATCAAAATCATTATTTCCTAAAATATAATAAGTCGTATTATCTGTAGGGCTTACTATCGTGTTGCTAATTTCATTGCTAGCATCAGGAGGAAAATTATCGTGATAACTAATATCGGGATCTGTATTATTTTCATCAGACATATCAATACTCTCTAAATCAAATTCAGCTCCTACACATATAGTAAAGTCATAGTCATCCTCATCAAAGAGTACAGATAAACTTTGCGAAATTTCTTGTTGATGAAAAATCTCTTCACCACTACAAGGGTTTGTGAATGTCCAGCTGAGTGTGGTAAGCCCACCATTCTGATCGATGTCTGGTTCCACACTTCCTGAAATATCACAAGGAGATTGTTGATTATTATCGTATTGCAAACTGAGATCGTTTGGCAAGTCTTCATCACATGCTAGAGCAAAATCAAATGGCGGATCAACCCAATCTGGTTCGGACGCTGGAAGGATTGTCACTCCTTGAATATAATTGATGGTACGTCCACAGCCATCTATAAATGTATAGACATAATTAATATCGCCACCACAAGCATCTACTACGCCTGATTGGAAAGCTGTCACGCTGCCAGAAATTAAGCAGTCTGTTGATCCATTGTTTGTATAATTTAAGTTGGGCAATGGATTGTTAACTGCATTACAACCTAAGGTTATATCGTTTGGTATGTTGATAAATTCTGCTTCATCTGCAGGGTCTACTGTTATTGTTTGTGTGTAAGTAATTGTACGATCACAAGGATCTGTAAATTCAAAATCAACATCTACTGAACCTCCACATAATCCAGCGAAGCCATTTATTACTCCTGGCACAGACCCGACAATTTCACAAAGTCCAGCTGATGAATTACTATAGCTGAGCTCATCTGGAACAAAGTTTTCAAAATCAGTACAGCTCATCTGAAGATCATCAGGTAGATCGATAAATACCGCTTCTGGTGCAGGCTCTAAAGTAACCACTTGAACGTGTGTGATTGTTCGCCCACAATCATCTGTAAATTCCCAAGTTGCTGTTATTGTACCTCCACAAGAATCATTGTTAGTATCGACACTCGCTGGGACGGAATTTTCTATCAAGCAATCACCAATTTGTCCGTTGCTATATATCAGATCATCAAACTCTGGTTCTGGATCTCCACAAGTCAAATCGAAATCTGCTGGTGGGTCAATGAAAACTGCTTCTTCCGCAGGCTCGATTGTTATTACTTGGCTATGACTGATTGTTCTACCACAAGGGTCCATAAACTCCCAATCTATTGTTATATCTCCACCACAAGCATCTGCATTGTCAGTTACTTGTGGAATGACTGTTTGTTCTATTAAGCAATTAGGATCGTTGTTACTTGCCAACAGATTCATTGCAGTTACATCTTGTGCCGAACAAGGCAAGTTCATATTAGCTGGAAGCATATCAAAGGTAGGCTCTGTTGCAGGATCAATTGTTATGGTTTGGCTGTGATTGATTGTTCTACCACAAACATCGGTAAAATTATATTCTACAGTTATTGTTCCTCCACAAATTGGATCAAAATTATTCGTAACCATTGGAGGAGCACCGCCATCAATCAAGCAAGGTGCAGCCATATTATTTGAGTACAACAGGTCTGGGAAAGTGGTCGGTATATTGGTACAATCTACATTTTCATCAGCCGGTGGATCGATAAACGCTGCTTCTAAAGGTGGATCAATTGTTATCGACTGTGTATGTATTGTTACATTGTTACAATTATCAGTTATTTCCCACGTTCTCGTTATTGTTCCACCAGTACAAAAATCTAAAGTCCCCAGTTCCATACCTGGAACCGCCCCTGTTCCTGCGCAGTTATCATTCCAAACCTGATCTTCCATTATTGGAATATTGCTGCTACATGCAAAATTGATATCTGTTGGTGCGTTGGGAAAAGTAGGTGCTTCAGTATCTTCAAACGAAACCTCAAAGGGGATAAGCTCACAGCAAGTTACATTGCAATCAATAGTTGAAACATTCATTCCTATTGTAGGAGCCGGCGAAGTTCCAGCCATCAAATAATTATAACTATATATTGTAAAGTTTCCACAAAAAGGAGAACTGTAGTTACCTACTACATCTGGAAATATTTCTACGATCGAGCCATTTGCATCAGCGATAAAAACTACTTGAGCATAGCCTGGGTCTGCATTGAAATTAGTAATGCTATAACTTATTACCTCTCCTGGACATACCGGCGTATTTGCGGTTATTTCTCCAGCATCAGCATCACAACAGAAATCTACTATAACCAATGTCTCGCCATCTAGGCTACAGCCTGCATCTCCTACTACCTCAATGCTATACATAGTTGTTTGAGTTGGACAAACCTCAATTGTCTGAGTATTTTCACCTGTTGACCACTCGTAATCACTACAACCATCACCAGCATCAAGGGTATAGCATTCACCCAAACAAATGGTTTGTTCTTCTGGTATTTGAACACCAGCAGATTCAAAAACCACGGGAAATACCAATTCGAAAATACACCCATCTGAATTATTCCATGCTCCAGTTTCTCCATCCTCTGTGAGAAAGAATGAAATTTCCTCAATCACATCTCCATTGGCACTAGGACAATATTTTAAATCAAAACCAAATTGAGGGCAATCATCTGTACAATCAATACCCCAATTATCTGACGGATCGCCATCGACAAGCCATGCATCATCTTCCTCACAAAAAGATGGTCCACCTTGACATCCTGATCCATTGTAATTCGATAAATTTCCTGAATCGCTACAAGCATCTCCGGGTGGATCCCAATAAAAACCTGCCCCATAACTCACTCCAGAACAGGCGCCGGTAATTCCGTCTAAAAATATCCATCCGGGATCAGAGGGGTTAATCACTCCTTCTGCAGCAATCCAACCTCCTGAATCTAAAAAAGATACACCGTGAATCCAATTGACACTTGAACCTTGATCCCAAACAAATGTAAGATCAACAGAAAGTGTTATCACTCCACAAGCTGTTACTGATATCACCAGAGGGTCGTTTGCTATTCCTTGGTCTCCAGCTTGAGTATTTCCACTAATTTCAGAAAACCCATTAATGATGGTTCCGCCATTAATCGATGATATTGTTGCAGTTACACCGCAAACTTCACAAGAACCACCTCCACATTGAGAAAGTAAATTGGTAGTATAAAGGATAAACAAGCTAATAAATATGACCTGATAATATATTCTCAAAGGAGCCTTTACAGATGAGATATCATTCTTCCTTGGTAGGACATTATTTTGAAAATTCAAAATTGTAGTCTTGATAGTATTTAAAAATAGGAAGTAGTACTAATTATAGATTTAGTGTTATTAAATTTATACTTTTATTTGTAAAATAAAAATTAAAGCTCAATAGAATTAACTTATTTGCAGCAAATCTTCTTTGAATCATCTATGGTATAATCAATCACATCACTAAACTATCTCATATTAGCATTGTTATATGGCAGTTAATCTGAGTTTACCTTCTTGTTAAAATATAAAGCATGAAGTTTTTAAAAAATCATCCGTTTTCAGTTCAAGCTTTCTTTGAAAGTTCGGTGGTTTTGTCTTTTGCCATTCCTGTCATTCAATTACAATCACTTATCCCTCCTTGCCTAGAGTTGGATACTTATGATGATAAGTGGGGTTTTGTGGCAGCAGCGATGGTTCAAACAAAAGCACTTCGTCCGAAAGGCTTTCCAAAATTTTTAGGAAATGACTTTTACTTGATAGGTTTTAGAATATTTGTGCGATACATCTCTAAGACAGGCAAAAAATATCGAGGCCTTTACATCATCAAATCAGAAACAAACAAAAAGAAGATGGCGTTCTTTGGCAACATCTTTACGCATTATAATTACAACACCACAGACATCAATCAAAGCATTGAAAATAATACCCGAACACTTTATTCCAATAAATCAAAATTTAATATTCAAATTGAAATAACTGATGATCATGAGGAGGTGCAACTACCTACAAACTCTCCATTTGATGATTGGAAAACAGCGAGAAAATTTGCTGGACCTCTACCCTTCACTTTCACATACAACGAAGAGGAAGGATCAGTCTTAATTATACAAGGAGTAAGATCAAACTGGAAACCCAAACCCATTAAAATAATATCATACAAAATTGACTTTATAAATCAGTTCGATTTTAAAGATATGCAATTGGCAAATGCATTTGAGATAAGGAATATACCATACGAATGGAAAAAAGGAAGAAAGGAACAATGGAAGTAGGAAGAAAACCATTTCAAGGTGTGATGAATATTGTGCGTTTTAATTGGCACTTTTACCTCATAACCACCATTGCACTGACAACGATATTTTTCTTTGCAAATTATTTGCCGGAAGGCCTTAAACCTTTATTATTTGTTGGTACTGCCTTGGCTATTTTTACCATCATTATCTCCCTTCTCGTCTCTTACTACATCTACGATGTATCAGTCCTATACGAATTGACATGGCTTCCCGATTGTAATAAAAGATCAATTTTAAATGTAAGTGCTGGCTTTGATGAGTCAAGTGATTACATTCTAGCTAAATATCCAGGTTGTAAGCTGGAAATATGTGATTTTTATGATCCTATAAAACATACAGAAGTATCCATTAAAAGAGCAAGAACGGCATACCCTCCTCATGGCGCAACCATTTCAGTCACAACAGAATCCTTACCTTTTAAGAATAAAAAATTCGACTGTACTTTAGCCAATTTGGCAGCTCACGAAATCAGAAATGAAGAAGAAAGAATAAATTTCTTTATTGAATTAAAACGAGTCACCAAAGATGAGGGTCAAATATATGTAACAGAACACCTAAGAGATGTCAACAATTTCATCGCTTACAATATAGGTTTTTTACACTTTCATTCAAAATCAACGTGGTTAAGTACATTTGAAAACGCAGGCTTTGCAGTCGTAAAAGAAATCAAGACTACCCCATTTATTTCAACTTTCATTCTAAAAAAACATGGCAATACACATTAAGCTTATCGGTAGTCTACTAATGATTCTTGCATTTGTCCATATGATATTTCCAAGGTACTTTAATTGGAAGGAAGACTTAAAACCATTGAGTATTATGAATCGCCAAATGCTGAAGGTGCATGCGTTTTTCATTGCACTCGTGGTTTTCCTTATGGGGCTATTATGCGTTACTTCTACAAACCAATTATTAGAAACTGCTCTGGGAAAAAAAATTCTTTTAGGCATGGCCACATTTTGGACTTTCAGAATGTTAATTCAATTTTTTGGCTACTCCTCAGAGATTTGGAAAGGAAAAACTTTTGAAACAGTTATGCATATTTTGTTCAGTATATTTTGGGTTTATTTATCTTTCATCTTTTGGAAAGCTGGTTTAAACTTTTAAATTATTAATTCTGGACAAATTCTATCTGTATTTAGTTCTGTTAATCATTCTTTGCTCGTGTCAAAGTTCTAAAACAACTGAGAAAACAACAAGGCCAATCCACCTTAATCAAGTGATTCCTGAAGATAAGGCCATTGTGAGTATCTTCCAAGACTCAAAAAATAATTATTGGTTCGGCACAAATGGAAATGGAGTATACTTTTACGATGGATCTAGTGTCAAAACTTATTCAAAAAATGAAGGTCTATACAATAATGACATTATAGATATTCAAGAAGATCATTTGGGAAATATATATTTTGACACTGTTGATGGGATTTGTAAATTTGATGGTTCAGAATTTACAACACTCGAGTTTGCCAGTTTTTCTATAATCTCAAATGAGTGGAAGCTGGAGGAGAACGACCTATGGTTTAGAATAGGTTGGGATCATAATGGCCCTATCCGATATGATGGAAATAATCTTTATGAACTAGAATTTCCAAGGACATCCAGAACAGATGAATTTTACAAGCAAAACCCAGATGCATCTTATAGTCCAACAGGGATTTATGAGATTTATAAGGACAACAAAGGACATATGTGGTTTGGAACTGCAGATGCTGGGATTTATAGATACGATGGAAAAAAGATTGAATGGATGTATGAAGAGCATTTGTCAATGACTCCTGAAGGAGGAAACTTTGGAATACGATCAATCATCGAAGATAAAGATGGGTACTTCTGGATATGCAACAACAAACATCGATATAAAATTACGCAGGCAGGTAATTCAATTCGAAAACAAAATACTATTGAATACCAAAGGCTGGATGGGATAAAAGTCCTTGGAGAAAGCCAAAACCATCTGCAGTACTTTCTATCATCCACGAAAGACAAGGATGAAAATTTATGGTTTGCAACCTTTGGCGAAGGTGTATTTTTCTACGATGGAAAAGTATTAGAACATATCAAGTTAGATAATATTGGAAATCCTAACATCAGAACAATTTACGTTGACAACAACAATAACATATGGCTAGGCACTCAAAGCTCTGGCATCTTCAAATTGAAAAATAAAGAATTTACAAAGGTCTCATTCTAACCCAAATCACATGAACAAATATTTGTTACTAACTCTCATAATATCATGCTTTTTCACCCACTGCAAATCTCAAACTGAGAAGACATCTGATACTCCAGTTATCACAGAAACTCCTCTTATTCCATATATGGATTCATACTTTAATGGGCATGGCGAAATCACAAAAACAACTGGCCCTCAATCCATTACAAGAAATATAATACAAGATGGAAATGGACAATTTTGGTTTGCTACATGGGAAGGACTTGTTGTGTATGATGGAAAAGAATTTACAAACCTTACCAATAAACACAAACTAAGTAGATACAGAGTATTTACTCTTTTGGAAGATAAAGAAGGCAACATCTGGGCGGGCACAGTAGGCGCAGGTCTGTTTAAATACAATGGAAAGGAATTCATTCAATACACAACGGAAGATGGTCTTGGCAGCAATACGATTGGTTGTTTGTTTCAAAGTGAAGAAGGTGATTTATGGGCGGGAACCCTTGATGGAATCAGCAAATATAATGGATCCGGCTTCTCAACTTTTAGGACAACAACGGGTGGAGACGACGATGATGTCAACTCCATAATTCAAAATAAAGATGGAAATCTTTGGGTTGGTACAAGAGGTAAGTTAGTAAGTTTTGATGGATCTACATTTACGGAAGTAAAAAACAACGACCAATCAAATTTTTACAACGTTAGATCAGTTTGTAAAACCAAAAAAGGCAACATTTGGATTGGTGGAAACAATGGACTCAACTTCTACGATGGAAGTCGATGGACCAATCAATCTGAAGATTTTACAGGTTATATTTTTGAGGACAGCAAAGAAAATCTTTGGGTGGCCAAAAGTGATAAAACAGATAATTACGCAATGGAGCTTTTTAAATACGAAACAACTCCCCTACCTGCTGCCAATATAACAGAAATAAAACTTCTCTCACCAGGCCGCCAAATATTTGGAATCTTTGAAGATGATCAAGGCAAAATATGGTTTGGACTAGACAATGGCATTGCTAGATATGATGGAATTGACTTTGAGTTTTTTAAATAACTTAAAATTTATACTCACTTGTACTTGATCTAGTAGCTGTAGTCTCTTTGGTTACAATATTACCTTCAATTTCTTACTTCCTAATTGCACCCTATGGTCATCAGTAATTAATGCCTCCAAAATGCCTTGTCTTGGTTTATTCGCTGCTATAGGATGACCCTCTTTCTTCCACCTAGAATAAGTTCATCACCATCTTTACTACACCCAGACAAGATGAAAAAAGTAGGACTAAAAAGCCGAATGTATTCGTAAAGTTTTTCATGTTTTCTTTATGATTTTGTTCCCATTTCTATCATTAATATGTAGCTTTCGTTTAAACCCTGCACCCTAAAGCTAGAAATAAAATAAAATGCCCACTTTTTTTCTGACACACTGGTCTTTACTTGGCTTTAGCCTCCTATTTATAGGCTTTTCAATATATCTTAGACAAAAGAACAATAGTAAGCTAGCAATTTTATTCCTTTGCTTCGCAGCTGTTTTATTGAGAATTTTTGTTTCAAAAGATGGCTTTCTGCACGAATGGGATGAACGATATCATGCCTTGGTAGCCAAGAATATGCTGGATGATTTTTTGACTCCCATGCTATACAAAAATCCTATACTCCCCTACGATTTTAAGCAATGGGCCTCCAATCATATCTGGGTGCACAAGCAACCACTTCCCCTTTGGAGTATGGCCTTATCCTTAAAAATATTTGGTGTATCAACATTTGCAATTCGTATTCCATCTATCATATTATCTACCATCCTCGTACCAGTCGTTTATGAAATAGGAAGGATGATGTACAACCGAAAGGTTGCCTACTACGCCGCATTCCTCTGCGCCATCCATGGTTTGATCATTGAGCAAACAGGAGGTCGAGTTGCCACAGATCACATCGACATATTTTTTCTTTGCTTCATAGCTTTTGCAGTTTTAACAACTTTAAAATTTCATGCAAGCAATCATATAAAATACTTATTCTTCACTGCAATATTCACAGCATGTGCCATTCTTTCAAAGTGGTTACCTGCCCTCATTGTTCTTCCCATTTGGTGCCTTTCGGCAAATGTCAATGATCGTAATTGGAAATCGATATTGATTCAGTTACTGGGGTTATCATTTCTCATTGCTGTACTTGTAATTCCTTGGCAGTTATATATTCATCAGAGATGGCCACTCGAGGCAGCATGGGAATCCAGTTATAATAGACTACATATTTTTGAAGCCTTAGGCTCAGAAAAAGGAGGGCCATTTTATCACGTCATCAAATTGACCATTATTTTTGGAGCCTTTATTATCGTCCCACTACTCTGGTTACTCTGGAAGTCAATCACGACTAAGAATAAGAATTTATGGATTCTATCAGTGTGGATATTCATTCCGTTACTGTTTTTTAGCTTCGTAAAAACCAAAATGCAGGGCTATTTATTATTTACAGCTCCAGCCATATTTGTACTTACAGCCTTCTTCACCGTGTATCTTCGAAGAATAAATCTAAAAGATAAATTTAAGATGCCAGTTTACATTTTAATATTACTATTGTTTTCATTTCCATTAATCTATTCAATTGACCGATTGAAAATAATGGAAAACAATAGTCAAGAGGGACAATCTTTTAAAACAGAATATGCTCAATATGATGAAAAAACCATCATCTTTAATGAACCAAGAAGTATAGAAGCAATGTTCTATTCTAATTGTGCCGCTGTGTACCCATATACCCCAAGTAAGGCATATTTATCAAAACTTAAAGCGGATGGTTACCGTTTTATAATAAAATAAAGAAATAGTGGAATTTGGAGATTTATGGATAGGTGATTTACTAAAAATCAAATCCTCAGGAAAGATTGGAAAATTTGAAGGCGTCAACAAAGAAGGTAAGGCACGTATAAATGTGCAAGGAAAAATCCTACTCGCCTCATCCAAAAACGTAGAAATAGTCAGCGAAAAAGAACTCGCATCAAGCCTCAACAAACATAAGGAAGCTTTTATAGAAAGAACAAGAAAAGATAAAGCCTTTTTTGGCCCAAACTATAGGTCGGAGGCCAATAGCATCGACCTGCACATTGAGACCCTCAATCCCAACCTCCAAAGTAGTAGACCTGAACGCATATATGACTTTCAGATAAAGGCTTTTGAATCCTACCTCAGAAAATCCATTAAAGAAAACAAGACAAGTATCCGTGTCATTCACGGAAAAGGAACCGGCGTTTTGAAAGCAGAAATAGAAAGTATTTTAAAATTTCACCCGAGGGTTTTCCAGACTTTTCCTATTTCAGATGGAGGTGGTGTGGAGATATTATTTTCGAAAGCTTAAAGGATATGCTCGTTCCTCGCTGGAGACTCGCTTTGCTTCGCTCGCTGAGGACTCGTCGCGCTTCGCGACCTGAGGACTCGTCCCGCTTCGCGATCTGGGGACTCGTCCAGCTTCGCGACCTGGGGACTCGTCGAGCTTCGCGTGTGCTGTATACATGGAGTTGAAACCCCATGTTGTTATATTTCGTCCTTTCAGGACTTAAGAAAAAGAAGATAAATTTCGTACATTATTGCAAAACCATGTAAGCCCACCTATCTGCGCAATCAGCAAAGCGCAAGGACTCTAAAGTTAATCCTATAGTAATATCTCATGACTACAAACCACCAAGTCTATAGCGAGCGAAGCAAAGCGTGTCTGGCGTCTGACAGTGAGCACAGCGAACGGTCTCACAGTGAGCACAGCGAACGGTCTCACAGTGAGCACAGCGAACGGTCTCACAGTGAGCTCAGCGAACAGTCTCACAGTGAGCACAGCGAACGATCTGACCGTGAGCACAGCGAACGGTCTCACAGTGAGCACAGCGAACGGTCTGACAGTGAGCACAGCGAACAGTCTCACAGTGAGCACAGCGAACGGTCTCACAGTGAGCACAGCGAACGGTCTCACAGTGAGCTCAGCGAACGATCTGACAGTGAGCGCAGCGAACGATCTGACAGTGAGCACAGCGAACGGTCTCACAGTGAGCGCAGCGAACGGTCTCACAGTGAGCGCAGCGAACGAGTCGCGCTTGTGAGTGTAGCATCTACAATGCTCCACTCACAAGCGCTAGTATTTCTTTCCCAAAACTGTCCAGCTTTTTTTGTCCAATGCCACTTATTTCCAACAATTGTGAATCATTGGTGGGCACCTCTGCAGCGATATACTGTAGTGTTTTATTGGATAAGATAACGTAGGCAGGTACATTTTTTTGCTTTGCTAGATTATTGCGCCAGGTTTTTAATCTTAGGAATAAATCTTCATCCATGTCTGTGATGTCGATTGGTAACTTTTCGATTTTTGGTGGCTTTGCCTTTTTATATCCTTCAAACTCTGCAAGAGGTACTTCTAGGTTTTCGTAGAGAACTTTTTCACTTAAGGGAGTTGTTTTAATTTTGGAATAATCTGCAAGATCCATTTTCAATATACCTTGATTGATCATTTGAGTCAGGTAATGATTCCAATGCGCGAGGGGTACATCTCTTCCTACACCAAAAGTTTTTAATTTATCTAGTCCTCGATTGGAAATCTCGGACTTAAAGCTACCCCTGAGCATATCTATAAGTAATGAACTAGGAATACTTTCTTGGGCTCTTATAACGCCTGAGATGGCCATCTTGGCGTAGGTGCCTCCATCAAAAATCATGGGCGGATTGATGCAATTGTCGCAATGTCCGCAGCCTTCAGCTCTATATTCTCCAAAGTAATTGAGGACAAAATTTGTCCGGCAGTTTACGGCAGTTGCATACTGCCACATTCTATCCAACTTGGCTCTTTGAACGTTTTTGAAGGAATCTTCTGCTTCGCTTTCATCCACAAACTTTTTTAAATTAATGTAGTCGCCCCAGCTGGAAAATAGCATGGCTTTGGCTGGATCACCATCTCTTCCTGCTCTACCAATCTCTTGATAGTACCCTTCAATATTTTTAGGCATATTGTAATGGATAACCCATCTGATATTTGGTTTATCAATACCCATCCCAAAAGCGATTGTTGCACAAACAATCTGCACATCATCATTCTGAAAATTTCTTTGGATGCGATTTCTATCTTCTCCATTCATTCCTGCATGATAGTAGGATGCTTTTATGCCTTTCGCTTGTAATTTCGAAGCAACAGACTCGCAAGATCTTCGAGAAAGGCAGTAAATAATTCCAGCATTGCCCTTTTCTTGTTTGACAAACTCAATGATTTGTTCTATTCTTTTCAATCCTTGTCTCGATTCTACTGAGATATTCTTTCTTTCAAAACTACTTAGAAATACTTCTGCATGCTCTAGCCCCAACTGCTTAAGAATATCAGTCTGGGTGGTACCATCGGCTGTTGCAGTCAAAGCTACCACAGGCACATTTGGGAAATTTTTCTTCAACGCTTTGAGCTGAATATATTCTGGCCTAAAATCATTTCCCCACACAGAGACACAATGCGCCTCATCAATAGCAAACAATGAAATAGTAAAATTATTAAGGTAGTTTAAGAAGTCTCCTGCCATCAATCTTTCTGGAGATACATATAGTAGCTTCAATTGACCGTCTCGCATCTTAGCATATATTTCATTGAGGGTTCCTTGATCAACACTACTATTCAAAGTTGCAGCTTCGACTCCCAACTCCTCTAAGGCAGCCACCTGATCATTCATCAATGCAATCAAAGGAGATACCACTATCGTCAAACCCTCAGAAATAATTGCCGGAATTTGATAGCACAACGATTTACCACCCCCTGTGGGCATAATCACCAAAGAATCCTCTCCTTTCAGCACCCGATTAATAACATTCTCCTGCTCTAGTCGAAATTCCTTATAACCGAATACTGTTTCTAATGTCTGTTGGATGCTTGGCTTCATGGCTCAAATATATTGCTTCTATTATTAATGGCAATTTTTTGGCTTAGGTAAACAAAGGGAGACTTTTAGACTTTCAGACTTTTAGACTTTCAGACTTTCAGACTTTCAGACTTTTAGACTTTTAGACTTTCAGACTTTCAGACTTTCAGACTTTCAGACTTCCTGAAGCTTCAAAAAAAACCTTGAAAGGTTATAGTTTATAGTCTTTTAGAATGTTGATAACTTTTTCTGGTTAATAAATATAATAATTCAAAG
>Ga0115031_1000137_pt1 | contig 50799 bp, 37 predicted proteins | sample Maine_Asex4_meta_FD_87301 | JGI IMG/M metagenome (GOLD analysis project Ga0115031, IMG submission 87301) | Marine algal microbial communities from Maine, USA - Maine_Asex4_metaG | ecosystem: Host-associated > Algae > Red algae > Unclassified | place: Maine, USA | collected 2015-01-05
GTCGCCTCTAAGAAAAACCAAATTTAGTTCTTCGGAAACGGCCAGACGATCATCTTCTAGTTTCCCAAAATAGTCCGCGGTTACTATTTTCCCAAGCTCTGACTCACTACCGGGCTGAAAAGGTATCACCATCACCGCATCGTCGGCAGGTGGATTCAAGCAAATCGACCACAGACCAATCAATCCTGTCTCGGCAACCCAAGGGCTACTTCCGGCATTGGTGATTTTATTAAATGATTGGTGGCAAACGACTTCGATGTCCGGCGGCAGCACGACGGAAAGATTCTGCTCAATTTCAGCGCGATTCTTAAGCTCTATCCGTCGCTCTAGTTCGAACTCAAAAGTGAAACCGCTCATGTTGGTGACTGCGGCACGTTTCTGATAGGTCAACGAACGCGCGGTACTGTCGACCCGTTCAAAACTCTCAGTATCAATACAGGGCGGCGTTCGCCAATTCGCAAAAGACATCTCCACTTCCGGATCGAAGAAGACGGAGAACTGACCGCCCTCTGGAGAAATCCAAATTCTATCTTCTCCGCCGAACATATTGAGCTGTGGATCGACCATCCCTTTCTTAACGGCTTCGCGGCCAATGTATCCGTTGCTTCGTTGGGAATCACCTGAGCAATTGGACGTCATCGTCCGGCCTTGAAACGCAGCGACGCAGGCGATTCTTGCGCCTTCATCGTTTTCCAACACATCAACTTGAAAGTGATCTTTGAGGAAATCGACGTCTTCATCGAAACTTACTAGCTCTGCCATTATTACTCAGTTCTTGATTTTTTTTTCGAATGTGGTTGCTGTGGAGAGGTTGCATTGTATGCATGTTTTTTCGCAACTTGGAATCTAGCAACGGTTACAAGCAGAAAATTTCTCAATAAAACTGCCTTATACGGGGACTGCGCCAAAGCCGCCCATCCTTGCTGGCACGTTTGTGAAAAATGGCTGGCTTGAAAAGTGTCAAACCTTGAGGACTGCGGAGGCTGATTGGGTCACGTTGAGGCTGTCGGATGGACGGGTAATTCTGCTGATAACTGTTTTGAGGGGCCGATGCTAGTGCTATCTCAAAGGACTTATGCAGTGACTCAAATGACTTCGCCAACATCAAACAAACCAATAACTTGTCGACGTCCGTCTTCTATGCGTTGGCGAGTTTTCGTTCCGGTTCTTATTGGCGTGCTCACATTGATTGGTTGTGCATCGCAGACAAACTCGAATCTACAATTCGATCAGGTTACCAACACGCCCTGCCAGAGTTTCCTTCAACAGATTGAAACTCCCGATCTTGAATGTGAAGCATGTACTACCGGAGATGAACTACGAACCACCACACCATTAACAATCAGTAATTATCAAGACACTGAGTCGTGGGATTTGACGATCGACCAATGTGTTGAGATGGCTCTGGCCAATAGCAAAGTGTTACAGAAAATTGGCGGCGTCGTTGTGTCGGCTCCGCAAGGCGTCAACACGCTGTTCGATCAAGCGATTCAAGAAACGAGCCTCGCCAGCGTTGAGGATGCCCTCGCTGATTTTGACGCTCAGCTCACTTCTAGCTTCACTTACGGGCGGAGCGAGCGTGAATTCAACAACCTGTTCTTCGGTGGCGGTACGCCTCGGCTGACCAGTAATACCTCGAACTTCATTACCGAACTATCGAAACAAACGGCCGCTGGAACGTCTTTCGCGATGCGCAGCACAACGGCATACGATCGAAACTCATCGCCAGCGAACTTGTTCGGTTCAACCTTCGATGTTCTCAATCTACTTGAGGTGCGACAGCCGCTGATGCGTGGGCGTGGAACTGCCGTCAATCGCATCGCGGGCCCGAACGCTGTCCCCGGACAATACGACGGTGTCTTAATCCGTCGCATTCGCAGCGACATCTCCCTAGCCGACTTTGAGATCTCGGTCCGTGATTTAGTGCGTGATGTAGAGCAATCCTACTGGGAGCTGCATTTCGCTTACCGTGACCTAGACACAAAGATTGCCGCCCGTGAATCATCGCGCGAGACATGGGAGAATCGCAAGCTACGTTTTGATAATGGACTCGGCCGTCCCGATGACGAAGCACAAGCACGCCAGCAGTTCTTCTCTTTCGAAACGCAAGTCAAAAATGCACTCGCCGGAACAAGCACTGGTCAGGTCGGCGTCTTCAGCGCCGAACGCAACCTGCGCCGGTTGTTGGGGATTGGTGCCGCCGACGGGCGATTGGTTCGTCCTGCGACCGAGCCAGTGCTGGCGCCTGTCGCGTTTGATTGGGACCAATCTCAATCATCGGCGCTGCGAACACGTGTCGAACTACGCCGCCAGAAATGGGCGATCGGCCAACGCGAACTCGAACTTCTGGCAGCCAAGCAACTCAACAAGTGGCGTTTTGACGTTGTCGGCCAGTACGGATTTCGTGGCTTTGGTGATAATTTATTCGGTTCGCGTGACCGCGATAACGGCAGCGCCGTGTCCGAGCTGTTTGAAGGTAATCTCGATGATTGGTCCCTGGGCGTCGAACTGGGCGGCGCAATCGGCAACCGCGCCGGTCATCTTGCGATCCGCAACGCAGAACTTGCGCTGGCACGTGAACGTGCGGTCTTGAAAGAACAACAACGTCAGATTTTGCACGATCTCAACGCGGCCTATACCGAAGTTGATCGAGCATTGGAAACGATGAAAACGAACTTTAACGCTCGGGTTGCCGCGTTTGATGAACTTGAGCCCAAGCGTAAGCGTGTTGAAGAAGGACAGGATCAAGTCTTCTTTTTACTCGACGCTCAATCAAGGACGGCGACCGCGGAAAGCGCCGTTCACCGCGCCGTGGCGGACTACAACCAGGCATTGTTAAATTACACTTATGCCTCTGGCGATCTGCTGTCACAGTATAACGTGCGCTTGACCGAGGGCCCGTGGGATAGTTATTCCAACGACCGTGCCAATGAGAAGGCTCAGCGTCAAAAAAACCAGCCTGCCAACATCAGCCTAAATGATCTGCCGGCTGTCAGCACCGGTGCCTACCAACAGCAATAGACGATAAGGCTTACTTCCCTTTATTGGAGAAGTCGAGGTGGGCTCCTAACCTACAGATTTTTCAGGTGTCGGAAGTTCTGTTGCTATTTAGTATCTGATGCTTACACAACGGTTTGCAATGACGGCTATACTACACCTTGCAGCGGTTGAGTATATCTCGTTTCTCGGTGTGGAATAAAGTTTTCGATGGATTTGGGTTTCATAATTGGATTTGATCGCCCGGAATTTCTGTGGCTGCTACTGCTGGTGCCTGTCGTGTGGTACTTCAGTTACGACAGTCTCGCCGGTCTTGGCCCATGGCGCAGGTTCTTCGCGTTGGCGCTGCGGACGGCTGTGTTGACGTTGATCATTGCGGCGCTTTCGCAAATGCAGTGGCGACTGAAAACGGATCGGCTGACAGTGTTATATCTGTTGGATCAAAGCGACAGCGTTTCTGCCGGTGATAAGAGATTGATGTTGGAATATGCCTTTCGTCAATCGGAAATGCACCGCCGCGAAAACGATCAAGTTGGCGTCATCGCGTTCGGTGCTAACGCAAAAATCGAAGCAGCGCCCTTCGCCGGAAAACTACCCTTCTCCAGCCGCATCGATTCTGCCGGCCAGATCAATACCGGTGGCACGTCAATTGAATCAGCGCTCAAGATCGCGCAATCGGCGTTCCCCGAAGGCACCGCCCGGCGCGTTGTCATCATCTCCGACGGGAACCAAAACGCAGGCGACGCACGAGGCATCGCTCAGTCGATGGCTCAACAAGGTATCGGCATCGACGTTGTGCCGGTCAAACTACTGGCCTCGCAAGACGTTGCGGTGGACAAGGTCGACATCCCCTCAAATATACGCAAGGGCCAAGACTTTGAGATTCGCGTCGCGCTAACCAATAAGACTCAGCCCTCTCCCGAGAATCCAACCGGCGAAGTTGCCGGCCAACTCTCGATCACTAACAACGTCATCAGTCGCAACTCCAAGGACGGTTTGCTGAAACAATCGGTGACGTTGCAGCCTGGGAAGAATTTGTTCTCCTTCAATCATAAGCTTGACCGATCGGCGATGTACTCACTGATTGCCGAGTTCGAACCGGACGATGTTTCGGCGGACGTGATCAGCGAAAACAATACCGCTTCGGCTTTCACGCATGTGCGTGGCAAAGGCAAAGTGTTGCTGATCAAGGATGCCGCCAAACCCAATGAATCTGACTACTTAGTAGATGGGTTGACGGCCAACGAGATTGAGGTCGTCGTCCGCGAGTCCAGCAGCGCGTATCAATCATCGGCCGATCTGTTGCAGTACGACACGGTGGTCATGGCCAACGTTGCGCGGGCCTCTGACGAAATGGGCAACGAATCCGACGTCGATGCGTTCTCCGATGATCAGATAAAAATGTTGGTCGACAACTGCGAACATTTTGGTTGTGGCATCGTGATGATTGGCGGAGATCGGTCCTTTGGCGCCGGTGGGTGGTCGAATTCACTTTTAGAGAAAGCGATGCCTGTCGATTTTCAAATCAAGAACAGCAAAGTCTCCGCCGTAGGGGCATTGGCGATGGTGATGCACGGCTGCGAAATGGCCAACGGAAATCACTGGCAGATCAAAGTTGCCCAAGAAGCGATCAAGGTGCTCGGCCCGATGGATTATTGCGGCGTCATCGACTGGTCCGACTACAACGGGCAGCCTCGTTGGATGTGGAAGTTCGACAAGGTCAATGGCGGCGTTGATCGAGTCTTTGGAAATCGGAAGAAGATGTTGGGATTGGTCAGCCGCATGAATACCGGCGACATGATGGATTTTAATGCTCCGATGAAAACGATTTTGGCAGGATTGGACAAAGTCGACGCGTCGATGAAACATGTGATCATCATTAGCGACGGTGACCCGACGGCACCGACAAATAAATTGCTCAACGATTTCTCAAAACGAAAAATCAAGATCAGCACCTGCGCAATCGGCACCCATGGTCCGGCCGCCAGTGCGACGCTGAAAAAAATCTCAAGGGTTACCGGTGGTAAATACTACGTCGTGAAGAAACCCTCCGCCCTGCCCCGTATTTACCAGCGTGAGGCTCGGCGGGTCGCGAAACCTGTTATCTACGAATCAAAGCAAGGGATCGGCGTCACCCCTTCTAGTGCTTACGCGAATCACGAAATTCTAAAAGGCATCGACCTTTCCGCACTGCCTCCGTTTCTGGGTTACGTGATGACGACCGTTAAATCCCGCGGTTTGGTTGAGCGATTGGCGTTAGCGGACCAACCTAACCAAGAAGGTACCGAAGAAAACCAGACGCTGTTAGCGACGTGGCGTTATGGCAATGGGCGGACGGTGTGCTTCACCAGCGACGCAGGCGATCGTTGGACGTCGGGTTGGTTAGGCTCGCCCCTATATCAGAAACTGTTTTCGCAGATGGTGCGATTTTCCATGCGTCCGATCACCGAAAAAGGCAACTTCACAGTCGCCTCGGAAATACGCGACGGTAAGGCTCGGATCACAGTGACGGCCCTCAATGAAGACGATGAGTTTTTAAACTTTTTGGACATCTATGGTTCAGGACTCAGCGGCGAAGATTCGGTTGATTTGGATTTTAAGCAGGTTGGTCCCGGTCGTTATATTGCGCAGCAGGAAATTGGAGCGCAGGGGAACTGGTTGTTCACGATCTTTCCCGGCAAAGGTTACCAACGCTTAATGACGGGACTGAACGTTCCGTATTCCAAAGAGTATTCCGACCGCGAATCGAATCTGGCGATGTTGGAATCGTTGGTCAATTTCCCGCCACGCGGTGGAGAAATTGGGACGGTGACCGATGTGGCGCTTAATAAATCAGCGATGGCGGAACTTTTGGAGTTTAACACCTTTCGTCCGACGCTTTCGTCGGCGATCAGCATCGAGGACATATGGCCTTTACTGGTGACGTTATGCGGAGCTGTTTTCTTTGCTGACGTGCTTGTGCGGCGCGTGGCGATTTCGTTTGACTGGGTGGGAAACAGTTGGCGTTGGTTGATCGCAAAATTCAGCAACAGTCAAACTGAGGAGGTGTCATCGTCGAGTATGACACGGCTTCAATCACGTAAGGCTGAGATCGAGAAAGACATCGAAACAAAACGGGCGGCGGTTAAATTCGCGCCCGACAATTCATTGGCTACCACCAGCGGTAAACAGCAGTTGGAAGATGTGATCGCCGGCGAGATCGAGAAAACGCCCGCTCCGCTGCCAACGATTGACCGCAAGTCAGAACAAGATGATGAAACTTCCTTTACACAGCGGTTGCTGGATGCCAAAAAGAAGGCGCGTAAGGATCAAGACCCACGATCTTAAATCTGGTAAAACAATCTGAGCGACAAGATGCCAGTCATCGGTTTTCACAGGCCATAAACAACCCGCGGCTATCGCCTTGCCGCTCGCAATTCTCTCAACCCAAGAAAGCCAGACAACTTTATGAGCAACGACGACTCATTCAAGCAGCAGAGCGAAAAGTTTCGCCAACGGTATAACTTGATTAAAGACGAAATCGGCAAGGTCATTGTCGGCCACGACGACATTGTTCATGGTGTGCTGACGTGCATGATGATTGGTGGGCACTGCCTATTAGAAGGTGCACCTGGATTGGGCAAGACGCTACTGGTGTCGACGCTGGCAAAAGTTCTGTCCTTGGATGGGAACAGAATTCAGTTCACGCCTGACTTGATGCCGGCCGATATCTTGGGCACCAACATGGTCGCCGAGACGCTCGATGGAAAACGTTCGTTTCAGTTCCAGAAGGGCCCTATCTTTACGCAGATTTGTCTGGCGGATGAAATTAATCGTGCCACTCCCAAAACGCAGTCAGCGATGCTCGAAACGATGCAAGAAGGCACGGTCACCGTTGGTGGCGAGACCCATGTCTTGAAGCAGCCGTTTTTTGTGTTGGCGACACAAAACCCAATTGAACAGGAAGGAACTTATCCGCTGCCAGAAGCGCAGCTAGATCGTTTTCTGTTCAAACTAATCGTAGGTTATTCCAACCGCGAAGAACTATCGGAGATTTTGGATCGAACGACCAAAGGTTTTTCTGCCGACGTAAAACCGATTATGGAGGGCGAAGAAATTATCAAATGGCAAAAGTTGGTGCGCGAGGTCATCTTAGCCGACCATCTGCGGGACTATATCGTCAGGCTGACGATCGCAACGCATCCTCAGGGGCCTTACGCGACAGATATTACCAATCAATATTTACGTTGGGGAGCAAGCCCGCGCGGGGCTCAGGCGATTGCGCTGGCGGCAAAAGTTCGGGCGCTTTTAGAAGGACGATTCAATGTCAGTTTTGAGGACATCCGTGGCGTGTATCTTCCGGCGATGCGGCATCGCGTTGTCTTGAACTTTGAAGCTCAAGCTGAATCTATTAAAGCGGATCAAGTTCTTCTTGAGATATTGGATTCGGTCAAAGAGAAGTTAGACGCGTAGTATTTGAATCAGCCGCCACGCGATAACCTGAACGCACTTACTTCAATTGATCCAACGGATCAACGCATCAGCCGCCACGTGATAGCGTCCGGTCTCAAGGGCAGGGACCGGACGCTATCGCGTGGCGGCTAATTAGGGAAGTTTCAACAACTTTGAATCGCAAACTCAAACAGCTGAACGAAGACATCGAATCATGTACCCGATGCCCTCGGTTGATTAAACATTGCCGTAAAGTAGCCGTCGAAAAACGCGCGGCGTATCGTGATTTCGAATATTGGGGTAAACCGGTACCCAACTTTGGTGACGCGCCAGCTGACATTCTGATCGTCGGCCTTGCCCCGGGGGCCCATGGTGCCAACCGGACCGGACGCATGTTTACCGGAGACAGAAGTGGCGACTGGCTGTATCGGGCTCTCCACAAAGCAAAATTAGGCAACCAACCGATTTCTACCGATCGGCTCGACGGCACTGAATTGATCGACTGCGCGATCACGAACGTCTGTTGCTGTGCCCCGCCCGAGAACAAACCATCGACCGGCGAGGTGAAAAACTGCGCCGCATTTTTAAACCGTACGATCGAGCTCTACCAACCCAAGGTCTTTCTTGCGCTCGGCGGGTTGGCTTGGCGAGCGACGTTGAAGCATACGATCGAGCGCGATTGGGTTATCGCGCCGTCTCCGCGACCGAAGTTTGGGCATGGAGCAAAGGTTAAGATGACCGACGGCCGTTGGATGCTTGGCTGTTATCACCCCAGCCAGCAAAACACTTTTACCGGTAGGCTGACCGAGAAGATGCTGGACACCGTGTTTGAAACGGCAAAGCGATTGGCGAAAAAATGAAGGCTGCTGTCCTGAGCTGCCTTATTCTTTGTCGCGATTCTTCGTCATGCGAATCTCGTTGCCGGCATCATTAAATTTCACTTCGTCCATGAACGCTTTGATCAACACCAAGCCACGGCCCATGCCGTCGCGATAGCTTTCGGGGTCAGATGCCTCTGGAACGGTCGAAGTGTCGAAACCCGGCCCTTGGTCACGGACGGTAAACTGAACGGACTCCGGTGTGATCATTGCGCGGACATAGACGGTACGGTCTTTGTACGGCGCCTCACCCATCCGTTGGCTGATGATGCTTCGACTGGCGACGGGGAACTTCTCACGCGCTAGTTCAAGGTTGCCTCGGAACATCGCGTTGGTCAATGCATTTTCAAACGCGACGCCGACCTGAATTTGGGTATGCGTGTCGAGCGCTCCTTGGCCTACGGCAACCTGTTGAACCATCTCGACAAGCGGTTCGATGATGTCAGGATCGGAAACGAGGTCAAATTCAAAATCCGTTTTCGTCGAACATTCCAATAGTTTTTTATAGCTGTTATCGTTCTGGGTCAGCGCCAAGATGTGCCCCACTGTTTCCACCAAGCATTCGGCAAGGTCGGTCTTGGGAACGAAGCTGGAAGCGCCATTTGCCAGAGCCTGGGCGGCGATGGATTCACTGCCATGAGCGGTCATCAAAATGACTGGCAGATCTGGATAGCTCTCGTTGATCTCCATCAACAACTGCAGCCCATCAAGGTCAGGCATTTGTAAATCGGTGACAACGAGATCGGGTTGAGATTTCCTAATTAGGTCGAGCGCCTGTTGCCCGTTTTCGGCGTAATGCACATCGACGTCACCAGCGGATTCGAGCAAGCCTCCTGCCAGTCGTCGATCCACGGCAGTATCGTCAACAATTAAAACTGAGGCCATCACACTCTCCTTGAAAATGATTTGCTACATTCTGCCACAACATCCGGCGACAATTCAGAGGTTTCAGAACTCGACAATCAAACGGTCAATCTTACCTCTGTTTTATAACAAGCGGTCACGCAATTCCACAAGAATCCAATCCAATTTTTTTGTTTTGTGACAAGAGCTGTCAACAAAGGAATGAATTACCGAACTACCTTCAACTAAGCAGGCACAAGATCATCGCGCGGACCGACCACAATCGTCATGGGATCTTTCATTGGATATTTTTTCAACGCTGCGTTTACTTGGTCAAGGGTCACGTTTTGATAGACTTCCGCAATCTGTTGAGGCGTTCGGAACTCCTGCCGGTTGAGCCATTGGGTGCCGACGGAGAACATGCGTGTTTCGGTGCGCTCGCTGGCCAGAAGAATGTGCGAGGCGATTTTTTTCTTTGCCATCGTTAATTCTTTTTCGGTCACGCCGTCTTGGACCGCCGTTTGAAGGACGTTCTTCATACGGACGAGATTGTTTTGAGCTTCGTCAGGATCGCAACAGACCACGGCCATGAAGCTGCCACAACCTTGGTATTCATTTGCCCCCACGCCCGCCGATTCCGCGAGTCCCGAGTCAAGAAACTCCCAATAGAAACGGCTGCCGGAGTCATCGCCAAGAATAGTGGCCGCGACGCGCGCCGCGAAACGATCTTCGCTTTCCATCGAGGCACCTGACGTTAGTTGCAGAATGTACTGTTGATGCGAATTGGGTTTGTGGAGTGTAACGAACCCGCTGTTAAATTTGGGGCTGCCCGGTTCACGCGATGCTTCGAAGTTTTGCCAAAGCCCACATTGTTGCTTGACGCTTTTGACAAGGGCGTCGAAGTTAATTTTTCCGGCTGCCGCTAAAACCATGTTCGATGGGCTGTAGCGTGTGCGGAAGTAATCGCGCATCGCTTCGGGAGTAAGGTCGGTCACCGATTGGACAGTGCCAAGCACGCTTCGCCCCAAGGGGTGGTCGCCAAAAAATGCGTCCATGATTTGTTCGTAGCCACCGTAGGGAGGCTGATCTGCGTACATCATGATCTCTTCCACGATGACTTTCTTCTCGGTCTCGAAATCCTCCAAGCGAAGACTTGGCCGCATAATATCTGTGAGTAGTTCCACAACGTCATTTTGGAATTCCGGGAGAACCGAAGCGTGGTAGATCGTGCTCTCTTCTCCGGTGCGAGCATTGCTACTGGAACCCATTTCGTCCAATTGCAGGTTGACTTCTGCTGCAGATCGGTTGGGCGTGCCTTTGAAGACCATGTGTTCTAAAAAATGGCTGACGCCGCTAATTTCACATGTTTCGTCACGTGATCCCGCGCGAACAAAAAAACCAAAGGCCGATGTGTGGGCTTGGTCGTTACATTCGGCAAGAATCTGCAAGCCGTTGTCGAGCGTATGAGTGCGGTAGTTCATTTGCCTTGTGGGGGTATATGCCAAGCGTCGTGAGGTTAACGTCTCTGTCGCGGAAGCCGCTATTAAGTCGGGGCGGTCGTTGCATCAGTTCTAAACGGAGAATTCTAAACCGTTTCTACATCACGGAGTGTGAGAGCTTGGTTGCCCAAGGTCACTAATGAAAAGTCCGCGGGCGAATGTTTGCTCAAATAATCGTTGATCTTTTCGACGGTCATCGAATTAATGTTCTCGAGTATTTCGTCCAAGGTTCGGACGCGTCCCAAGTGGAACCAGTTGCTGTTGATCGCATTGGCACGTGCGCGACAGGATTCCTGTTGCGAAACCAAACCACTGCGAATCTGAATCTTCAGCCGTTTTAGTTCTGCTTCGGTAACGCCGTTGCCTAGTTCTTGCAATTGTTCAACGATCACGTCCAGCGTTTCTTGCGCACGAGCGGCGGATGTCCCGCTGTAGCAAAACACGCCGGCCGATTCCTTAACGCTATGGTTGGACGCGAACACGGTGTAGCACAGCCCACGTTTCTCACGCACCTCGGTGAACAAACGCGAACTCATCCCATCACTTAAAACGCCAATCGCGCAACGATTCAAATAGTAGTTCTCGTCCGCGTAAGTGCAGCCTTTGAAACCCACGACGATGTGCGTTTGCTCACTCTCGAATTGAATGTGTTCGGCGCCCTTGGGGGCTGTTGCCGCAACAATTTCGGGCGCTGGGTTGCTTGGCCAGTCATCGAACAACTTTCCAATTTCGTCAACGACGGCGTTGAAATCAAATTGACCCGCGACGGCGAAGGTCATTCCGTTGGGCTGATAGAATTGCTGGTGAAATTTCTGCAGGTCTTCCAGCGTGATAGATTGAATCGATTCAACCGTGCCGTCGCTGTCTCGGCCATCTGGATCACCGTAGAACCGAGCCTTCATGCGCGCCATGGCTTTTTGCGGCAGGTCATCTGCGGTGGCCGCGATCTCTTGCAAACAGACCATGCGCCCCTCTTCGAGCTGCTCTGCTGGTAGATGGGGGCGTCGAAGTACGTCGGCAGTGATTCTCAACGTCGGCAACAGTTCGCTGGCAATCAATGCGCCGCCGTAGTGGGTGTGATAGTTGCCGGCAGAAGATGAAAAATCGACCCCCAGCATCTGGAGGGCTTCGACGAATTGACGACTGTTATAGTCTCCGCAGCCGCGCTGAACCATTTCGCACAGAAAGTTTGCGGTGCCGATTTTGTCCTCATCGTCATAGCGGCTGCCCGCAGGAATCGAAAGCGCGAACGCCGCTGATTGCAGCCACGGCATCGGTTGACCGATGACGGTGAGACCGTTTGCGAACTGATGGGTGAGGATCGTTTGTTGCTTCATTCAAAAACCGAGCTGCTTAAACTAGATCGTGGTTGCCGGGACGCATATCTTAGTCGATTTCAACGGATTGAATAATTGGGGCATACGCAAAAATGATTCGATTCGAAGGATCCGTTGCTTTGAGCTGAAGACACGAAAAAGGCCTCCACATCAAAGGACGTGAAGGCCAACTTTTTGATCTCACTAACTGGGGCGACTATGCGTCGCCTTCCGTTGCTTCTTCTGGAGCTGGAGTTGACTCTTCGGTTGGAGGAGCAACAACTTCGCCACCATCGGGAGAAGGCTCAACGCTTCCGTCGATGCTGTTGCCTTCTTCAGAACCTTCGCCTGGATCGGTTGTTTCGACGATGGAAGACTCGCCAACGCTGACAACTGTTTCACCGTTGATGACAGAACCTACGTTCAACGTTGTATCGTCGCCGTAAGAAGTGAACTCGCCACCGGTGTAAGTTGATTCGCCGCTGACCATGCCGCCGTTCATTACCATTTCGCCACCAGTTGTTCCGCAACCGCATGAAGATACAGCAGCGCTGTAAATTGGTGCAGGTGAAGAAACCATTGGCTGGCTGTAAACGGGTGCTGCAGGAGCCGAGTAAACAGGCTGGCTGTACGATTGAGCAGCTGGTGCAGAGTAGACCGGCTGGCTGTAAACAGGTGCAGCAGGAGCCGAGTAAACTGGCTGAGCTGAGCTGAAGACAGGAGCGGCTGTACCGCTACAAGTTGGGCACTGTGCCACAGCGATTGATGCACCTGCGGTGAACAATGTTGCAACTGTGAACGCTACAAACTTTTTCATAACATCTCCTCGGATTTTTCGATGAATTGATACCGCCAAAATTTTCAAGTGTCGTGCCCTGCGACGGGTCAAACAGGCCGCGACGGTTGTTTTGTTAACCTTATAGCGTGCAAAGTTTGTGCAAGCGTTAAAGTGAACTCAATAGACTAACGGCGTGCAAAACAGTGTCAAGTAACAAAACACCCGCTTTCTCCGCCGTTTCGTGAGGTATCTTCGCAAACAGTTAGCAAAACAGATTCAAAAAAATGTAATCATGGAACACCTAATGTAAGTGGATGGTCCAGTATCTGGGGATGTGGGAAGGGATGCTTCCGCAGCCATTTTCTGCCGAAACAACGAGACCTCCGCATCGCACTAAAATGGCCATCATTAGAGAACTGCGCTGGGCCATAAGCCAAACTTGAAGACGGCGATTTTTAGCCATTGCTAATGTAGCTTTCTCGCCCAAGTCGACGCGGCGGTAGGCTAATGGCACTTACTTTAGAGAATTGAACTCATTGGGGTAGCCAATTCGAATCAGCCGCCACGCGATAGCGTCCGGTTTAGGCGCGAAGGAGCGGACGCTATCGCGTGGCGGCTGACGGGTTGATGCGTTGCATCAAGCTAAAGTAAGTGCCATTGGGCGGTAGGCCCAGTTATTTGGGGTTTGGCCGAATTTTTTTGACGAAGTTTCAATCCATTGCGGAATAAAACTCCGGCGCTCTGTTGCCGAATGAAACTCCGATTTCGACCTCTGCCAAAATATCGCAAAGGAGAAGTTTCGCCGCTAAAGGAGAAGTTTCGCCGCTAAAAAAGAAGGGAGGGTTGAATCAAGCGATTCAACCCTCCCTCTTACCACCATTGACCACCAAAGATGTTACGAACCTGAAATGCAAAGCTTGGGCCATTGATAGAAAAAATTCGGCCGCCTGAGATTCGTTCGCCGGCAATGGTAGGTTTGGTCGTAAAACAGCGTATGGAATTTTTCCAATTCCAGAGATACTTGATTGGGGCGAATCGGCTTTCTGCCTCATCGCGAGGCAGGCTGTTTCTTTCTTAGGCCAATGTTGCACAATTAATCCGCAAACTTCTCGTTGGCTCGGGCTTGTTGATTTAACCAGCTGTCAACGGAAAAGCGTCCGGTTCGGGTCCATGACCATGGGCTATCGTCCTGCGTCTGGCCATTAGTTCGCAAAATTTGGCTCAATCAACAAATCTGCTCCGAAGCGGACGCACTTCTCAAAGTGCTATCAAATTGTTTCTTCATTTTGTTGGAAACCACTTGGTGGTCCGTTTCATCTTGAGCAAAAATTAGAATTTAGTTACAAAAATTAAGAATACGGCCTGAGTCAGGCGGCAACCCGTTCGCCGCCTGCAACCAATCATGACAACTCTCGCCGCCCAGCCAAAGAATCAAGGACGATTCGGCCATGAGACAATCAGTATATTTATTACGCGCATCTTTGATTTGCACTTTTGCAATTCTGTTGCTCAATGCCGTATCTGACGTTTCCGCTCAATCTAAAAGTTATTCCGATTCAGCTTTTGATTTCCCTTATCAAGCAATCGTGCGACATGATGACACCAAGATCTTCAGTGGTCCTGCGTCGGTCCACTACGCGACTGATAAAGTTGCTCAAGGTGAAATTGTGCAAGTCTATCGGCACGATCCTGGTGGATGGTGTGCGATTCGTCCTAACAAAGGAAGCTTCAGTCTGATTCCAGAAGCCGCCGTAGAAGTCGTTGAGGACGGCGTCGGCGAAATCACACAAGACAACACTCAGGCTTGGGTCGGCACTCGTTTAGGCAGCGTCGAAAAACCACTTTGGCAAATCAAGTTAGAAGCCGGCGAAGAAGTCAAAATTCTGGGCGAAGCGAGTTGGCCCAGTCCAGAAGGCCATTCGACGCTCTGGTATCAAATTGCGCCTCCCGCAGGCGAGTTTCGTTGGGTTCGCTTCACAGACTTACAAACGCCGCCGATCGACACGCGTCCTGTGGCGGATGCTCTGACTTCTGAGCTGGTATTGAGCAAGAAGACAAAGTCCGGTTTCAAGTACGATGAATTGCCGGAGGCAGACTTGCCTGAGAGAGAAACGGATGGCGATGAATCTTCCGATGGAGGCTTCAAGTATGTTGCGCTTGAGAAAAAAAAGACGGACAAGATGTCCAAGGAGCGTTCTGTAATTGCTCATTCGGTAATCGCGCGTTCTGAAGATAAGCATACTGATTCCGAACGTACTGATTCCAGTCGTACTGCGTCCGAGCGTGCTGCGTCGGATTGGGAATGGTCGCACTCTAACCTTAGCAAATCAGGGCAGGGAACGTCGCCGCATGTCGCGACGCGCGACCGTAATAAAAGACAAACGTCAAATTTAAACGAACCGGCGAAGCATTCGTCTGAGGGAATAGATTTCAAGTTCCGGCCGATCGGTCAAACGGCATCCCTGAGCGGATCTTTTAAATCTGTGCCCAAAGAGAAGGTTGTGCGTGACTCGGGTGTCGCTCAAGCGGCGTACCAGAGCCCTGTTTTCGATTCGGTCGAAGATCGAGGCTTCCGAAGCAGCGATTACGACCGCTTCAGCCAATCACCAAACCAATTTGAATCAAGTACATCTCGTTGGCAACGTGGGCGCAGCGAACTTGCCGACCGCAAGATGCAATACGAGGCGCGGTACGATCAATTCAACGACCGAGTACAAGTCGATCGCCGCGACATCGAAGATTCTTTTGGAGTCACAATGGAAGACCTGCCGGATCACCAGCGATCATCAATCAACAGGCAAGTCGGCAATCTAGGGCCTTATCAAAGTTATCCCGCGTATAGCTATCCTCCTGCAGATCGATATGCTTCGTTGAACACAGAGTTTGAAATTCATCCGCGTTCAAGGTTGGCGGAGAAACTGACACCGCGCCTCTCGAAAATCGAAGAACAGCTCACCAATGAAATGCTCAAACGCCCCAACGAGTGGCAGTTGGCTGATGTAGAACTAACCGTCGGGCAAATTTATTCGCAAACGTCAAATCCTGTGGAGCGATTACAAGCTCAACGGATCATGGACAAGATCAGCAAGTGGAAAGTGATCCGCAACGGATACACAAAAAACTTTCAAGCAACCGGTGAAACCTTTGGCACGAGTGTGCGTTCGTTAGGTGATGCACGTGGTTCGCGTTTTGCTTGGGGCGACGGCTTCCAGAGTAGTGGCGGTGCGATCTCGGCGGGCAGTGAATTCAGTTCGGCGAACTATGGTCCGGCGAACTATGGACCTGGAAACTTCGGAAGTTCGATATCAACCCAACGCGGCGCGGTCATCGGCAGCGGCGTCGACACGGACTTCGAAATGAATGCCAAGTTTGATGCGGCGGGGTGGCTGACAGAATTGGTAAGCGAAGATCGGAACAATCGACCGGTCTACGTTTTGGTCAACGATAGTGGCAAGATTACCCATCATGTCGTTGGCACACCCGGATTGAATCTACATCGCTACTTGAAGTCGAAGATCGGCGTTTCTGGACGCCAGGGATACAACAATCGAATGAAGTTGGATCACATTACAGCAGAAACGATTGACGAACTTCAACGGTAGTTGTCGTCACGATTGCCGCGCGGAATCAGCAGAGTGTGTTAGAGTTCCGATCGCTGAGTTCAATTACCATACGAGGAATAAACGCGGAAAAATTGAGTCATCTTAGCCAATTGTGCTGGCGGATTCTTCTTGCCATCGTTTGCGGATCTCACTTTGGACTGCTGAGAGACGGCGAATCAATGGAGACACTCCGGATTTCCTGAAACTCTCTGCCTTTGGTTGCGCTTTTTCTCGATTCTCAAAGATCCCGTGCAAAACGACAAACCAAGTGTCTTTCCTTCCCAGCTTTTCATAAAGAGCGTATTCGCCAATCAAACTCTGTTTAGCCAGAAAACTCTCAGCCGATTCTTCCGAAGTTGACATCATCAATTGGATCGTGTAATAATTTTCGCGCTGTTGCATAAGCCAATCGGATTCGCGTGTGATATCTGAGGATTTTTCAGATTCTTCCGTGTCAGATGTCTCAGGCTTGGTTTCCGCTGATGGGCTGGGCTTGTTTTGTTCTTCATTCTTCTTCATCAAATCCGCTGGCCTCAGGTTTGATATTTTAGTCCCGACCTCCGCTGGTCCGGTCGAAACGGCTTCATTTTTAAGTGCATCGCTCTGCTTGATTTCTTCGGCAGTTGCAGCATTGATGTCAATAGGACGGCCATAATGGAACCCTTGAGCGTAATCAAATCCAATCTGGGTGAGCGTTTGATGCTCGTCGACAGATTCGATGTACTCGGCCATTGGTGTGATGCCGAGTTCTTTTACCATCTTGACCATTGCCCGAATCAGACGTTGTTGCTTTAAAGATGCCTTGTTGATTCCTTGGAGTAAAGCACAGTCAAACTTTACGATGTCCGGAGCAATTTCGTTTAGTTCTGCCAAATGGATCTTCCCTGCACTGAAATCGTGAAGGGCCAATCCAATATCAAGATTTCTCAACATGCTTCGTAGGTCAGAAAACGTATCTGGGTCATTGAGACTGGTTTCAGATAATTCCAATACGATGGGTCTGTTGGGATAGGACTTCCGTAGTTCATGAAGGGAGTTTCCCAGAACACTACACTCCAATTCGGCAGGATGCGTGTTCACAAACAGCTTCAGGTCCTCAGGAAGTTTGTCTTGCGCCGCTGCAATTCCGCGCTCTCGAAGGACGCGACTGAGATCTGATTCCATCTCAAGAGGTAACGCTGCGGCGAACATCTGGTCAGGAGTATTCAGTCCAAAGATTCGGCTACGTCCAAGGACTTCGTAACCGATCAACCGCTGTGGGCCGCTTGAAATTTTGTAGATAGGCTGGAAGAAAGGAGCGGCACCGGAATCCAAAAGACGTTGGAATTTTTGTTTTGGCGTTTCTTCGGGCGGCAACGGTGCAGGATTGGGAACGGTCGACATCGGATGACGCCCACCGCTGGGGCCAGATGCATTCGAAATCAACAGAAACTCTCTGTTAGCAAAGATGATTGTATCACCACCCTGCAACAATTTTTTCACGTCAACTTTCTCACCGTTGACAAACGTCCCGTTGGTGCTGTTGAGATCATAGAGCCATAACTCTCCATTCTCTTCCAAAATTTCCGCATGAAGTCCCGATACATTTGGGCAGTTCAAGCAGAGGTCGAACCCTTCCCTCCGACCGATTCGAAATGGAGCGGAAATCGGTACACTACCGACCGAATCACCGTTTTCATCTTGGTCAACGAGGAACCTGTTAACGGATGGGATTGTTTGGATTGTTTGCATCGTTGCACCTGATTCTTACTGGTCTCTTCGGTTAATTTCGATCAACCCATCTTGGTTGGGGGCTATATTACGGGGTGCAAAACAATACCACCTAGCTAAGAAGGCGAGAAGAAATCGGCGCGAAAAATTTCTTTGCTCCGCGTTTCCGGTGGTCAAGCGATCGGCGAGGACGGTTGTTACGATTTTGCAGATTTATTGCTGGCCCAGAGAGGCGTCTGAACAAGATCAAGTTGATGTCTTGAACGCCATGCTGCTATGGCGTTTGGGTTACAATGACTCATTCCCAAAAGCATCTGCGTTTCAATAACTTCGGTAAATGCAATAACTTCGGCCTATGCCGATTTTCAAATAGTATCTGCGGTTAAATTCACTCTAACTCGAGATCATCTGCCGCAGCACCAGTTGTGGAAAGATCCAAGCGTCTTTGGCGTATCGTTTCACCAGTCGTTTGGGTTCGCTACACATGCGGTGTACCCACTCAAGGCCACTTTTCTGCATCCAAACCGGCGCTCGTTTTTTCTCGCCGGCCAAGAAGTCAATCGTCGCACCGACGCACAACGCAATTTTTGCGTCAATCGACTGGTGAAAGCGGTGGACCCACAATTCTTGCTTAGGTGCTCCGAGTCCCACGACAACGACATCCGGCTTGCAGGCCGAAATGCGTTGCAAGATTTTTTCGCATTCGACATCGTCTTTTTCAAAGCCCATGGGCGGACTGTAGATTCCGACCGTTTTAATGTTGGGCCAGGTTGCTTCCATGTTGGCAGAGGCCGTTTCGGCGACACCTGGACCGGCGCCCAGTAAAAATACGGTCAGATCTCCTTGTTCGTTGAAGGAATCAAACAGGGCCGGCACGAGCTCAGAACCGGCCACGCGTTCAGGAAGTGGTTGGTTCAGTAGTCGCGATGCCCAAATGATTGGGTGCCCATCGGCCAGGATTAAATGAGCGTCTTCGTAAGCCGATCGTAATTGCTCGTTTTCTTGAAGAAGGACCGCGTGGTCAACATTGGGGGTAACGACAAAACGGCATCCTTTATCTTCTCCTACCCATTGCCGCAGCGTTTCAACGGCGTCGTGCATTCTGAGGTTGTCGATGTTGATTCCAAAAAGACTGCGTTTTGAATCGTTTTTTGAGTCAGTGGTAGTAGGCATGAGAGAGCAATTTTTAGAACGAAGGTGAGTTTCTTCGCGGACTTGCCGCAGCGAAACTTATGTCGCCGAGAGTCGTTGTCGGCAACAAAAACTGCAGATTCATCATGCATGCCGGGTAGGCTTCCGGTTTTAACAACTTTGCGGATTGGCAATGTTCAAGTCAAGAAATTCGGAAATGAATTTACGAAGAATCCAGACCATGAATTATCTGTGGTCAACACTTGTTGAGCACAATTGACTTACCTCATTTGATGTTGATTCCTGAAATTGACTCTGCGCCTCACTTCCTTTGATTCATCCTCGAAACCTAAGCATGCAAAACTGGAAAGCAAAACTGATCGACGCGTATCGGCTTTCCACCGTTCCTTACCGCAACTGGAAGTTTCGGAAGATGGTCAAGAATGGCCAAGTCCCAGTCTACTCTCTATTTTACCATCGCGTTGCTAACGACAACATCACGCCTTGGACGATCACCGAAAAACAGTTTGAGCAACAGATCGACTGGTTGCAGGACAACTTTGAGATCGTCGATCTGCAAGAGTGCCAACGCCGCATCAGCAGCGGTTTCAACGATCGCCCAACGGTCTCACTGACTTTCGATGATGGGTATGCTGAAAATTGTGAATTCGCACTGCCTTTGCTAATTGAACGTCGGATTCCTGTCTGTTATTTCGTTACACTGCACCACGTCACCAAGCAGGAGTATTTTCCGCACGATTTAGATTTGGATTTTGAGTTTCCAATTAATACGATCGAATCGTTGCGAGCATTAGATCTTTCTGGCGTAGAGATTGGGGCCCATACAAGGACGCATCTCGATTTGGGCACCGTGACTGATCCTCTTGTTTTGGCTGATGAAGTGATCATCGCTTCCAACGAGTTGTCAGATTTAATTGGCCGTAAGGTGCGTTACTTCGCCTTCCCATATGGGCTTTATCGCAACCTGAATTCAACCGTCTTCAAAATGCTGAAGGAACACGGATTTCTTGGAGCCTGTTCGGCGTACGGTGGTTGGAATGAGATTGGTGGAGACGCGTTTCATATCGAACGTATACATGGCGATCCAAATCTTGAACGCGTTAAGAACTGGTTGTCCTACGATCCACGTATCGAACACGTGCGCTCTTTCAACTACAACCGGGCCCGTGATGCCGTGAGTCTTCCTACTGGAAGTGTTGCGGAAATCTTCGAAGGAATCGACTCACCGGTTACCATTTCCAAAAATTTTGTAACTGACCTCACTTCTCAAGTTACGGCACCCGACGCGACTACTTAAAATCGTAACGTCTGCTGTTAAACGGAGCTTTTCGCTTGGATTCTCATCGCCCCATTCGTGTAATGTACTTGATCACCAGCATGCCTGTGGGCGGTGCTGAAACTTTATTGGTCAACATGATGCGTCGATTCGACCCCGCGCGAATTACACCCATGATCGGATGCCTCAAGGAAAAAGGGGTACTTGGCGAAGAACTCTCAAGGGAATTCCCTGTCTTTGAAAACCTCATCCGTCACAAATACGATGTAGGTGTGGCCGTGCGACTGCGTAAGTTGTTCAAAGAACAGGAACTCGACGGTTTGATCACCGTTGGAGCGGGTGACAAGATGTTCTGGGGACGGTTGGGCGCCAAAAGCGCACGACTGCCCGTGATTCTCTCGGCGCTTCATTCCACCGGATGGCCTGACGGAGTTGGACGGCTCAACAGAATGCTGACGGGTATTACCGATGGTTTCATCGCCTGTGCCGATTCTCATGCCGAATATCTGGTCAACAACGAGAAGTTTCCCGAGGCCAAAGTTTTCATGATTCCCAATGGAATCGACACCAATCGGTTCGTTGACGACCAAGTCGCTCGCGATGTTTGGCGAAAGAACCTTTGCATTGCCGCAGACGCTCCCGTTGTCGGAATTGTGGCCGCGTTGCGTAGCGAAAAAAATCACGATCTGTTTCTCAAAGCTGCCCGGCGAACGCTTGCGTCTCTGCCAGAGGCGCGGTTTGTCATCGCTGGAGACGGCCCCGAACGCGAACGATTGGAAGCATTGGCGGTGGAAAAACAAATCGAACAACAAGTTCATTTTGTTGGATCGACGCCGGATATTCCGGGTGTGTTGTCAATGATGGATGTCTTTTCATTGACCTCACACAACGAAGCAAAACCAGTGTCTATTTTGGAAGCACTCAGTTGCACGCGTCCAGTGGTCGCCACCGCTGTCGGATCGGTGAACGAATCGGTGCTCGAAGGCGTGACTGGATTTCTGGTCGATGCTGGCGACGAACACAAAATGGCTCAGCGCTGGATAGAGCTTCTGTCCGACAGAAACCTGCGTCAGCAAATGGGTGCCGCCGGTCGCAACCACGTCATTGAGCACAGCTCCCTGGACAGCATGACGACCGGCTATATGGAACTGGTCGAGTCAATCTTCCGATCTAAGGTCGACGTTGACGCGAAGCGCAATAGCGGTCTGCTAAACGCGTAGTCACGCGAGGTGCAGCGCGTGGCGGGTTGAAAACCTGCTACACGTGGAGCAGGTTTTCAATCTGCTGTGAGCGCTCGTCTATCAGACCGAGTGAAACTCCATTCAGCATGTGGTAAGAAATCATCTGTCTGCCGTCTTAGCGCTGAGCTCTTCTTTTATCGGGCTCCGCCACATAAACGGCCAACGATTTGTAGGGCAGCGTATGGCTACCTGAAGCATTCAAGCCGGGCCCGTCTAAGTCCGGGTAAATGTCCTTCGGTGGTTCCAGGGAAGTATCGATGAACAAACGCCACTCTTTGGATTTCGCAATCGTAGGGATCATAAATCGGCAACCCATGTGGCTGGAATTGAACAACAGCAGCACGTCACGTCCAACTTGTTTGGGGTCTTCTTCTTTGCGAGGTGCAGACAGTAGGCAAATGATCGGAAGTTCACCCGAATGCCAATCAACGGCAACCCCCAATGGGCTGTACCAACTGACATCCGACCACTCATCGTTCCCCTCGGGAGCCCCCGAAAGGTAACTCTGCTGGCGAATCGTTGGCTGGTTTTTGCGGAATTCGATCAAGTGGCGGCAGAACCGAACCATCTCCGAATTCTCCTTCATGACGTCCCAGTCTAACCAACTGATTTCGTTGTCTTGGCAGTAGGCATTATTGTTACCTTTTTGAGTACGACGGAATTCGTCACCGGCGACTAACATCGGTACACCTTGTGACAGCATTAGCGTTGCCAACATGTTCTTAATTTGGCGTGATCGGAGCCCGTCGATGATCGGCTGGTTGGTTGGACCTTCGACACCAAAATTTTCACTGTGATTGTTGTTTTCACCGTCGCGATTGTCTTCGCCGTTGGCCAAGTTATGTTTTTCACGATAACTGACCAAATCGTTCAGCGTGAAACCGTCGTGCGACGTGATGAAGTTAATACTGCTGGTTGGAGGGCGATTGTCATGTTGATAAAGATCAGCCGATCCAGATAAACGAGTCGCAAAGGGACCGCGTGTCCCGCCGTCACCTCGCCAATAACCCCGCACGTCATCACGATAACGACCATTCCATTCTGCCCACCGGTCATCGCCAAAGGAACCGACTTGATACGCTCCTGCGGCGTCCCATGCTTCGGCGATAATTTTTGTGTCGGCCAACAGCGGATCTTCGCCGATTGCCTCTACCAAAGGCGGGTTAGGAACCAAGTTGCCTGAACGGTCGCGCGACAGAATTGAGGCCAAATCAAAACGGAATCCGTCGATGTGGAAATTGTGTACCCAATATCGGAGTGAATGAAAAATCATCTCGCGCACGATGGGGTGATTGCCGTTTACGGTGTTGCCGCAGCCGGAGTAATTCTTGTAATACCGTTGGTCGTTCTCCAACATATAGTAGACGGAATTCTCAAGTCCCTTGAACGACAGCATCGGGCCTTGATCGTTGCCTTCGCAAGTGTGGTTGTAGACGACGTCGAGGATGACTTCGATACCGGCTTCGTGGAGCGCTTTAACCATCTGCTTAAATTCGACGACCTGAGCACCCGGTGTTGGGTCGGATGCGTATCCGCGATGCGGAGCAAAGAACGCCATCGAATCGTAGCCCCAATAGTTGGGCTGTTTGAGCTTTCGGCCGTCGGTAGAGTTGATCGGGAATTCGTGAATTGGCATCAGTTCCACGGCCGTCACGCCCAACGATTTGAGATAAGGGATTTTTTCAATGACGCCGAGGTAGGTGCCCGGGTTTTTGACATTGCTGGATTCCGATTTAGTGAATCCCTTAACATGCATTTCGTAGATGATAGTTTCTGAAAGGTCGAGCTTAAGATGGCGGTCACCTGCCCAATCAAAAGCATCGTCAACGACAACGCACTTGGGCGGGCGAATAACACCGTCATCAGAGGGCTGGAAATTACCCGCGAGTGCTTTCGCGTAAGGGTCGATCAGCCGCGCGTCTTTGTTGAATCGCATCCCGATTGCAGGATCGTGCGGTCCGGACGCTTGGAAGTGATAGAGTTGTCCCGGTTTAATATCGCGGACGAAGATGCTCCAGATGTCGCCCCACCGATCTTTGGTGGGGTGGAAGTGGATCAACTCAACGGGCTCGCGATCATCGACGTCGTTGTAAAGCAGCAATCGCATCTCCGTAGCGTTGCGGCTGAAGATGACAAACTGGACCCCGCCATCCCGAAGCACCGCTCCGTAGGGCAAAAGATGATTAAATTGAAAGTCTGCGTGCGTGTGCGTCATGTTTTCGATGTTAAAAGACTTTACGAATGTGTGCGTAGACCAATTCCAACTGGGGTATTGTGACGAGAATGCCGGTTAAATCAATCCGATTGTCACTATTGCGAGAACGCCACCCTAGAGTCGCGGTCAATAACTTCTGCTCTGCCGCTGGCGAAAATCGAGCCGTCGCGTTACAGTTTTGTTTTCGTGGTTTTGAAAATACAAACTCGTCGCGCCTGGGCATGTTGATTTTCTTAGCCGTTCGCAGACTAGTCCCGGTTTCGCCACCGCAGAACCGGGGCTAGCGCCCAAACGGCTATTATTAAAATTCGAAATCAGGCTAACTTGTTACGCCCTGGCGCGTCGGGTTTGTATAGCCGAGTCGGGTTGCCCGACGTTCGGTCAGCCGTTTTTTATTACGCTTCCCTCTAAGAATACTTCGACGCATGACTGGCGTTTCCTATAAAGATTCCGGCGTTGATCTGGATATCTACAACGAATCAATGAAGCGGCTTCCTCGTTTGATGCACCGCACGTTTTCCCCTCGGGTGCAAAAGCTGGACGGAGGCTTCGCCGGGTTGTTTCAGCTGGACTTCGACTGCAAGCTGTTTCGCCGCAACTACGAAAATCCGGTTCTGGTTGCCGGCACCGATGGGGTCGGTTCCAAACTGAAGCTGGCTCAGATGCTCGGCCGGCACGATACCATCGGAATCGATCTAGTGGCGATGTGCGTCAACGATGCGATCTGTTGCGGGGCCGAGCCGCTGTTCTTTTTGGATTACATCGCCATGTCCCACGATGATCCGGAAGTGTTGGAGCAAATCGTTGCCGGCATCAGCGATGGTTGCCTGCAGTCCGACAGCGCTCTGTTGGGCGGGGAAACGGCAATCATGCCCGATACCTACCAGCGCGGAGACTACGATCTGGCTGGTTTTTGTGTCGGGGTTGTTGAGAAGAAAAATTTGATCGACGGGAAAACGATTGCGCCGGACGATGTTGTCATCGGAGTTTCCTCCAGCGGTATCCACTCCAACGGATATTCTCTGGTCCGAAAGATCGTTTTCGATGTTGCGAAGCTGAGAGTGGACGATGAGGTGGCTGAAACGGGCAAAACCGTGGCGGAGACGTTGCTCGAACCGACGTTGATCTACACCAAAGCCATTCAAAATGTGCTTCAGCACTACAAGGTGAAAAGTGTCGTACATGGGATCGCGCATATCACCGGTGGCGGCATGGCGGAGAATATCGAACGAATTTTGCCGCCAGGCGTTGACGTGAAAATTGATGCTTCGACGTGGGAAGTGCCGCCGGTGTTTGATTGGTTGCAAGGGTTGGGAAAGGTTGATCCCGCTGAGATGGATCGCGTATTCAACATGGGGATTGGAATCGCGCTGATCGTCAGTCCGTTCTATGCCGATAAAATTCAGCGGATGCTCGGCAGCAGCGGTTTACAAAGCCGCGTGATCGGTTCGGTGTTAAAAAGTACAGACGGATCTAGTTCGGCGACGGTCGTATGAGCGAAGCGGCGGATCAAGATTCAGCACCACAAGATCCCGGCGTCGACGTCGTTTATAAGTATCTGATGTACGGTCTGTCTTTGCCCGAACGGACGGTACGAAGCTCAGCCGCGATGATCGGCGGCGTGATCAACGAATCGGCGACGTTGCTGGTCCCTCAAGCCTTCCGCGATTGAACCACCTATCGAAAATTTGTCCAACAGATGATGGACATGGTCAACCAAGACGTCGGCGGTGTGAAAAAGAAGCCCGGCTCTGATGCGGAGGGCGATCAGGCTGAACCAACGAAGGTAGAGAACTACGTCGCGAAGAAAACGGTTGGTGTTTTTTTGGATTTGGCTGGTATGGCGACATTAAACTTGTCGCCGATTACGTTACTGGCGATCACCAGCGATTTGGCCTACGGTTCGACGACGTATCTGAAGGAACTGGCCGACAAAGAGCATGTCAACCTTTTCGAGATCTCCAGCGCGATGACGATGTATTCGTTGAACCAAGTCAGCACAGCGACCAAAGGCGCTTTAACTACGGTCCGCGTCACCGGCAATCTGTTGGACAAGCACATCTTTGATCACTATTGGCAAGGCGCCGCGAAGATCGGGCGCGAAGGAATCTACTCCGTCGCCGCCGAATCGGGTCAGCCCTATTTGGATGCCTTCTGGTACAACTTTTCATCTGACCGCCCTACCCTGACTGAAAATATTGTATCGGGAAAAATGCTTGGCAACGTTTGGGCTGGTTTGAGCGAGTGGTTCGGGAAAAAAGACGAGCGAGCGTATTAGCTTACTTTCTCATTCCAGCTTTGCGACGCGTATTTCTCTAGGGCTAGGCTTCGCATATCAGCTTTTGGCCATTGTTTAAAAACGCCATCTGTTTTCCACTGCCGTCTGATCGCATCGCCCACCTTTCTGGTCGTTGCATCGATAGCGCCGACGAAGTCGGCGTGGCTGCGGCCGGCGCGGTAGTCAGGGATGCGCCTGGGCCAGTCGAGGCACTTGCCGATTAGGGATCGGTCGAAGTCGCAGATCATCGTGCCGTGGTATAGCATCCAGTTACGTTTACAGCGCAGGCTGTTGCCCGAAACTTTGCGGTGGTTGATGGTCAGATCGCAGATGCCTTTGATCTCCGTCGGGATACCTAAACTACTGATCGCGGCGGCCATCTTGTTCATCACGAATTGATGAGCCTGATCCAACATTCGCAATTCGGGGCGGCGGCGGTAGTCCAGCAGCACACCGTACATCAAACACCCTGGTCCGGTCACGATCGAAGCACCGCCAGTGACTCGCCGGAAAACAGGGATGTTGTTTTCCGTGCAGTAGTCGTGGTTGACCTCTTCGGAGAACGAAGAACTCCGCCCAATTACAATGAAGTTCTCTGTTGGCTCCCAAAGACGAAGAACCTCAGGGTGATCGTCGGTACCTTCGGCGGCGTCGATCAGCGCTTCGTCGAGCGCTAGGTTTTCGGCGGGGGTGTCGAGGGAAAGTTTTAGGAGCTGCATGTTAACGCGATTGTTGATTTGGTCTGATTTCGGTTTTGAATATTAGCCGTTTGGGCGTTAGCCCAATGGCACTTGCTTTTAAAAATGAAGGTCATTTGCGCAGCCAGTTCGAATCAGCCGCCGCGCGACAGCGTCCGGTTTTAAGCGATTGGGACCGGACGCTATCGCGTGGCGTCTGATGTGGCAATCCGTTGAATTGTCCTAAAGCAAGTGCGTTTAAACGCTAGCCCCGGTTCTGAGGTGACCAAACCGAGGCAAGCGCCACAATGGCTAAGTAATTCAACAAGTCCTCGGGCGTGGGGTTGGTATTTGTGGGCAAAATCGAATTGTTAATTGACTCTATTTAGCGAGTCGGGGCAAGCTATCGCCTGTATCGCTGGCGAAATGGCCTAAACCAGATGTCCTTAAGGTGTACGGATTATCTCGGTTGTGAGGTTTGTTGCTTACGCAGTTTTAAATATGCGGCCATAACTTTGGCCGATGGCCGAACTGACCCACTGAGCGTTCGCCGTAAAAAAGATTTCGACATACAATACAGATGGCCGACCGGGATGGTTCGCCAAAATTTTCGCTACGACTTTGCCGGCACTGATGCCTGCAAAATTACTGCCCCCATTTGTTAAGTAATGTTACTGGTATGTCTCTACGAACCATTTTCTCAGCCGTCTGTTTGTCCGTTTGTTTGTCGTTAATGTCGGCCCATGTGGTCGATGCCCAATCGGCAGGTCCGATCACCTATAAAACGTACGATGAAACGTTCTACCGGGAAGAGCCCGTGAAGGCTTGGAAATGGGTCGAGCAGCAGGTTACCGAAACGACTCAGGAAAGCCGCTGGGTGCAGGAGTATGACACGGAGAAGCTCGAACGCACGTCGGTAAGCTATCGACCGATTGAGAAGACGAGCGAGCGAATTGAGAAGTACACGGAGCTAGAGCCTGTCACCGTTACGAAATACCGCGAGAAGGAAATCGAAGAGACCAGCTACGAGACGGCCGTTGAAATGCGTGAGGAAAAGGTCCTGGTGCAGAAACCGGTCATTGAAACTGTGATGCGTGAGAAGGAATTCAACGTCCGCGAGAAGGTGACTGAAGAATCTTTCGAGTACAAACCTATCACGATACTCAAGCCAGTCGCAGTTCCCGAAACAACGCTGGTCCCGCAAAACGTGGTTGTCCCCGGTGCCGTCAACCCGAGGCCGCGCGTTCAATGGTTGCGTCCTGGAACGTACGTCGACCCGGCCACGGGATATTCTGTCTACCGCCGACGTGGATTGCATTGGACCAATACTCAACCGACAGCTGCTGTCGTGCCAGCACTGGTACCACAGACGTCCAGTAAAATCGCCTACGTTCCTGAGACGACCGTCAAGAAGGAGCCGATCGAAATCAGCCGCTACGTCGATCGCGTCGAGACGCGTAAGGTGCCGGTAGAAGTGGAACGAATCAAAGAGACGTATGAGACACGCAAAGTTCCTGTCGAAGTTCGCCGCCCTAAAACAACGGTGCGTGTTGAAAAAATTCCCTACAAAGAAACGACTTACCGAGAGATCGAGAAGCAGCGTAAGGTTCCTATTGTAAAAAAAGTAATGCAGAAGGTGGAAACGATCGAACCCTACGAACGTACGACTGCAAAATGGGTCGAAAAAGTGGAAGAAGTCCAGACGCCAAAGATCTTACGAAAGAAGATTGCCTACACGTCCACTCGAAAAGTGCCTTACACCGTTCGGATGCGCGTTGCGGTTGATTGCTATGGCAATCCCGTCGGCAAGCCTGAACCGGTTGACGCTCGTTGGAAGACTTTTTTCAGTACAACCAATCGCCCCAGTGACGAAGACTTAAAGAAAGAAGTCGTTACCAATCGCGATCGACGTCCGGCTTCTTTTAATGTGGATCCATCGCCTTCGTCAGATCGCAAGTTGCCGACTCCTGCTGCTGCGGATCTGCCACCGACGTTAAAAGAAACGACTTCTGCAAGATCTGTTGCCGAAGAATCTCATTCGGTTCTGGTTCCTGAAACGGAAACCAAAATCGAAACGACAACATCATTGAAGACGTTCGTGGCTCCGCCGTTGGAAAAGAAAACGCCAATGAGGTCGCTAACTCCTGAGCGTTCGTTAGCTGATTCGGTCGGCACCGTCCAGACAAAGGAGACATCGACGCTCAAGCCAGTGACTGAGGCTGCAACTAAGGCTGCAACGGAGGCTGCAACGGAGATGGTGAAAGAAGTTCAGTTCGATCAGAACTTATTGGAAGCTCCTGCGGTGCCCAACATCGCTCCGCGCACGTTCGATGTGCAAGGAATTGATAAGGTTGAAGGCCTCAAACGCCGCAGTATCAAAGATATCTATTAAAGGCCCAAACGGTCTGGATTTCAGATTTCGAATTTTCAATTTCGAATTGTCTTCTTCTAATCAGTCTCGCTATCCGAGCATCTTGCTCTGCGGCTCTGCGCGCGGCCCAATGAGCATTGCCGCGCGCAGAACCGCAGAGTTTTTGTGCAGAAGATATATGTAACGCGGCGATTGACTCTATTCAATCTGCTCCGCAATTTGCTCGATTTTGATACCGCCGGAAGCGTCTTTACACTTCAACGTTGGCTGAGCGTAACGGACTAGCTCGCGCTGACCGGACACTTTAAAACGGTCTCCCTTTTGAAGAATTGGACGCTGTTCGCTCATCGAACCAAACTGATACGTTCCGGCGGCTTGGCAAGGAAACCAGTGGCCTTTGCCCGCTTCATCTTCTAGGTAAAATTCGGGATACGTGTGCCCAGGAATCCACACCGCTCGCGCCGGAATGTTCTGGGCTCTGCAGATTGCGATGAACAAAGACGAAAGTTCTTCGCAGTCGCCTTCTCCGCTATCCAGCGCTTCGATGCACGTGTGAATTTGCTTATCGAATTTGTATTCGATGTTCACACGGACCCAAACGTAGATCGCTTCGACTTGCTCCCAAGCCGACAATTCCGCATTTTCCTTCTGAAGTTTCTGCGCGAGCGCGATGACCTGATCGGCTTTGGTTTCAATGTACGGGCTTTCGCCGAGATAGGAACGCAGTTTGCCTCTGGGCTTGGTGGCAAATTCAAATCCGTCGGTTTCTGTTGGTGCGGTGATGTCGCGTTTGGTGATGCGGAAATTGGCTGCGGCGAGTGCTTCTTCATCGGGTTGCATGCGGTCGATTTTAAACATCATCTGGCGACCATTGGGTTTTAAGGGAATCAGTTTAATCTGCCCGACCCTTCCTAAACGTTCTTCTTCGATCAATTCCAACGTTTGTTCGGGGCACTCGATGGGGACGGGGGACGTTGCAAAAATCCCTGTCGCGGTGCCGGAACTGTTGATCTTCATGCCAAATCGCCACACTGATTCGGTTTCAGGTTGGGACTGTGGCAGATCTTCCTGAGCCAATGACGGTGTCGCCAGTAACGCAACAAAAACCGCGAGTATAGAAATGCGCGGTAAAAGATTGTAGTCTTTCGCTCCGCGAAAGTACGCTTCTTTCGCGGAGCGAAAGGCGACAATGGTCTTCATGGATTTCAATCAGATAGAGGTTCACGAACGAACTGCATCAGCTTGGGGGATGTCGTGCCTTTAACTTCGCCGTAGGCAGCGACGAACTTCTTTTTCCCTTTGACCCCCGGGACGCGAATGCTGTCACCTTTCTGCAAGATGACTTTCGGCTCGACGATTTTTCCAAAGGCGCGGATCCCAACGACGTCACAAGGAAACCAGTGTAGTTGCCCGTTGGGATCGGCAAGCAAAAATTCTGCGTATTGAGTCCCATCAACGAACACCATCCGCGCAGGGATTTTATTAGCGCGGCACATGGCGACGAATAGTCCCACGACGTCTTCGGGGTGTCCGGTTTTCTTGACGAATGTCGCCACCGAACCCTTGGGTTCACCGGTGCCCTGATCGATGTTGTCGCGGACCCAATCGAAAATGCGTTCGACTTTTTCCCAGTCGCTGCCTTCGGGTTCGACCAACGACTGAGCCTGTTTCCGCAAATTGTTGTTGCGGAAGCTGATTCCTGCACTGGACGCGATGAATTTTTTAGCCAGCTTGTCTTTGCTATTGGGGATAGAGAAAACTTTCGTGTTTGGTGGTGCATTCACACGATGGGTCGTCACCATCAACGTCTGCAAGGCAACAATTTTCTTCTTCGCTGGGACGGTGCGACCACGCAGGATCAAACGGTCAAGTCCGTCAAGTTCGTCGATTTTTTGGACGGCAAATTCAACAGGAATGTCTTCTTCAAAAATGGAGACCGATTGTTCGGGCCATTCTTTGGGGATGGGGATGTAAGTGTAGACGTCTTTTACGGCGTCTCTTCCGGTCACCAAAACAACACCGACTCGCCATTTTTGTTTCACTGGATCCGAAAAAGTCACACCTACGTATTGTTTGTCAGTGGATTGAGGGGGCGTTTGCGGATCGGCGGTGGAGGATGGTGATGTTGGCGTTTTAATAGGCTCTGCAGGTGGTTGCTCAGTTTTTTCGCCCGGAGCTATTGCCGCCGGAACTGACACGGCAACATCCATCGGCGGCTCCACGTCGGGGACAGCATCTATGACAGGAGGTTTTTTTTTCGCGACCGCTTTCTTTTTTGGTTTGACGGTTGTCTTTCTGACAGTGCGGCTGGGAGATCCGGTAGAGGTTCCCTTGCGAATCCAAAATCCGTCCTCGGCGTTAGTGTCGGCCGAAAATATTAGGCCTGCCAAGAGCATAGAGAGCGTGATCGTCAGAATTCTTGTAGGAAATTTCATAGCTGAGACTTTGGAGATTTGCATCGTCTGAATTGACGCGATGAAACCGGAGGGCGTGCGCCCCTTCCGCTTGATTGGGTTTCACGAGGCTACCGGTGGACGAGTGGTCTACTTGTCAGCCGACTCTGGTGATTCGACGACTTCGAGTTGTACGACTCGGATCGCGCGGCGGTTGGCTTCTTTAATCTCGACTTTCACGTTGAGAATCATTAATTCCTGACCGGGACGAGGAATATCCTTCAATTCTCGCATGATTAGCCCCGAAACGGTGGCGTAATCCTCGTCCTCGGGAAGCAAAACGCCCAATTTTTCGTTAACACGGTCAATGGGAGTGGAACCATCGACCACCGCGATGTTGGGTGCCAGCATTTCGATCTGAGCGCGTTCTTCGGCATCCGTTTCGTCGACGATTTCACCAACAATCTCTTCTAAAACATCTTCGATTGTGACGACGCCAGCGAATCCTTGGTATTCGTCACGCACAACGGCCATGTGCATTCGGCCTTGGAGAAAGATGGCCAGCATCGTGTCGAGGCGCACACTGTCTTGAACCGCCACCGGCGAGCGGAGCATTTTCTTCAACGATCGGCGCTTATTGTTCTTGCGGAGCGATTCGCGGAGGAGATCTTTTGCAAATAGGATTCCGACAATATTGTCGATCTTGTCTTCGTAGATTGGAATGCGTGTCCGGCCGGATTTCACGACGAACTCCAGCATCTGTTCCCAGTCTGTGTTGACCTCCATCGCATCGACGCGCGAACGTGGCGTCATGATTTTGGTCACGTCGGCGTCGTCCAAATCCATCACGCCTTCTATCATTTCGCGCGTATCACGTTCAAGGAATCCGTCGTGTTGGGCTTCTGAGGCCAGCGATAGAATCTCGTCCTCAAAGGCTTCTTCTTCGTCCTCTTCTTCTTCGGATTGTCCGCTGGCACGGGCAAACATCGCAGACACGAATTTTTCGCCCAGCAAAAACGGAAATCCAGCCAGCGCGACCAATCGCCACCACCGATAGGTTCGAAACAAAAACTGAGGCGAAGCAATTTTAGACACGGCCCAAGGAATCCAGCTTTGGGTTACGACCAGCACAAAACTGATTAGTGCAGCAGAAATCGCAAACCGCAGCGCCGGCACGTTGTTCAGCATGCTGTCGCCGTACAGCCATCCTACCATCGAACTGACGAACGTTGCTAAGCAGATCATCTGCAAAACGCCAGCGCCTACTTCCATCGAATCGCGGAAATCGAAGATCCGGCTGAAGACCATTGGTTGTTGTTTTTGCAAACAGTATTCTTCCAGCTCGTGCCAGGCAATCTCTTTCAAGACGCGACATGCAATCGCCGATAGCGTCCCAAAAAAAAGGCTGACCATTATCAACCACAAAAAGAAAGTGGTCATTATTTATTTGTCCCCGGTAGTTTCCAAGTCGGTTTCCCACACGTGGGCGATATTAAATCGTCCAAGGTACTCAGCTTCTGTGGCTCGCATTTTTTTAGCGGACGCGTCATCGGTGTCATCCAGCCCGACCAAGTGCAGGGTGCCGTGGACGACGTACAACATCAGTTCGTGTTCCATCGGAACGCCAATCTCCTTGGCCACCCGCTGGGCTGTTTCGGTGCTGACGATCAGTTGACCCACGATTAAGTCGTCGGTCGAATCGATGATGAAGCTGATTACATCGGTTGCGTAGTCGTGCTCAAGATACTGATTGTTTAGAACGCGTATCTTTGCATCGTCCACCAAGGCGATACTTAGTTCACTATTCCCAAAATCAAAGTCGGAAAAAATGGCTTCTGCAGCGGCAATCAATGGTGCCGTATCGATGGGGATTTTTTGATCGTCTGCAACTTCGATTTCGTGCGAAGATTCGTGAGAAGATTTAGTCATTGAGGTTAGTCGGGAGAGTCGGTCAGGTAGTTTGGGCAAAAAGGTCGGCGCCGATATTCTTATCGTAACCGAATGATAGTATCACGGGAGCAGTTTAAAAGCAGACTAATTTTTGACCTGCACATTTTTGTCTATCGACAGTCACGCTTTTGATAAAAACAAATTCGACCGGTTCAAAAAAACAGCTAAGTACCGGATAATGTGAAGCTGTTGTTTTAAATTGTCGCAGGAAAAAAAGATCTACTCATCATGCGGATTTACGATCCCCAGAAGCCAATCCTTTACACGCACATCCCTAAATGTGCAGGCTCTAGTTTGAGATGCGTGCTGTCGGAGTGGTTTGGCGAAGGCTTTCATAAGGTTAATCAACAACAAAATTCGCAGTTCGGCATGAAAAAGGTGCCAACGCAAGACGATGACGGTAATTGGCTTCCCAACGTGCAGTGTATCCAAGCTCATTTTCATCATGGTCATGGATTTGGGCTGCCTTACTTTTATCCGGAGATTGATCAGTACATCACCATTTTGCGTGACCCATTTGATTTGATGGTGTCGATGTACTTCTTTATGAAGGGGCGTAGTCGACAAGGGCAGTTTTGGTTCCGTGGCCGTCCGGTAGATGTTTCGGAGAAGTTTCCCAACATCGCGTCCTATTTGTGTACTTATCCCTATTGGTTGTTTAGTCACCTTCCGCAAAATTTGACGTTGGTAAATTATCGACAGCAATTGGAATCGCAATTCGTATACATCGGCATCTATGAGGATTTACAAACCTCAATTGACCAGTTGGCATTGGTTCTTGACCAGCCTACGATGCCGCTACCCGTCAGTAACGCTTCTGAGTATGACGAGAACGTGCCGAACCATTTGCGTGAACAATTTTACACCGATTATCCGCTGCCCAAGAAAATTTACGATTTTGCATTGGAGAACTATTTGGGCTCCGGCCCAAACGGTGGCGCCGATGTGCAGGATGATTCGACTGCGACAACAGGTATAGACGGACCTGCGTTACCATTGGGCGCAGATGAAGTCGTTAGTGGCAACATGCTAATGTCAGAGGAATCCGCATGAAGTTTGGGTTCTATTCCTGCATGAGCGGGATGCCTTGGGGCGGAAGTGAAGTGTTGTGGTACTTGGTCGCGCGACGTATGCAAAATCAGGGCCATGACGTGGTGGTCAATTTTAAGCACTGGCCTTACACTGCGACGCAACTGGAAGAGATTCAAAACAAAGGCGGCAAAGTCTCCTTTCGTGAACAACCGTTGGTCGGGATGCAGGCTCGCATGGAGGGCTTTAATCGCATGATTAAACGGCCGGCCAGCCGTGAGAACGATCTTTGGTTTGAACGTGAACGTCCCGACGCGGTGCTGTTCACACTTGGCTATCACTCGGATCAGATTTGCCCGGCAGACCGCTGTCACGATGCGGGGATTCCCTACGCGATCAACTTGCAGTGCGCGAGCAGTTTTTTCTTCATCACTGGAAATCGTTTGGAGGAGTATCGACGTTGGTATCGAAATGCCGCCAAGGTTTATTTTGTATCCAAGGAGAATCAGGACAAACTAGAGAACAATCTGGCAATGCGATTGGACAATGCTGAAATCATCGCCAACCCCTTTGCGATGGACTACGATGCCGATCCGGAGTATCCATCAACCGATGATGGATTCAAGTTGGCTGTGGTGGGGAGAATTCACTTCCAATCAAAAGGCCAGGACATCGTCGTCGATACGATGAGAAAGGAGCGTTGGCGTTCACGAGATCTCGAAGTGAATTTTTACGGCCATGATCAAGGCAATATGCATCAGTTAGAAGATCTGATCGCGATGCATGGCTTGGGTGAAAAACTGCACTACCAAGGTTATCGAAATGATGTGCAGGAAATTTGGAAAGAGAATCATGGTCTGTTGTTGCCTTCGCGGTACGAAGGTGCGCCGCTGATAGTAACCGAAACGATGCTGTGCAATCGAATGCCGATCACCACCAATTTAGGCCGCAATGCGGAACTGATCGATGACAATGTTTCAGGATTCATCGCCGAAAGTGCGACCGTGAACTTGATCGACGAGGCGATGGAGCGTGCTTGGGAGCAACGTGCTCAATGGCGCGAGATCGGTATGATGGCGGGCCAACACATTCGCCGTCGATATCCCAAAGACCCTGTGAAGGATTTCACCGAGTTGCTGTTGAAGCTGTAGCCGCGTAGGCACATCGTTTCAGTTTTGGAGTCGCAATAGATTATTTAGGGGCGAAGCCCAGGTCTAGGTAAATTGCTGGACCGTTGGCCCGAAAAGGCATGCATCTTGCAACTTCTAAACTGGCGCTTGATGCTCGTAATGTCTACTACCAGTTTAGGCCTTCGCACATCGGGGAGAACGAACTTTTTATCGCAGGTGGTTGTCTAAAGTTAGGTTGCTGCAACCATACTGTCTCCCAAACACCGCTCGTTCAAACTCTTAAGTCATGCCCAAGCTTCGAAACTCTCGCAGTCGCTTCGCCAATTTCCTGGAACGCTTCGCCGAAAATGAGTCAAAGAAGAAGGTTGGTCTCAACAGGGATGAAAATGTGCGAAATTCCGAGGGCACTAGCGATCATGAGGACTTAGAGAAAGAGAAGCAAAAGCGGCGCGGTTATCTCAAACTTTACATCCGCCGTTTGTGGCCGCACTGGCGAATGGTTGCAATGTTAGCGACCATCGCGGTATTAATTGCTGTTTTGGAGATTCTGCAGCCGTTGTTTGGCCGCTACATTATCGATCAAATTCTTTTGGATGAAACCAAAACGACCGCTCAAAAGGTAACGTCGCTAAATATCACCGGCGCGATGTTTTTGACTCTTGTGGCGTCGATCCATTGCCTTGGCATGACACGCAGCTGGTTTCAAAGACTGTTGAACCAACGCGTGATCCTAACACTGCGAAGATCGCTATTTGACCGGTTGCTGAAACTACCATTGGATTCCCTGGCCGAGATGAAGGTCGGCGGGATCATCTCGCGTTTGACAGACGATATTAGCAAGACGATGGGGCTGATGCAAATGGCGGTAATCTCGCCAGGTGTCGCGGTGCTGCGGCTATTATTGGCGATGGGGATTTTGATCGCGATCAATTGGAAACTGGCGGTGGCAGCGTTGGCGATTCTGCCGCCGATCATGGTGCTGTCGATCATTGCGATTCGTAAGATCCGTCCGATCTACCGGGCTATTCGCAAAGATGTTTCTCTGGTCGACGGACGAGTTGGCGAAGCGTTTTCCGGGATCCGCGATGTACGGGCCTTCGGTGGCGAAATCCAAGAGTCCGCCGAGTTCACGCGCGGTCATCACACGATCGTGCGGATGAGGATGTACGCCGCAAAACGAGAGATCATTCTCTGGACAATTTGGGGAATGTTGATGGGGCTGATCGGCGTGGTGATCACGTGGTTTGGTGGTCATTGGTTCTTACAAGGCGAAGCCACCATTGGCGACATTACCGCATTTCAGTTTTACACGTTGATGTTGCTCGGGCCCGTGTGGCAGATCGTTGAATCGATGACGGAGCTACAGCGTTCGCTGGCATCGATGGAACGCGTCTTTGATGTGCTGGAAAGCCCAATCGACAAACCAGATCGCGACAATGCGATCGAGGCTGATCCATTTGTGGAAAAGATCGAACTTGTCGATGTGCGATTTTCCTACAACGAAGGAGATGAGGTTGTCGGCGGCGTAAATTTGGCGGTCCCTGGTGGCAGCGTCGTGGCGTTGGTCGGTAAGAGTGGAGCAGGGAAGACGACGATCACAGATCTTATTGCGCGGTTTTACGATCCTACGTTCGGGCAAATTTTGCTCAACGGACGAGATTTGCGAGACTATAAAATTCAGTCGTTTCGTCAGCTGTTGGGCGTTGTGCAGCAAGAGGTTTTCTTGTTCGATGGAACAGTGTTTGATAACATCGCTTATGCGAATCCTCGTTCGTCTCGCGATGCCGTGATCGCCGCTGCCCAGCAGGCAAACGCTCACGATTTTATTCTCGAGCTTCCCGACGGATATGATTCGCTGATCGGAGAACGCGGTGTGAAGTTGTCCGGTGGCCAGCGTCAGCGACTGTCGATTGCCCGCGCCTTGTTGGCTGACCCTAAGATTTTAGTTTTGGATGAAGCCACCAGCAATCTTGATACCGAGAGCGAACAGTTGATTCAAGGTGCGATGCAGGAGTTGTTGAAGAATCGAACGACGTTCGTTATTGCCCACCGGCTTTCGACAATCACCCATGCGGATCAGATCGTCGTGATTGATGAAGGAAAGATCGTGGAAGCGGGGACCCATGATCAGTTATTGGCTGCCGGTGGCCATTACATAGAGATGGTCCGCCGTCAGCAAGAAACGATGGCGGTTTAGGTGGGTGAAGAGCCGCAGAGCCGCAGAGTTTTTCATTTTACTTGTGTTTCGGATGAAGCTTAAACCGCCCGACTATTTAGGAGACGTGTTTTTCTAACCACTTGATCATTTCGGCTTGGGTGTGCAACACACTCTGTGTGGCGATGTAGCCGTGCGATTCATGCGGCAGCACCACTAATCGTGCCGTGCCACCGTTGCCCTTGATGGCTTGGTAGAGCCGCTCGCTTTGAAGTGGGAACGTGCCCGAGTTGTTGTCTTTTTCGCCGTGCATGATCAACAACGGTCGCTGAATCTTATCGGCGGACATGAACGGGCTGATGCTATTGTAAATGTGCTTGGCGTCCCAGTAACTTCGGCGCTCCGATTGGAATCCAAACGGCGTCAGCGTGCGATTGTAGGCGCCGCTACGCGCGATTCCTGCTTGAAAGATCTCACTGTGAGCCATCAGGTTGGCTGTCATGAAGGCACCATAACTGTGCCCGCCCACCGCCGTCCGCTGCCGATCGGCGACGCCACGATTCACTGCAAAATCGACAGCTGACTGAGCCGCGTCAACGATTTGTTCGATGAAAGTGTCGTTCATCGTTTCGGGATCGCCGATCACAGGCATCGTCGAATTGTCCATCACGGCGTAGCCTTGCGTGACGAGCGTTAGATGTGAGATACCTGTCATGCGAGTAAAACGTTGGTCGCTTCCGGATACTTGGCCGGCAGTCGAAGGATCGTTAAACTCCTGCGGATAAGCCCACACCAGCAGCGGCAGACGCTGGCCTGGCTGATGGTCGGCGGGCAGGTAAAGCGTCGCCGATAGTTGGACGCCGTCGGATCGTTGGTAGGTGACGATTTCCTTCTTGATATCGCGTATCTGCGGAGTTGGATCGCTGAAACGCGTTACCTGTCGAGGCTCAGAAAGTGGATTGCGGGGGGAATCGTATTTGCGAAGCAGTAAGTTTGGCGGAGAGTTGGGCGTTTGGTGTGACGATAACCAAACCAAGTCGTCCGACGAATCTCCGGGCAGAAGTTTCACGATTGATTCCAGCGATTGGTCGTCGCATTGCCAGATTCGATCCGTCTGAAGCGTCTTTAGATTTTGTTGGTCGAGGAACGGTCGGTTGCCAGCTTCGCTTGCGCCCATGCCTGCTCGGAAGACGACGTCATCGCGCTGATCGACGATATAATGGCCCTTGGAATCGCAGCGCTGGATGACGCGACCAGGATCGTTGTACTTATCGCGTATGCTGCGGTCAACGATGGTGGTTGCATCCTTCAGCGATGCCTCCGTGTCGTACAAGCGGTTCTTCAGCCAGCGCTGGTCGCGATCATATTCGGTCGTAATCATGAGATTGGGTTGAGCGAAATACGAAATACCGTAGTGGCGATGATGGACCTTCATCATTGGCGTCGGAGCCTCGGAAAACGGTGCTTCGGTGATCCAAACTTGATCGCGGAAGTCGGCAGTTTGGTTAGGATCGCCGCCATCAAGGGCTGTGGTGTAGGCTACTGACGCGCCACGCGATGACATCCAATGGATCATTCTTGGTTGGATGCGGACACCTTCGATGGGAATGTTTTCTGCGACTGGTATATCGGCAATTTGAATAATAGATTTTCCATCGACGCGACAGACGTCGACGTCCATTGCAAATTGCTGGTAGGTAAGCAGATAAGAAAACGGTTTTTTAAGTCGCGTCACCAGGAAGTGATTGCCGTCAGGAGCCGGCGAAACGTCTGCGTACATGCCGCGCGGCCAACGTTGGGTGATCTGTGCGTCTGTGTTGGCGATGACAATCTCAGTCGTTGCATGGAATTCGAAAAGTTCCTCGTCATGAGGCGTCTTGAGTAGGTCCTGATAGGTGCGCGTTGGCGAGGTGTCGCCGGAAGATTCCTGAATTCGTGGACCGATTGGAGACGAAGGAGCCTGTGGCGGATTGTAATGCTCGGGAACAACAGAAAAGATAAGGTGCTTTCCATCGGGCATCCAGTGAAGTCCGTTCAGCACCGAAGAGAACCGCGGATGGACTAACTTGGGGGTAAGAGAATCTACGTTGGCACAATAGAGGGCCGTACCTTCGGTAGTCAGTAAGGTAAACACGAAGTCATGGCTGTTGTGTGACCATTTCACTAACCCAATCTTGGGAGGCCCATAAGGCATCTTGATTCGCTGAGGCGTAGTTTTGTCGCCACCGTTTTGTCCGCCGTTCTTCGCTGAGGGATCGATTGCTTGAAACAGCAACCCTTTGCGGTAGCTGGAACTGTATATTGTATTGGCATGAGGATCAATTCTTAGCCCAGCCAAACAATCCATCGGCCGTGCAAGGTCTGCGATGTCGGGCATTGCATCGAACTCGATCAGTAACATGCCGCGCCCATCTGGACTGATGATTACGCTGGGTTCAGGTTGCGCGTTGATGATATCGATAACCGATTGCGGCGGAAGACAATATTTATCGTTGTTACTTGAATGCGAGGAAGTCATTTATTGGTAAGGGCTGAGCGTCGTTACTTTGAAGCCAAACGACGCGGTATTTACGAAGTGGGAATGTTGCAAATTTGTATCAACTACGTTGCGAAAAAGCGTGAACCTGTCGCGGATTCGCGACGTCATATTGTTGACGATGGATCACAAAATTCGGTTTTTTATTAGTTGCAGCGATGAAGTACGGCCAAATACCGTGGAAAACTTAGATATTTGCTTTTGTGGGCAAAACGGTTCGGATTTCACGAAACATTCGGCACACATTTTGCGTCTAAAAAGTGATTAGCTGCTTCCAAAACCTGTCAAACTTACTTTAACTTAAACGTGAGACTGGTGATGACCAACACCCAACGATACGACAATCTTAGTAACGATCTCCCGAAGATCGCTTCTAACACGAAGCAGGCGAATCCTTTTCGATCTGAGGCCGAGTTGGAAGGTTGGTTGGAACTGCAACTCGATGCGTTAGAGAAACTGTACGCAGAGTTTGAGACCAAAGATTCCCTCCGTGGTTTTTTCAGCCGCTAGATTGTGTCTTTTTATATCGCGTGACAAATTCTTGTGTCTGTGTTTTTCCGAGAACACGTTCAAGCAAAAGGTATGGACGCAGGCCTAGCACCTTCGCTTTCTTTCCAGGATCATCTTGGTGACGATTCTTGCAAACCGGGCAAGGGGTGCCCTTTTCCCGAGGCATCGGTGATTCGAATCGACATGTCTCACAGGCGCGATTCAGTTTCCAGTGGATGCCATCAGAAAAACCACCCGGGACAAATTCGGCAAAAAGGCGCATGTTGTGATCAGCACATCGCCGGCAGGCGTCCGCAAATTGCCGAAGTTCTACGTGCTGTGGACGCTCGGAGATGACTAAGTCGAAGAGTGACGCAAGTTCTTCGATTGCTTGTCCTCCGATCCATTTCTTCATCCATAGCTTGTAGAAACTGTTTTTCTCAGCCATCGCCCGTTCTGACAACGCTTGGTCTAACAACGCCCGCTCAACCAACGCAATCAAATCGTCAGCCGGCATGACTTGAGACTGAGCCGTATGGCCAAAAGTGAAGTTTAGATTCACTGGCAGCAATCCAAAACAACCGGCCCAATCGGTCTTTAGCCGGGCACCGCAATTCGCGCGACAATTGCCGCATTGCTCCGATAAGGATGCCGCGTCGCCAAAGAAATCAAAGACTTCATCGGCGTGGAAGGCACGGACTAAAGATGCGTCGGAGAGTGGGGCCGGATGAACGCAGATGTCCTCGAGCACGCGGTTCTCGCGATATCCTTGGGAGAGCACACGTACGTTTCTTAATTGCCGAAACGTTTGATCGGCTAAGTTTTCAACCTCTATGTCACGCAGCGCACAATTGTGTTCGATCGCCCACCGAATAAACGGTGGTGTCGGACCGAGGACGGCAGCGGTTCTTTTCATCGGCGAAGTTCCTGGTCGGCAGTGGAGGCGTTTGCCAACTGACGATCAATTTGATGTGTGCTCTCTAGTGGCGGAAGTGGCGGTTGCCGGCGAACACCATCGGAATTCCGTGCTCGTTGCAAGCTGCGATAACTTCTTTGTCCCGCACACTGCCGCCGGGTTGAATGATGGCTTTCACTCCAGCCGCTGCGGCCAAGGGAATGCTGTCTGCGAATGGGAAGAAAGCATCCGACGAAAGTACCGAACCCACGGCGTTTTCGGGGCCTGCTTTACGGATAGAGATTTGTACCGAATCTACACGGCTCATTTGTCCCGCACCGACGCCTACCAGCGCTCGGTTTTTTGAAAGGCAGATGGCATTGGATTTAATGAAACGCACCATGTGCCAGCCGAACTTAAGTTCGTCCATCAAGGCATCATCCGGTTGGTTTTCGGTAACGACTTTCCAATCCGTATAGTTATCGGGTTGGTTATCGGACTGTTGCGCCACCATGCCACCCACTAGATTGCGGTATTCAATCGTTGGGGCGTTTGGCCTGAGATCGCCAACGGACAGCAAACGCACGTTCTTTTTCCACTTGGGTTTTGTTTTGAGAATGTTAAGTGCATCCTCCTCGAAGCTTGGCGCAACGATTGCTTCTACAAAAAATTCACCCTCGGCCAAAAATTCTGCCGTCGCAGCGTCGATGGGACGGTTGATGCCTATGACGCTGCCGAACGCGCTAACCGGATCACCTGCAAAGCCTTTCTCACAAGCCTCAGCCAATGTGGATGCCGTCCCCGCGCCGCAGGGGTTGTTATGTTTGATCACCGAACAGGCAGGATCAGGCAATCCGCGCACCATGTTCAACGCCGCATCAAGATCGAGCAAATTGTTGTACGACAATTGCTTTCCGTTTAGTTGCGTCGCATCGATCAAGTTTGCTTCGCCGACCTTTTCTGAACTGTAGAGCGCGGCCTGCTGATGGCTGTTTTCACCGTATCGCAGAACGGCTTCTCGTTTTAGCCGTATGTTGATAGAGGGGGCGAACGTTTCTTCTTCGCCGGTTGATGCAAAGTAGTCAGCGATCGTCGTGTCGTAGGCTGCGGTGTGCTCGAAAGCTTCTGCCATTAGGCGGCGCCGCAGGCCATCGGATGTTGACTTTGATGTTTTCAATTCGCTAATCACGTCGTCATACTGCGCACTGGAAGTTACAACGGAGACAAATTTGTTGTTCTTCGCGGCAGCACGAACTAAGCTAGGGCCTCCGATGTCAATCTGTTCAATCGCGTCGGATTCTGTAATACCCTCTTTGGCGATCGTGGCAGCAAACGGATAAAGATTGACGACGACCAATTCGAAAGTTTTGATGTTGTGGTCCGCCAATGATTTCATATCGGATTCGAGGTCGTGGCGACATAGGATGCCCGCAAATATTTTCGGGTGAAGCGTCTTCACGCGACCGTCCATCATCTCTGGGAAACTCGTGTACTCCGCCACGTCGACGACTTCAATGCCTGCTTCGCTGAGGTGTCTACGAGTTCCGCCGGTGCTGTAAATCTCAACGGCTGAGTCTGCTAAAGACTTTGCAAATTCAATGATACCGGTTTTATCGCTGACGCTAATGAGGGCTCGCTTAATTTGAGGTGCAGGCATTTTCAGAGTGGTTTCCGTGAATTGAAAGAAGTCGGTTTGGATGGCCAAATTGTCGAAAACCAAACGTCAACCGCAACCGGTAAAATGAATCAGTATCAATAAAACGAAACTTCTCGTCCGGCTTGTGTCGATCGCTGGCGGAGCGACGGCCATTGTAAATTGTGGCCGCCGGGCCAGCGCCGGTTAGATTGCCTACAATTGGCCTCTGTGCGTGTCGGTAACGAGTCACGATAAAGCCGGTTTTATGAATTCTACCAATCTGGATTTTCACTCACAGAAGGGCAAGTTCAGGACTTGTATGAGCGAGCAAAATTGTGGTTTTGGGGACAGCTAAAAATCAGCATCGAGAGTATATTGAGTATCCCGAGTATACTTAGCGCCCGCCTCCCGCCCGAAGCAGGCCATTTTGAGGACTCCATCATTTCTAATCCCTACGTTAGTCCCAAGTTGCAATACTTGGATAAGATCCGCGCAAGTTTGCCGTGGACCGTGTTTTGGGCGTTGGCTGCGCAGGGGATTTTGAGTATTACGAGATTCTTCTCGAAGATGGTCGTTGGTGGACGGTTTGGATCCGGAGAATCCGGCTACGGCTCCGAGGCAGATCTTGCCTACTACGACGCGGCGTTTGGGATCATGATGTTGGTGCTTGCCTTGCACGAAGCATTTGTGACGACGCCACTGACCTTTTTCAATCATCGAGAGAAGAAGACGGTTGAGCAAAAGTTTGCTGGAAAGATGCTGTGTTTGTCGCTGATGTTTGCGATCGCTGCGTTGGTCGTTACGGGGATTGTGACTTGGTACCAGTATGCTTTCATTGAAATCGGGCAAGGGTTTCTGTGGGCGATGATCGTGTTGACGGTGTTGATGCCCTTCCAAGCGATCAAGGAATTCTCCAAGCGTTGGCTGCTGGCGAACCTACGCGTACGGGAATCCGCGATGTTGGAACTTGGATTTGCCGCCAGTTTTTTGCTGCTCATTGGCGGTCTAATTTATTTCGCTCAAGTCAACGCTGCGACGGTTTTTGGTATTACGGTCGCGGCGAATTTCATTTGCCTAATAGGTTGGTGGATCTTTTTCAAAAAGGCATTCACGCTAGAGGTGGTCGGCGTAAGACAGCAGGCGATCGACAATTTTAGTTATGGGAAATGGATTGCCGGCGAGAACATCTGCTCGGTCGCCATGATGTTCTTTTCACAATGGTTTTTAATTTCCAACGTCGGAGAAAGAGACGCTGGCGTCTATTCGGCTTGCTTAACGATCGTATTTCTAGCGAATCCGTTTTTGTTGGGTGTTTCAAGTGTTTTCGCACCCAGTATGGCGCGCGAATTTAACGACCGGGGATGGAAGGGAATGTTTTCAATCCTACTGACCTACAGCGCATTTGTAAGCTTGGTCCTCATCGCGTTTTCAGCATCGCTGTTTTTCGTTGGCGAGTGGTTGACAACGTTTTCGTTCGGCGAAAAGTACTCGGATTACTTTGCCGCAACCAGTGGCGGCGGAAACAGCGTCACGTTTCTGTTGAGCTTGGCGGTGCCCTGTTTTGGGCTCAGCTTCCTGCTTACCTGCTGCATCCTGGCGGCGGACAGACCCATCTATTGCTTTTACGCGGCGGCATTTGGCTTGGTCGCCACGATCAGTATGAATTTCTCTTTCGCCCAGCCAACGCTCCACACGGCCGCGTTAAGCTTTGTTGTGGGGGCGTTTTCCACGATGGTTTTCAGGGCGTTGGTGGTACTGAAAATGCATCGTGACTATCGGGAAAGCGTGAGACTTGACTTTCCTGAAGTAGTCACAAGCTGACCAAAGCAAAACTGTCTGTCAAATTAAATGCTCTGAAGAAGATAGACCGGCCATAGCGGAACCGCTGCTTTCTAGCGGAATCATTGTAGAACGCAGATTAAGCAAGACGACCTTGTTTTTCCCATTAAATTTGGCCTCTTGGATACACCTTGTTGCGCGTTCGAAGGCTTCTTCGAAACTGTTGATTGGATTGAGCTGGTGTACACCGAAGCTACAGGTAGCTGTTGTTCCTTCGTCGACGCGTCTTCTCAAGTTACAAGCCAGTTCCCTTGATTGATCGCGGTCAGTGCCATGACACACAATTAAGAATTTGTCATCCCTCCATCGACCGACTGTGTGGCTCTCAGGAATATTCTTTTCAAGAATACTTGCGATCTGCCGAATCAACTCATTTCCAGCTGACATGCCATTGATTTGATTCTGCCTTTGCATATCATCGATATCAACTAGGATAATATTTGCTTGTGTCTCACCATTGCGGACGTCTCGTAATGCTGCATCGATAGCGCCTTGCAAACCAAAATTGGTAGGCAGCCCTGACAGTTCGTCGTAGATTTCAACTTCAATGGTGTCAGACGTCCCGGATTTGCAAGTTGTGGATTGTAAATCTTGTTTTGAGCCAGATTCTTGATGAGCTACTTGATTCCGTCGAACACGCCGAATCGCTCTCTTCTTTCTTATGTTCTGGAAAACTTTGAAACTCATAGGCAGGGCTAGTAAGGACCAGATACTAAGCAAGAGCTTGTAAAATTTGACCGGTGGTATCCATGGGCCTCGAAATCCAATTTTTTCGATTACAACCACACCGCTGTTGGCTTGGTTGGGAATGCAAACTGCAATCTCAATAAATTCGAAATTTGAAAATGAAGGGGATGCGTCTTCGGGCAGTATCGCTTTCTCTGCAATCCACCATCGAGGGACAACAAAACACTCTCTGGGGAGTAAAATTGACTGCGTCTGCTCAGTGAGTTCGAAGAAAGCTTCGTTATATTTGCTGGTGCTCGGATCTCCATCGGGAACGAGATGCTCAGGACGGTCTCTAAGATAGATGAGGAATTGTTGCTTCCTCTCACCTATGGCACGAGCTTGAATTGTGATCTCAGTAAACCAATCCAGATCTAGTAGCATCTCTTCAGCTGGCGGCGAGATAAGGAAGACGGCGTAAGATTGTTTGCTATTGTCCTGAGTCGTGTATGAAAAGCTCAACTCATCGGAACTTGAAAGATCTTCGGTAAAGCTAGAACCGCCGTTTCCGCGATCATCAGAGGTTTGGGTCGACCAATTCACCGCTTGTGCGTCAACGGTTAACTCTCTTGTAAACGTTTGATACACAATCAAAAGAGCAATCGTTAGTATTAAAAGAATCGCTGCCAGCGATTCAATCTTTACAATTGAATTGAAGAGTCCGGTTCTCATATTGGTGGAAGAAAGCAAAGAGAAGAGAAAAGAGCTTATTTAGCCAATTAGACACTTTGGTGAAATTGCGTTCGGATGGCATGCGCTATCAAAAGTACGATCTCGTTTAATGCTAACTCCTGATAAAACAAAATTATGGTGCCCAAATTCTGTGTTAGTTGGGGATGATTACCTCAATATTGGACTGTTCGGAAAATCCCGAGATTTTAAGGGAGAAAAGGGGCCTTCTGGTTGCTTTCAGTCGGGACGAATGTCACACCTTGCGAGCTGCTGCAGTCGCGAAGAGTTTAGTATCGAGCCTCTCGATTGGGAGAATGTGAGAGATAAAGGCAACCCGCCTTTAGGTTTCTGAAGCGAAGCTAAGTATCGCCAAAGCGGCGAGCTTCGTGCGGGGAACGAGGCTTTCGGGGATCAAGAATTCTTTGTTGCTGTGAATGTTGCCACCGCAAGGTCCCATAGTATCGACGTTGGGTAAGCCAGCATCGGAAAATTTGTTGCCGTCGCTGGCACCACCAGTGGCCTTGAACTCGAAGGAAATCCCTAATGCCTCGCCGCAACTTGAGATCCGTTGCTGAACTTTTTTAGCAGCTTCGTCTGTCGGTTTTGGGGGGGAGGTAAAACGCCCGTGCATCTGGACTGAAATGCCATCGAGTTCATTGTATTTTTCAACCAAGTCTTCAAAATCAATTTCAACGCCGTTTTGTTCCTCCAAATCCTTGACTCGAACGTTGACTCGTCCAACGGCAAGATCAGGGACCATATTTAATGCCCCTCCTCCGCTGACGCGACCCACGTTGAAGATCACGTCAGGTTCGCCATTAAGGCGGTCAATTTCGTCAAGCAATCTTGCGAGTGCGGTGATGGCGTTTCTACCTTCGGCGAAATCTCGACCGGAATGAGCTGATTTGCCTCGTACGATGAATGTGAAATTCCCTGATCCCTTGCGGTCTGACACCATGTGGCCGCCCGGTAAAGCGGGTTCGAACAACAATCCAAAGTCGCAAAGCGGCGCTCGGCAACGGATGAACGACTCGCTACCGGGAGATCCGATTTCTTCATCGGGATTGATGATGACTTCCCAACCAACTTTTCCTGCCAGAGGACTTTGCTCGAGCGTTTTGAGCGCATAGAGCATCACGATCAGGCCGCCCTTTGCATCGGCAACACCAGGGCCATTTAGCTGCCCACCCTCAGTCATTTGACAAATCTGAAATTCGTCGTCCTGTGAATAGACGGTATCCATGTGAATGCACAGCATGATTTTTGTTGGTGCATCGGGATGCTTTACGATATGTATAATCTCGCCTAGGGGTTGCTTTGAGCTATTACCTTCGTCGTCGATCGTTGTCATCGGTTCGGTGTCGATCAATTCCAAATCGCCGCCCAAGGATTCAAAATAACCGACTAACTTTTCTTTGACTAACGCGATTCCAGCCAAGTTGATCGTGTTGGAATTGATATTGCAGAGCTCGATAATCTGTGAAAGCATTTCTTCTTGTCGATCATCAAGCCAAGTAAGGTGTTGGAGAAGTTGTTCCATCGCAGTGTCCTATTAAGCTTCGGTGGTGTTGAGGGGGGGCTGCTGATTACTTGAGCGCGTCGGCGGTATCTAGTGCTTCTTGGTGCACATTATCCAGTGATTTTTTCTCAGAAGCAACGGGAGCTTTCGCAACTCTAACTTTCCAAATCGTCTGACGAGCAGTTTCACTTGTCACGATCAGGTGTTCGTTGTCGCGTGTGAAGCAAATCGCCTCCCCTTGTACCTGCAGCGGCATGGGGACTGATTTTGGTTTTGAGTTTCGGAATGTTTGCTCCCATGTTGGAAGATTTCCACCAACAGCAAGACGTTCGAAAAGGTGAGCCGTCAGATAATTTCGAACGGCTAGGCGTTTGCCGTTTGGTGAAATCGACATGCCTGTGACGCCTCGAAAAGGAAAAGACGCGATGCGTTTGGCGACCAGCAACGAGGATTGCTGGGCCTCAAGGTCATCTTCTTCCCAGGCCAACTTGAGTTCGTAGATTCCGGGTTGGCTGCGTTTGTTGGTTTCCAAAAAAATCTTCTCAATCAAGAACACTGATTCGCCATCTGGAGCGCACGCGACGGCTTCGCAGTTTCGAGGGCCGTCTTCGTAGCGAAATTCAAACCTCATCGCTTGCAGCTTCTTGGAGAACGATTTCTTTTTTTTCGGTTTGAATTTTGGTTCTTCGAAAACATATAGTTGACACCGTTCTCGACGCGCCACGTTGTCGCCGACATCGGCGACCAGCAAATATTTTTTGCCGTTACGTTGGAAGCCTGACATCGCTTCCCAGTCTCTGTTCTTGGAATCCTTAATTTCGCATGCGGCTATTGTTTGCCCTTGATCGCCAAACATGAAGACGTCTGAGCCATGCCCTGAATCATTCATTGTCCACCAAGCATCTTCGATGAAATGGGATCGAGCCAGCCCACTACTTTCAGTGATTTTCTTTGACTTCAAAATCCCCAGGCTCACCAATCGTTCCTCGGCTTGGGCCGGTCGGTCTTGGGCACTTGAAGGTGTTGTCAACAACCACAGGCAGCTAAACAGGCGAAGCACTAGATTGGAATTGAAAGTTGTTTGCAATTTGATTCTTTCGATGTCAGGAAGAGACTCCACTAATTATATACCACTGAGCGATACGAGGCTGCGGCCAAGATGTTATGGGATAGCAGCAATTCATTAATGCTTTGTCTATTTATTCTTTTCTGTGCTTTTCAAACGAATGGCTTAGATCCCGTTCAGATCCTGTTCTTTAGCCAAATTGACACGGTGGCCAACTTAGAAGAGGCCTAAATACCCTAGCCACTTGCCGCGCCCTGTTTAACTGTTGCAAAATTTCCCCAAAATCGTCGCTTAAGAGAGTAAAGATTCGGATGATATTTGGAACTGATAAGTCAGATAATTGGTTACAATAATTGTGTCTAATTGAACTCCTTTAGGATTGTCCATGGCGATAGATCCGTCAAATTTCAAACCGCATTTCCTTGATTCAAGCTCAAGCTCAAGTGAAGTGAAGAATGCAGAATCGCAATCGGCAAAGTTACAGGTTATTCGACGCCAACAAGGCTCGGATGGTTTCGATGAGGCAGCCGATGGTGGTTTGTCGCATAAACCTCTAGATCAGACTGCTTCGGTTCCGCTGCAAGAATCTGCTTCAGAGGCTCCCGCGGCAGCAGTAGATTCTCTAGATAGCGAATCACAGCCATTGTCCCGACGCGATCAAGAGCTACTGCGGCGACAACAGGAGAACGAATTTCGAAAGAGAAATCTACAATCGAACAACAGCGGTTCGCTTTGGCCGGCATACACGTTGTTTACTTCGACGGTGCTGCTGTTGGCGGCTTGGCTGATTGGGCCGAGGTTGGTGGAAGAATACAATTTCGCAGCAACCCGTGGTAAGGTCCGTGCCGAATACGAAAGTGCAGTCCAACTTCTCGAAGGGCGACCGCTGGAGAAAGTTTCGAAGGCGTTTCAATTGGTCGCACACAAGGTCCGTCCCAGTGTTGTCAGTATTAACGCCGTCAAAGCAATTGCCGGAGACCTCTCGGGAAGCCATCTGACAGGATTTGGATCGGGGGTGATAATGTCTTCCGAGGGCTACATCATTACCAACGCGCATGTTTTGGAAGACGCCTCTTCGTGCCAAGTGCAACTACATGACCGTAGTCGGTACAAAGCGAAACTGATAGGTATCGATCTCTTTAGTGATCTTGCCGTACTTAAAATTGACGCTCAAAGTCTTGTCCCCGCGAAGTGGGGAGACAGTGACGCAGCAAGTGTGGGGTCAATTGTGTGGGCCATCGGAAGCCCCTATCGCTACAATCAAACGGTCACCTCTGGAATCCTCAGTGGTAAAGATCGACCGGGTGATAAAACGCGAAAACAGAACCTCCTGCAGACGGATGCTGCTGTGAACCCCGGAAATAGCGGTGGCCCGTTGGTTGATGCTAACGGTGATGTAATCGGCATCAACACGTCTATCTATGGAGAGAGTTTCCAAGGGATCAGTTTTGCTGTTCCCAGCTCAACCGCTAAATTTGTTTACCAGCAGCTGATTGAAAA
>Ga0115031_1000138_pt1 | contig 50458 bp, 50 predicted proteins | sample Maine_Asex4_meta_FD_87301 | JGI IMG/M metagenome (GOLD analysis project Ga0115031, IMG submission 87301) | Marine algal microbial communities from Maine, USA - Maine_Asex4_metaG | ecosystem: Host-associated > Algae > Red algae > Unclassified | place: Maine, USA | collected 2015-01-05
CCTCCTGCTGCGCGACCCGCGCCGAGTGCTCGCGAGTTACACCAAAGTCCGCGAGGCCGTCACGCTCGAAGAGATCGGCGTCCCTCAGCAGGTGGCCTTGGCCGACCACTGCGAGATCATCATCGACTCTGACGACTTCCTCGTCGACCCTGCGATCCATCAGCGTGAGATCTGCCGCCGGCTCGGCGTGCCGCTCGACGACGAACTCCTCGCTTCGATGCTCGCTTGGCCTGCCGGGCCTCGCCGCAGCGACGGCATCTGGGCACCGCACTGGTACTCGGCCGTGGAGTCCTCGACCGGCTTCGCACCCCCACCGGCCGGCCGCCCACCGGGTCTCCCACCACACCTCGAAACGATCGCCGACGAAGCCCTCGAAAGCTACCGGGAGCTCCGCCAGCGCCGTCTCGTCACCTCCTGAGTGAACTCAGCCGACTGGGGCGTCGTCGACGGGGGCCTGCGACGTAATAGCCGGTGACGTCGATGATGAAATCGGTACTGGCATCAACGGGACCGCCGACGACGATGCCGACAAATCCGGGTTCGCCGTCGAACTCCCCGACGACGACGGCCGATCCGTTCGCGATCGGACCTCCTGCGCTGTTCCAGTTCACAGTCGAACTTGCAATCGCTGCGGCCGGGGGCTGACTGACCGAGGCAACCGTCAGAAATCCGGAGGACGTCTGGTTGACGATCGTGACGTTGTAGGTGATGGCCGTTGCCGTCTCGGGAATGGCCAAGACCCGTTCCCCGTCCTCTTCGACCGACAAGATGTTCAGCGCCAGTCCGGACCCCGCATCGTTGGCCAGGCTGAGCAACGCTCCGGCCTCGGACTCACGCGAGTCGTAGGTGCGATACGGAGCGACCGGAACGAACAGACCTGGTGTGCCAATCGACGCTGCACGCACAGTAATGGCCTCGCCAAGTGCTGAGAAATTATCTCACCGTGCCCGTCGGAACTCGTCGGTCTGGAACGATGGACTGACTGATGGGCACCCAATCCGACATCGATGCATCACAGCAGCTGCTCGATCTCTACGACACCGCCCTGCCCGAGGTCTACGGCTACCTGCATCGCCGATGCCGCAACACCACCGTGGCCGAAGACTTGTCGACCGAGGTGTTCCTGGGCGCAGTCGACTCGATCCGACGGGGCGTCGTCGACGATGTCACCGTTGCCTGGTTGATCGGCATCGCCCGCCACAAGCTCGTCGACCATTGGCGCCGAGTCGAACGAGACACGCGCAACCTCACAGCCGTCGCTGACAAATCGCCGACGCCCACAGACCCGTGGGCGATCGAACTCGACCTGTCGATCGCCCGTGACGTACTCGACGATCTGGGCGCACACCATCGCTCAGCCCTGACGTTGCGCTACCTCGACGATCTCCCGGTTCGCCAAGTCGCCGCCGTCCTCGACCGCACCGAACATGCGACCGAAGCGCTCCTGGTGAGAGCTCGACACGCATTCCGCGCCCGCTACGACGAACTCGGGAGTGACCCACGATGACCTCCGAAAACCAGCACACCGACGCACCGTTCGACCAGCTCGCCGACATGTCCCTGCCGACGCCTGCACCGGACCCGAGCTTCGCCCGCAGCCTCCGCAACCGCCTCGTTGCAGAACTCTCACCGTCCATCACCCTGCCCGACCGATCCGCACAATCAGCCGCACGACCATCCGCAGAATCAGGAGCCACCACCATGACCGACGCCAGTTCCAACGACGCGCCCGCAACCCACCGCCAGGTCATCACGCCGTACATCACGGTCCACGATGGCGCAGCTGCCCTCGAGTGGTACGTCGCAGGATTCGGCGCAACCGAAACCGTTCGCTACGTGGGCGACGACGGCCGGCTCGGTCACGCCGAGTTCCTGCTGCACGGCGCCACGGTGATGCTGTCCGACGCCTACCCCGAGATGGGTGTCGTCGCAGCGAACAGCTACGAAGGCTCCTCCTGTGCACTGCACGTCGACGTGGCCGATTGCGACGCTGCTCACGACCTGGCGGTCGAATACGGGGCGACCTCGATGATGGTGCCCGGCGACCAGCCCCACGGTGCCCGCACCTGCACGATCATGGATCCGTTCGGTCATCGCTGGATGTTCAGCCACCAGATCAGCTCACCCACCAACGCCGAGATCAACACCCGATACGACGACTTCGAGGTCATCAGCACCGACTCGAGCACTGATTCGAGCACCAGCACCGACTGATCGGCCGCCGGTGACGGCCGACACACTGGCGACGCCTACTGTCAGCGCATGGAGATGCACTTCGCCACCATCTGGGAATCGATCGCCGACGCGATACCCGAGGCACCGGCCGTGAGCAACGGCGACACCACGCGCACGTGGGCCGAGTACGACGACCGCGGTGCCCGGTTGGCCCAAGCGTTCGCCGCCGCCGGACTCCAACCCGACTCCAAGGTCGGGCTGTTCATGTACAACTGCAACGAGTACCTCGAGTCGCAGTTCGGCGTGTTCAAGATGCGCGGTGTGGCGATCAACGTGAACTACCGCTACCTCGACGAAGAGCTCTGGTACCTCCTGGACAACTCGGACTCCGAAGCCATCGTGTTCCACTCCTCGCTCGCCGACCGCGTCGCACGCATCGTCGACCGCCTCCCGAACCTCAAGCTGCTCATCGTCGTCGACGACGGGCCGAGCTTCGACGGCACGGTGACCGAGGTGCCCGGCGCCGTCGCGTACGAAGACGTGATCGCCGGCCACGAACAGATGGACCGGATCGAACGCAGCGAAGACGACATCTACATGCTCTACACCGGCGGCACCACGGGCATGCCGAAAGGCGTGATGTACGCCATCGGCGGGCTCTGCCGAGGTCTCGTCGCCAGCGGCTTCCCTCTCCTCGGTCTCGAACTCGCCGAGACCGCCGACCAGATCGCCCCTCGGGTCCAAGCACTCGTCGACGCCGGCGGCCAGTACACATCGATTCCGTGTGCTCCCGTGATGCACGGCACCGGATGCTGGCTCGGCTGGTTCATCCCGATGGTCGGTGGCTCCCACATCGTCACCCTCACCAACCGCAGCCTCGACGCGCATGAGGCCCTCGGAACCGTCGAGCGTCACGGCGTCAACGGGCTCACGATCGTCGGCGACAGTTTTGCCAAGCCCTTCGTCCGAGCGCTCGACGAGGGCAAGCCCGATGGGTCCGCCTACGACACGTCGTCGATCAGGATGATGAATTCCTCTGGGGTCATGTGGACCACCGAGGTGAAGAACGATCTGATCGACCGAATCGAACAGGTCGTCATCATCGACGCAATGGGCTCGACCGAGGGGTCGATGGGCACCCAGATGATGGCCAAGGGCATGCAGGCCGAGACCGCCCGCTTCACCAAGGGCCCGCTCGCGAAGGTGTTCAACGAACGAGACGAAGAAGTCGTGCCCGGCTCTGGCGAAGTCGGGATGGTCGCCGCCGGCGGCAACGTGCCCCTCGGCTACTTCAAGGATCCCGAGAAGTCGGCCCGCACATTTCGCGTCATCGACGGCGAGCGGTACTCGTTCCCCGGTGACTTCGCAACTGTCGAGACCGACGGCACGCTCATCTTGCTCGGACGCGGCAGCCAGGTGATCAACACCGGTGGCGAAAAGGTCTTCCCCGAAGAAGTCGAAGAAGCCGTCAAGCGTGTCGAGGGCGTGCTCGACTGCTTGGTCGTTGGCGTGCCAGACGAGAAGTTCGGCAACGCAGTCACCGCCGTTGCATCACTCGTCGAGGGCACCTCGGTCGACGCGTCCGCGATCATCGCATCCGTCAAGGGTGAACTCGCCGGTTTCAAGGCACCCAAGACGGTCATCTTCGTCGACCAGGTCCCCCGAGCCCCCAACGGCAAGGCGAACTACAAGGCCGCCAAAGCCATCGCCGAAGCTTTCTGACTCAGAGCAGCTTGTCCGCGAAGAAGTCCAGCACGCGTTGCGCACTGGCCTCGTCGCGCTGCTCGGTCAGCGTCGAGTGATCAGACTTCTTCGAGCTCGGCAACTCGATCGCGATGAACGCGTCACCCAGCTTCTCGCGCAATGTCGAGAACCGATCGCCGACGAAGGTGTCATCGGTGAAGCGCAGCCCGAGCACCTGGCAGCCTTGCTGCGCCCGTTCGATGATCGCGGCTTCGTCGCCCGGCGACAGGTTCAGATCTGCGCCGCGACTCCTGCCGATCGGCCACGGCATCGACGGCTGGGCGAGGACCGGTGCGAGCATGATGTCGTCGACCATCATCCCGAGCGCGAACCCACCCGAGAAGCACATACCAGCCGCACCCACACCCTTGCCGCCGACCTCGGCGTGCACATTGCGAGCCAGCGCGCGAAGCCAGGAGATCACGGGCGAGGTCTGGTTCAGCGCCATGGTCGTGAACTCCTTGGCAATACAGACCTTCAGCATTGACTGGCCGAGGTAGAGCTGTGACGGCTCCTTGGCAGGCGTTCCGACCAATGACGGCATCACCACGGTAAAGCCACGTTCGACGACATCGTTCGCGAACTGAGCGACCTTCGGCGTGATGCCGGGGATCTCGTGGACGACGAGGACCACCGGACCCTCGCCGCGCCGGTACGTCGGAAAGGTCATGTCGGCTGCCGAGAACTCACCGAGTGTCCAACCGGCAAGCACGCCGGTGCGGATCGGCGGGGTGTTGTCGGGCATGGTCGGGCGAGCGTTCGTCATCGCTCCGAATTGTGTCAGCTCAGACGCTCGAGTGCGTCTTCGGCGAGCCGCTCGGTGCCTTCCTTGAAACCATCAAGGGTATCCTGGTCGATCTGCTGATCGCCCATCGCACCGTTCAGGTAGCGGGCGTACACGCCTTCGGAGATCACCGCGAGGCGCCACGCACCGAAGGCCCGGTAGTAGCCGATGTTGCTCAGGTCGCGCCCCGTGCGCTGCGCGTAACGCTCGATCAATTCGTCGTAGGTCGGGAATCCGTCGATCCCGGTCGGATCGTTGGCCCGCAGTTGCTCTTCGCCGGGGTCGGACCAGTAGACGCCGACGTAACCGACATCGGCGAGCGGATCGCCGAGGGTGCACAGTTCCCAGTCCAGCACCGCCGCGACATCGCCGGTTCCGGTGTCGACCAGCAGGTTGCCGAAGCGGTAGTCGCCGTGAGCGATCGACACGCCGACTTGGACCGGCAGATTCGCGGCGAGGCGTTTGGCCACTTCGTCAATCGCCGGCAGTTCGCGGGTCTTCGACTTCTCCCACTGAGTCGTCCAGCGCTTGACCTGGCGCTCGATGTAGCCCTCGCGTCGAGCCAGGTCGCCGAGACCGATGGCGTCGATGTCGACCTCGTGCAGGTCAGCGAGCACGTCGATCATGTGCTCACCAGCAGCGCGCCGCGTGTCGAGCGACAGCGGCTCGGCGCGCTCGCTGGAGTCGAGGACGACGCCATCGACGTGTGTCATCACGTAGAACGGCGCGTCGTTGACCGACGTGTCACGACAGACCGCCAGCGCTTCGGGAACCGGGACATCGGTGAGTCCGACTGCGGAGATGATGCGGTGTTCGCGCTCCATGTCGTGGGCGGTGGCCAGGACCGAGCCGGTCGGCGGGCGCCGCAGCACGAACTTGCGGTCGTTCGCATCGGTGACGGTGTAGGTCAGGTTCGACCGGCCACCCGCGATGATGTCGAAGTGGAACGGGGGTTCGGCTCCTTCGACGTTGGCTGCCAACCACTTCGTGACGTTCGAGACGTCGATTCCTACGATGCTGTCAGTCACCCGGCCGACGGTAGCCCGAAGGGCATGGCAGAGAACCAGCCGAGCCGTCACGATCGTGCCTGTCCCCGACGTGACTGAGACCCGTCGCACGACGTGAGCCGCAGACGTTGAGAGAGTCAGCGAAGGTGAGCGGTGATCAGATCAGGCGCCGGTCACCCGGGGCGGCCGACACCGGAAACTTTGCCCCAGTTGACGTTGCCGACCTTGACGACGCTGCCCGTGTTCGGTGCGTGGACGTGCTGGCCACCACCGAGGTAGATGCTCACGTGGCTGATCGGGCTGTAGAAGAACAGCAGGTCACCCGGCTGTGCTGCGCCCTTGGCGACATGTGGCGTCGAGGCGTACTGGGCACGGCTCTGGTGCGGGAGGTTGACGCCCGCCTGGGCCCACGCGTATCCGGTGAGGCCCGAACAGTCGAAGGAGACGCCGGGCTTCGAGGTGGCGTACCTGTACGGAACTCCGAGTTGGCCCATCGCAGCGTTGACTGCTGTGCCGGCCCGTGACGAAACCGCTGGCGCTGGAGCGCTCGGAGCGGGGGCTGCTGCGGGCGCAGGAGCAGCTGCGACGGCGGCCGCTCCCGAGTTCGAGTTGCCACCACCCGAGCCCGAGTTGCTGTTCGAGTTGCTGTTGCTGTTCGAGTTCGAGCTGTTGTTCGAGTTCGAGCTCGAGCCGCCCGAGTTGGAGTTCGAGCTGCTGCTGTTGGCCGCTGCGGCGGCATTGGCGCGGACCTGAGCCTCGTACTCGGCTTTGACTCGCGCCGCTGCTTCGGCGGCACGACGAGCCTCTTCCTCGGCGACGAGCTGACCGAGCTTGGCTTCGGCCTCGGCGCGGGCAGTGGTGTACTCGCCGGTGAGTTCCTCGGTGCGTTCCTGAGCTTCGAGGAGTCGCTTTTCGAGCTGCTCGGCTTCGGTCCGCTTGCGACCGAGCTCTGCACGCTCGGCTTCGAGTTCTTTGACAATGACGTCGAGGTCGTCGTTGGTGACGGTGCCGGCGCTGAGTGCGACTCGGGCGAGTTCGTCACGCTGCATGACGGCGGTGAGGTCGGTGGTGTCTTCGAAGAGCGGACCGAGAGGCGCATCGCCCGAACCGATGAACGAGCGAATGGCCATCTCGCCGAGGTCGCCGCGCAGCACGTCGATTTCGGCTTCCTTCTCGTTGACGCGCACCTCAGCTCCGACGATCTCTTCGTCGAGCAATGTCTTGGCGTCGACGGCGAGCACGTATTCCTCGCCGAGGCGGAGCGCGTCGTCTTCGAGACGCTCGAGTTCGTCGACGATGTCCTCGACGCGCTGACGCTGCTGATCGACCGGACTGGCGCTCGCCACGGTCGGAGTGAACGCCGGAACCATCAGCGCCGAAGCGATGACGACCGGAACGATACGGAGAAGCTTGCTCATGACGGATGAGATGCTACCCAATATGACGATCATGTTGCGAAAACCGAGCAAAAGTTCATGAAGACCGACTCATTACGCTTTGGGGTCAGACCCCGAAGCGTAATGAGTTGATCACTCCCACTCGATGGTGCCGGGGGGCTTGCTCGTGATGTCGTAGGCCACCCGGTTGACGCCAGGCACCTCATTGATGATGCGTTGGCTCATCACTTCGAGCGTCTCGTACGGGATCCGGGCCCAGTCAGCAGTCATTGCATCGTCGCTCGTGACAGCGCGAATGATGATCGGATTGCCGTAGGTGCGCTCGTCACCCATCACTCCAACCGATCGGACATCGGCGAGCAGCGCTGCGTAGCTCTGCCAGATCTCGCGTTCGAGGCCGGCGTTGCTCAATTCCTCGCGCACGATTGCATCGGCTTCCTGCAGCAGTGCGACTCGTTCAGGTGTGACTTCGCCGATGATTCGGACGCCGAGTCCCGGGCCGGGGAACGGTTGACGCCAGACCATCTCATCGGGCAGACCCAACTCGGTACCGAGAGCCCGGACCTCGTCTTTGAACAGATCGCGGAGTGGCTCGATCAGTTCGAGCTCCATGTCATCGGGCAGACCGCCGACGTTGTGATGACTCTTGATGACCGCAGCGGTGCCGTCGGCGCCGCCGGACTCGATCAGGTCCGGGTAGAGGGTGCCCTGCACCAAGAACTCGGCCTCGGTGATCCCGCCAGTGTGCTTTTCGAACACGCGGATGAACCGTTCGCCGATGGCCTTGCGCTTCGATTCGGGCTCGGTCAACCCCGACAGCGCCTCGAAGAACGAGTCGCCCTCGTCGGCATGGATCAGCTCGATGCCGAGGTTGCGACGAAAGGTCTCGACGACCTGCTCGCTTTCGTTCTTGCGCATCAGACCGGTGTCGACGTAGATGCAGGTGAGCTGGTTACCGACCGCCTTGTGGACCAGCGCCGCTGCCACCGAGGAGTCGACACCGCCCGACAGACCGCAGATCACCCGCGCGTCGCCGACGCGTTCGCGGATCAACTCGACCTGTTCGTCGATGACCGATGCCATCTTCCAGTCATTGGGGATTCCAGCGCGCTCGTGCAGGAATCGAGCCATTGCCGCCATGCCGAACGGGCTGTGCTTCACCTCGGGGTGGAACTGGACCCCGTAGATCTTTCGTTTGTCGTTCTCCAACACAGCGACGGGCGCACCGGGCGACGACGCAGTCACGTTGAAGCCGGCGGGCGCATCGGTGATGCCGTCGAAGTGGCTCATCCAGCACTCGTGCTCGTCGGGAGCGTCATCGGGGAAGATCAGTGAGTCGCCGCTGCGCGTGATCCGCGTGCGCCCGTATTCGCCGCTCATCCCCCGGCCGACCGTGCCGCCGAGTTGCTGCGCAATCAACTGTGCGCCGTAGCAGATGCCGAGAATCGGCACACCGAGGTCATAGATGGCCGGGTCGAGTGACGGAGCACCGTCGACGTGCACGCTCTTCGGGCCACCCGACAGGATGATCGCTGCCGGCTCCTTCGCTGCGATCTCGGCGGCGCTGAGGCGGTGACCGACGATCTCGGAAAACACGTCGAGCTCACGAACTCGGCGGGCAATGAGCTGGGCGTACTGCGCTCCGAAGTCGACAACGAGCACCGTGGCGCGCTTCGAGCCGATGTCCGGGCTGGTGTGACGTTGGCTTTGCTGCGGTTGACTCAAGACCGTGAATCGTAGAGGAACTCGCCATGACGCCCGCCAAGGCGTTGACGAGAAGTTCAGCCGACGCAGCGCTTCGGTCCTGGTGATCGTGACGATGCTGTTGATGGCTGTCGGCGTGATGGCGGCGTCGGCCGTCGCCCCACCGGTAAGTCGCGCCGCTCCCATCGACGCCGCTCCCATCGACACGGCTCCCACCGAGGCCGCTCCCGTCGACACCGCTCCGCTCGACACCGCTCCGCTCGACACCGCTCTCACTGATACGGCACCGCCTGACTCCCGCCCACCGATCTCGGCGAACGATTTCATTCCCGACGACCGCGACCTCACCTCGTGTATCGGAGTGCTCGAACGGCCCGGATGCGGCAGCGAGAGCCGCGGCGGCTGGCGCCAGACGCTCGTCTTCGTCGCCCTGTTGGTCGGCCTCGTCGTCGTCTTCAGCAACGTCGCACGCGGCGTCCGCAGACGCGACCGCTGATCAGCGGCGCAGTGGCTGCACCGATCGGTAGGTGCAACATCGCCAGGCCCATTCGAACGGCCCGAAGCGGAAGCGCTCGAGCCACCATGACGACCAGGCCACCTGCAGTGCCCACACCGCCACGACGAAGGTGGCGATCATCGTGCGGGTGAGGTCCACATCGGCGAGCAGCGTGCCCAGCACGGCCACTCCGAGCAGCGTCTGGGTGAGGTAGTTGGTCAATGCCATCCGGCCGACTGCTTGGATGCGCGGCGTCGAGCGGGCACTCCATCGCACGATGAGCGCCACGTAAGCCAGTGCCAGAGGAATGGTGCCGAACGTCGAGATGCTGAATGCGACGAGCGAGTTCGACGCAGACCAGTCGGTGGCGATGTGGACCACGAGCCCGGCGACCGACAGCGGCAGCCCGACACCGAGACCCCACACGGCGATCCGGCGAAGCATCGCATCACCGACGCGGCCCTGGACCACGCCCAACCGGTACAACGCCACGCCGATCAACATCAGGCCCAGTGCACGGCCGAACACCTTCAGCAGCAGGATGATCCCCACCGTGTCGGAGAGCGACGTACCGTCGGCGAGCCAGACCTCGCCGACATCACTCGGTGCCAGACCCGACGAGAACAGCCCCCACACGGCAGGTGCGGTCGCCATCACGACGCCAGCCAGGAGCAACGCATTCGTCGGCAGCTTGCGGAGCAGCAAGACGAACGGCGCGCACACTGCGTAGACGGTGAGGATGTCGCCATCCCAGATCAGCGTGTGGGCGATGCCGACAGCGAACAGCAGCAGGTTGCGCCACAGACTCAGCCAAACGGGACGGCGCCCCTTGGCCGCGGCCCGCTCGGCGAACACGACGATGCCGACGCCGAAGAGCAGCGAGAAGACCGCCATCATCTTCTCGTCGACGAACACCCGTCCCAGCATTCCAATCAGCCAGTCGATCGCGGACCCGTTGCCGCCCTGACTCAGGTTGGCGTACGCCGCGTCGACGAGACCGAACGACACAGCGTTCATCACCAGGATGCCGAGCGTCGCGATGCCGCGCAAGGTGTCGAGGCTGCCGATCCGCTCGGTTGTCGCTCTCGGTATCGCAGCACCATCTGCCGATGTTCTCAACATGTCGTCCATCGTGGAGGCACCGTCGGTCCTGGCGCATCGGCCGGCGGGATGATGAGGGTCAACCCACAGAACGAACCCACCCATCGAACGCATCGACCCGAAGGCGCAGACCGATCTACTGTGCGGCCATGACACCGGAGGAGTTCCGCGAACACGGGCACGCGATGATCGACTGGCTCGCCGACTACATCGAGGGCGCAGGTGATCGACCGGTGTTCCCCGCTGTGCAGCCCGGCGATGTCCGAGCCGGGCTCACGGAGCACCCGCCAACCGAACCCGAGCCGTTCAGCGCCGTGATGGCCGACCTCGAACAGGTCATCGTCCCCGGGCTGACGCAGTGGCAGCACCCGGACTTCTACGCCTGGTTCCCGTCGAACATCACGTACCCGTCGATCCTGGGCGAGCTGATGGCGTCAGGTCTCGGCGTCAACGCAATGGCCTGGGCCACGTCGCCTGCCGCGACGGAACTCGAGACATTGATGCTCGACTGGATGCAGGAGCTCCTCGGGCTACCCGACCGGTTTCGGTCGACCAGCGCGAGCGGTGGTGGAGCCATCCAGGGAACTGCGAGTGAGTCGACTCTCATTGCGATGCTCGCCGCTCGCTGGCGCGCGACGGGCGGCGACATCAACGCCACGGGCGACACGACACGCCTGGTCGGATACACGACATCCGAGGCCCACTCGAGCATCGAGAAGGGCTTCCGAATCGCCGGGATCGGGACCGGGAACATGCGTGTCGTTCCTCACGACGAGCACTTCGCCATGCGGCCCGACGCATTCGCAGCGATGGTCGCTGCGGACCTCGCGGCCGGCCTCGTGCCGTTCTTCGTCGTCACCTCGCACGGCACGACGTCGTCGATGGCTTTCGATCCGACACCAGCCATTGCAACGATTGCCCACGAACACGACATGTGGGTTCACGTCGATGCTGCGATGTCAGGCATCGCGTCGCTGTCGCCCACGTACCGCTGGGTCAATCAGGGCCTCGACGTTGCCGACTCCTACACGACCAACCCGCACAAGTGGATGGGGATCAACTTCGACTGCAACCTCTTCTGGACCGCCGACCGCGCCGCGTTGATCGGTGCGCTCAGCATCCTGCCCCCGTACCTCGCGTCGGAGGCCGCACAGTTCGGTGCAGCCATCGACTACCGCGACTGGGGCGTTCCGCTCGGTCGTCGATTCCGCGCACTCAAGCTGTGGTTCGCGCTCCGCACCGATGGTGTGGGCCCCGTCCAGGACATGATCGAGCGGCACGTCGACATCACTCAGGAACTCGCCGGCCTGGTAGCGGCTGACAATCGTTTCGACGTCATCGCTCCGCACCCGTTGAACCTGCTCTGTATCGCCCGTGTCGGCGACACGATCGACGCGGCAAACGCCGCGACGGATGCCCTCATCGACGTTGCCAATGCGGCTGACATCGGATTGTTCACCCGCACCGTGCTCGACGGGCGCTCGGTCCTGCGCATCTCTGTCGGTGCTCGAGCGACGACACGCGACCACGTCCTGGCCATGTGGGAACGACTCGCCGCTCTCGCCTGACGCGATTCGTCGCCGACGACTCGACTCCGTCACGATCACACGGTGCGTACTGCGAGCGGTTGGACTGCCGTTGTCTTGGTCGGGTTGGGAGCCGTCGTCGCGCAAGCCTTCGGACGGTTCACTTACAGCGTGCTGTTGCCAGCCATCCGCAACGACCTCGACCATTCGAACACCGTGGCCGGCCTGCTCGGTACGACAAACGTGCTGGCCTACCTGGTCGGCACCTTCGTCGTTGGCTCGCTGACCACCCGCTACCGGCTGCTCACCGTGCTCCGCACCGGATTCATCTTCTCCCTCGCCGGGCTCGCCGCGGCGGCCGTCGCGCCGAACGCCATCGTGCTCGGTGTCGCGCTGTTCTCGATGGGCTTCGGTGGCGCCATGATCTGGGTGCCGTCGCCGGCGATCGCCGCGCGCGCCGTCGGTGACCATCGACGCGGCCTGGCCGTCGGCGCAATCGGTGGTGGCGTCGGAGCTGGCATCGTGGTGACCGGCCAGTTGGCGCGGGTGGTCCGCGAACGTTCGGGCGACGAGGCCTGGCGTGACGTCTACCGAGTCGATGTGATCATCGGCGTGCTCATCGTCGCCGCCATCGTGCTGTTCCTCCGTCACAAGGAAGCAACACCGACCGGGTCGTCGGGGCCCGGTGCCGGTTTGCGACGGTTGCGCCAGATGCCCGGATGGGTCGGCGTGACCGGCGCCTACGTCGCCTACGGGTTCAGCTACCTGATCGCGATCTCGTTCCTCACCTCCCGCCTCGAAGACGACGCCGGCTACTCCGAAAGCCTCGCTTCGACCATGTTCACCCTTGTCGGCCTCGGAGCGATCGTCGGCGGCATCTTGATGGGCGTGATCGCCGACCGGGCGGGCGATCGCAACACTCTCGTGGTCGGATTCTGCGTGTTCGCCTTGGCACTCGGTGGCGTCCTCACAGGGGTCGTCGCCGTCGTGGTGGTGAGCGCCGTCGTGATCGGCCTGATGTTCGGCGGACTTCCGTCCGTCGTGATCGGCTACGTCGTTCGCAACACGAGCGCCACCGACTTCGGACCAAGTTTCGCCGCAGCCACCTTTGCGTTCGGCTTGGCGCAGGTGACTTCGCCACAGCTCGGCGGGTTCCTCGCCGACCTCACCGGTGACTTCACGATCGTGTTCGTCGTCGCGATCGGGTTTGCGCTGAGTGGCGCAGCGATGTCCAGCCGACTCCAGGCGCGCTGAGTTCACGGAAATCGCCCGCTGATCGCGCAGCTGCGGGTTCCATACTTGACCTGTACGTAAGTAGAGGTTCGGCGACAACTCGCCACCCCTGACACCCTGATCTCGACGGCCAACACCATTGGTCGAATGATCGCAGCCGGCGGGCAGCCACTCGGCGCAGCCGCCGGAGCAACCATCGCCACGCTCACGACGATCACGTCGGCCTACGCCACTGCCACCACCACGATCACCCTCACCGCAATCGGGGCCTTCCTCTTCCTCCGGTCCCAAGACACCGCCCTCCCGACACCGCCACACACGCACGAAACCACTCCATAGAGTGCAAGCAGAAGCGGCGCAACGGTTGCGCGCAAACGGCATGGCCGATCAGTTGGCCACGTCTCGAGGCTGGTCGCGTGGCGGTCGACTCCCTCACCGACGGGTTGCGGCTGACTCGCCGTCGCGCCGTCGACGTTGGAATGATCGTGACCATGAGCACCACTGCATCCGGTAGCACTCCCGGGTTTCGTCCCGTGGCCTTGCTCACGATGGCCACTGGATATGTCGGGCCAGCATTGGCGCGGACCCTCGCAACACGCGGGTACGACCTCGTGCTGCACGGTTCCGCCGGTGACGGGGCGATGGTCGGCGTCGAGACACCGTTCTCCGAACTCGTCCCCGAACTCACCGCTCTCGGCGCAGCAGTCGAGACCGTCACCGACGTCGACTTGACCACCGCCGCTGGCAACCACGCCCTCGTCCAGACAGCGCTCGACCGGTTCGGACGCCTCGACTCGGCGTGCTTCGTGACCGGCCAGATCGTTGTCGGCAAGTTCCTCGACATGACCGAGGGCCAGTGGGAGCTGGTCAAGCGAGCCAACCTCGATATGGTTTTCCATGCATTGCAGGCAACCCTGCCGCCAATGCAGGCAGCCGGGCAGGGCCAGGTGGTGGTGTTCACCTCGGCCACGGGCGGGCGGCCGGACCCGATGACCTCGATCTACGGCGGCACCCGCGCCGGAGCGAACGGCATCGTGCGCGCCGTGGGCCTCGAGCACGCTCGCGACGGTGTCCAGGTCAACGCGGTCGGAACGAACTTCATGGACTTCCCCGGCTTCCGCCAGGCCAGCGGCTACGACGACCCCGAGCGGGCCGCTCGTGTCGACGCGCAGGTCCCGCTGAGGCGCCTCGGCACGATGGACGAACTCGCCAACGTGACCGCCGTGCTGCTCGACGGTACGAACCGCTTCCAGACCGGCCAGTTCTTCGACTTCTCCGGAGGCTGGGGCGCCTGACCCACCAAAATTCAGGTGAGGGTCAGCAGGTCGAACAACATCCGAGCGGTGGCGCCCCACACCGTCTCATCGTCCAGTTCGAAGAAGTGCAGCGGACGATCGAGCGGCAGGTTCCCCCAGCGCTCGAGTCGGTACGTGGCTGAACGAGTCAGCTCGCTGATCGGTGTCCAGATCACCCGGTCGGCTTCCATGGTCTGCGGTACGAGGTGCGGGCGTTCATCGACGGCCACGTCGAGCCGTGCAACCACGGGAACGATGTAGCTCTTCGACACGATCGTGCTCAGGTGTTCGAGTTCCCCGACGATCGTCGGAAGCGCAGGGTCCAGACCGACTTCCTCGTGGGCTTCGCGCAGCGCAGTTTCGATCGCTGTCTCACCGGGGTCGACACGGCCACCGGGAAAGCTGATCTCACCCTTGTGGTTCTTCATCTGCATCGAGCGGCGCGTCAGGAGCACTTCGGCACCGTGTGGACCCTCGGCCAGCAGAAGCAGCACCGCCGAAAGCCGCGCATCGGGGAACGTGGGCAACATCGGTCCCGAGAGCTCGGGAACTCTGGCGACGAGGGCATCAACCGTCCAGCGGGCGTCGAACTCCCAGGGTGTCTCGAAGTGTTCGGTGAACGAAGTCGGTCGTGGGATGTGCTGCGCCCCGCCCGGTCGTTGCGGCGTACTCAGGACTTCGGAGTCCAGCCCTGCTCGACGAGCTCGGCGAGGATGCGTGGCAGACCGGCAGTCTTCATGTTGGCGAGCACTCGGCCGGGGGCCTGTTCGCCAGCCTCGAACTCGTCCCAGGCGGCGATGATCTTGGTGAGATCCGGTGCGGGTTGTTCGAAAGCCATGGCCTCGATTCTACGGGCGAGGCGGGCTACTCCTGCTGGTCCTTGAGTTTCTTCCCGATCCGCTTCGCCGCGTTCACGCCGTCACCGACGACACGTCCGGCCTTCTTGCCGATCTCTTCGCTCTCCGGGCGAGCGAGGCGTTCGCGCCGTTCCACCTTCTCGGCTCGCTTGTTCTTCTTCCGACTGACCTTCTCCGCGAAGTCGGAGTTGAGCCAGATGAAGAACATCACGAACGCGATCCCGCACAACATCAGTCGGCCCGTGCTGTCGACGTCGAACATCGGCTGGAATGCAGCAGCGACCAGGAGGAGCATCACGACGACGTCGAGCCAGCGGTGCACCGTGCGGCTCACCAGCGGATACGCCGCAGCCGGCCCGCGAGCGATGGCGGTGTTCGCGATGACCACGACACCCATCACCGCGGGGACCGCTGGTTCGGGCGCCTGGAACGCTGCGCCGACGAGCACGATGCCGATGAGATACTCGACGATCTGATGCATCCAGAACGGACGCTGCGCACCCTCGATCGCCGGCATCCGGGCAGGGTACCGTCCGCGTCACATCGGTGCCTGTCCCCGACGTGACCGAGCCAACGCCTTCGCTCGGAGGATTGGTGTCCGAAGATGGACTGGAAGAAGATGTCTGTTTGAGGTTGACGTCACCGATTAGTACTGCTCGGCCTTCATCGCTCCGGGCGCCACCGACCCCCGTCGATCACGGACGTGCCCGAACATTCCGGACGGCCTCTATCCGTACGGATGGCGGGCGTACCCGATGGCGCTGCCGTCGGCTGGACTTGCGTCGACAACCTGAACGAGAACAGCCCCGGAACCGCACGAAGCGATTCCGGGGCCGTACTGCAATTCGGGTCCGGTGCCCGGCCGACCTCGCAGGGTCAGCGTCGCACCGGAGGCATCACATCATGCCGCCCATGCCGCCCATGCCACCCATGGGGTCACCTCCGCCGGCGCCGCCGGCTTCGGGCTCGTCGGCGACGAGGACTTCGGTGGTCAGCAGCATCGCAGCGATGGACGCCGCATTCTGCAGACCTGCACGGGTCACCTTGGCCGGGTCAATGATGCCGGCCTTAATCAGGTCTTCCATCTCGCCGGTCCGGGCGTTCATGCCCTTCGCGCCCTTGGCGGACTCGACTTCGCGCACCACGACGGAGCCTTCGAGGCCGGCGTTGTTGGCAATGTTGAGGCCCGGAGCGATGAGCGCCGTCCACACCGTCTTGGCGCCGGTCTTCTCGTCGCCTTCCAGTGTGTCGACGACTGCCTGGACATCCTTACGGGCACGGATGAGGGCGGTACCGCCACCGGCGACCACGCCTTCTTCGATGGCTGCACGGACCGAGGACACTGCATCTTCGATGCGGTGCTTCTTTTCCTTGAGCTCGACCTCGGTGGCTGCGCCGACCTTGATGAGGGCAACGCCGCCAGCGAGCTTGGCGAGACGCTCTTGCAGCTTCTCACGGTCCCAGTCGGAATCGGTGTTGTCGATCTCGGCCTTGATCTGGTTGACGCGGCCGTCGATGTCGGCCTTCTCGCCGCCACCATCAACGATGGTCGTGTTGTCCTTGGTGATCACGATGCGCTTGGCCGTGCCGAGCAGGTCGAGGGTGACGTTCTCCAGCTTGAGGCCGACCTCTTCGCTGATGACCTGGCCGCCGGTGAGGACTGCCATGTCCTGCAGCATTGCCTTGCGGCGGTCGCCGAAGCCCGGGGCCTTGACTGCTGCTGCGTTGAACGTGCCACGGATCTTGTTGACCACGAGGGTGGCCAGTGCTTCGCCATCGATGTCCTCGGCGATGATGACGAGCGGCTTGCCGGTCTGCATCACTGCTTCGAGGGTCGGGAGCATTGCCTGGACGGTGCTGATCTTGGCGCTGTTGAGCAGCACATAAGCGTCTTCGAGAACGACTTCCTGACGCTCAGCATCGGTCACGAAGTACGGCGACAGGTAGCCCTTGTCGAACTGCATGCCTTCGGTGAAGTCCAGCTCGGTGCCGAACGTGTTCGACTCCTCGACCGTGACGACGCCGTCTTTGCCGACCTTGTCGATGGCGTCGGCAATGACCTGGCCGATGGACTCGTCGGCTGCCGAGATCGTGGCGACCGAAGCGATGTCAGTCTTGTCGTCGACGTCCTTGGCCTGCTTCTGGATGGAAGCAACGGCGGCTGCGACAGCCTTTTCGATGCCCCGCTTGATCTCCATCGGGTTGGCGCCGGCGGCAACGTTCTTCATGCCTGCGTTGACCATGGCCTGCGCGAGCACGGTGGCGGTGGTGGTGCCATCGCCAGCGATGTCGTCGGTCTTGGTCGCGACTTCCTTCACGAGCTGTGCGCCCATGTTCTCGAAGGTGTCGTCGAGTTCGATTTCCTTCGCGATCGACACACCGTCGTTGGTGATCGTCGGTGCGCCGAACTTCTTGTCCAGCACAACGTTGCGGCCCTTCGGGCCGATGGTGACCTTGACGGCGTCAGCGAGCTTGTTGACACCGGCTTCGAGTGCGCGGCGCGCCTCGTCGTCGAATTTCAGAATCTTTGCCATGTAATTGTTTCTCTCTCTCTTTGTTTCTCAGTCAGAACTTCTGGGTCAGCCGACGATGGCGAGGATGTCGCGGCTGTTCAGTACGAGCAGGTCTTGGTCACCGGAGTGGACCTCGGTGCCGCCGTACTTGCTGTAGAGGACCGTGTCGCCGACGGCGATGCCGACTTCGATCAGTTCGCCCGTGGTGTCGGAGCGCTTGCCTGGACCGACAGCGAGGACTTCGCCCTGCTGCGGCTTCTCTTTGGCGGTGTCGGGGATGACGAGACCGGAAGCGGTCTGCGTCTCGGGTTCGTTCGGAAGGACGATGATGCGGTCATCCAGCGGCTTCAGATTCATTGTGTGTTGCCTCCATTGGCACGTCACGTTGGGTGTGGCTTGGTCAGTGTTGCTTTGCGACGGTTTGGACGGGACGCCCGTTTGGCACTCTCCCAAACCGACTGCCAATGATAAATGGCGCGCAGGGCAATTAGCAACCGGCAGGCGAGAGTGCCAATCCCAGCGATTCGAGCGGTGCAGTGAACGAGCGGTGCGTCAGACGAGCGGGGTGAGCGGGTCGCCGATCAGGCGATACGTGGCCCAGGCCCGGCCGGCAGCGGCGTCGAGTCGGCAGCGCTGCTCGATCGAGCACAGCAGATCGCACACCCGTGGCGTCCCGCACGCGATACCTGTCGATGTCGACCGTGAAGTCAGGTCGACGAGGAGATCGACCACGATCTCCGACAGCCGCTCGGCGTCCGCTGTCCGCACCGTCGTCGCCGGCGCGAGGTAGGCCAACGTGGAACCGGTCTCGACCAGGCTCGACCCGAACGGCCAGCGGCCTCGGTGACGCGCCAACGTCTTGCATGCGAACGCCATCATCAGGCCCGCGGGCGCGCCGGAGCGGACGGCGGTGGTACCAGTGTTCGAAGAGTTCAGGGGGCCAGCACAGTGCTCGACCCGAAGTGCCTGGTAGCCAGCCCATCCTCGTGGGCTGCCGTGCCCGGCATACAACACGACGCTGGGTCCATTCGCCAGGGCATCGAGCAGATCCGTGCGACGTGCCCGGTCTGCGCGCAAGTCCGTTGCCGGGTGGACGGCGTCGAGTCGTGCGGCCCAGTCGTCGCTCGGGTCCAGGAACACGTTCTTCGCCATCGCCGCAACGATCCATGGGGCCTCCGGATCAGGAGCGCCTGCCAGAGCCGGCAGCTGATCGCACCGGTCGGCCTGCACGATTCCGACCGGCACGCCTGCGACCACCGGACCAGGCACCAAACGGCGGCTCCCGCGGCGGCGCGGCGCAACCAGGACCGCAGCGTCGATGTCGAGCGCTGGCAGGAGCTCCGCCAATCCGTACGGGTCTCCGCCCGGGCCCTCACCTGCGCACTCCGCGGGCCGCACAGCGACCAGTCGACACACCGCTCGCTCGACGAACCGGTCCGCGTACTCGTGTGCTGCAGCGGTCCGCTCCGGCGAGTCGTCGTCGAACAGCACGACGACCGACCGGATTTCAGGCGGCACGGACCACCTCCACGTACGGCTCCCACTCGGTGGCGTCGAGCAGGTCGACGAACTCACGTCGGTAGAAGTGCTGCATGATCTGGCCTTGTTGCTCACGGTTGAAGGCTTCGAAGTCGCCGCCCGCTGCGATGAGTTCGGGCTGGGCACCCTCCCCGGTGGTCGCGCTTTCGTATCCGTAGTTGTAGGAATCCGGCGTGGTCTGGGCGTGAATGGCTTCGACCAGGTACATCGGACCCGTCTCGAAGTTCTGCCAGACGTGGGTCAGCTCGTGGATCAACGTGTCGTTCGTGATGCCGACGCTGGCGTCGATGTTGATCAGCGTTCCCGTGACGAAGGCCCGAGCCTCTTCGGCGTCTCCGCCGAGCCGTTGGAAGAACGCCTGGATCTCGACGATGATCGTGTTGTCCAAGCTCTCCTGGCTGATCGATACGAGGTCGAGATCGATCGAGTCGGCAAAAACGCGCCGTGCTTCGGTCTTCTCGGCGTCGGTCAGCAGCCGGTAGGTGCCAAGTGAGTTGAACAGGCGGGCAATCACCAGCCCGAGAAGGCCGCCGCCGATCTCCCAGGCACCGTCGAGCATCTCGCGCAGTGGTCCTTCGAGGCGGGCGGCCGACTCGGCGACCTCGCCAGCGATGTCGTCGCCTGCGGCCGCTGCTGCAGCCATGATCGCGTCCCAGGTCTGCCCTGCCTCGACCAACGCTTCGAGCAGCCGGTCGATCGCTGCATCGGGATCGGTGACGACGTCGGCGAGGAGATCGACCAACGTGCCACCCAGATCGAGCAGTTCACGCACGACCTCGGCAACGAACTCGACCGCCCTGCTGAGCACTCGCGCCATCAGGTCGGCGAGCACGTAGCCGGCCGCCATCAGACCTCGGACGAATCGTCGCGCGCCTGGCAGGAAGTCGTTCTCGAGATAGTTGAGGACGTAGCTGACCGAGTTGCGCAGGCGCATCGTGGCCGCACCGATCCGCTCCCAGACAGCGAGCGCCCGGTCGAGCGCGAGAGTTGATGCCCATTCGTAGAGATCGACGAGGTCCTCGCCGACCGACTCCCAGGCGTCGACCACGGCTTCGAAGGCTTGGGTCGTCTGGTCCTCGGCCCATTCGAGGACCGCAGTCAATTGCTGGCCGGCAAAGCGGAGGGCGAGGACGACCTCACGGAACACGGCGGTGACGCCGGCTTCCAATTGCCCGAGCGCCCAGCGCATCACATCACCGAGGCCGACCGCGTCGAGCACCCCGAACACCATGCGCCGCAGCACGAAGTAGGTGCCGGTGGCCGCCTCGACGAGCAGGTCGGCAAGTGCCGCGCCGGCGTCGAGTGCGGCTTCGATGAGGTCCTTCGCGAGGTCGTACGTGGTGGCGACGGTGGCTTCGACGAACTCGATGATGGTGGCGCCCAACGCGAACGCCGCCTCCAGGAACCTACTCATCAGTGCACGGGCGATGCCGGCGAGATCGCCAAGCAGTGAGGCGAACGTTCGGCCAAGTGCGTAGAGCCCGTCGATGACGGCGCTCATCACTCCGAGCGCCCGTTGGGCGAGCGACGTGACGAGGTCGACCACCGTGTTGCCGACATCGACGAGGGCGGCGACCACCTCTCGTGCGAAGTCGATTGCGGCATCCGCAGCCCATTGCGCGAGGTCGACGAGGCTCGTCCCGATCCGAGCAAGTGAGGCGGCGATCGACCGGACAGCTCCGGTCACCGCAGTGGCTGCTTCCTCCAGCAGCGTGACGATGCTCTGACCGATGTCGCGCAGTGCCTGGGTCAAGGCATCGAGAAGACTGGCGCGGCCAGTGATCACATCGGTGATCAGCGTTGCGATGCTGCGTCCGATGTCCAGCAGGGCCTGCACGGTCGAGGCGAGAATCGATGCCGCAGCAGAGAGCGCGTCGCCCAGGATCGCGACGACAGAGCGACCGATGTCGAGCAACGCCTGCACCACCTGCACGAAGGCGCCGGCGGCCAACGTGACCGCGGATCGGATGATGTCGACGAACGACTCGCCGATGGAACGCAACGCGTTCACGACGTCGATGATCGCTCCAGCGGCTTCGGCGAGGGCCGTGCCGATCACCTCTGCCACGGTGCGACCGATGTCGATCAGGGCGCGCACCGTCTTGGTCACGATGGCAAGACCGGCGTCGACGGCGTCGACGATCAGTCCGCCGATGGTCTGGCCTGCTTGGATGAGCGCCTCGACGAGGTTGGCCATCTGCTCGGCGGTGAAGCTGATGATCTCGCTGATCACATCAGCAATCGACTCGCCCGCGGCGACGATTGCGTCGACGACCGCTTCGACGGCTTCACCGAGCGCGTCGATGGCGTCCTCGGCGGTGTCGACCACCCAGTCGATCACCGGCCCGGACATGCCGGGTTCGGGCGTTCCGTGCTCGCGGAACACGCCGCCGACTGCGGCCAGCCAGTTGGCGATGTCGATCTTACGACCGCCCGACTCGAGGAACTCAGCCATGAACGGGCGGGCCTCCGTGCGCGGCAGACGAGCGAGTCGGTCGATCAACATCACGTCGCCGCCGCTCGTCCGCATGGCATCGATCACGACGCGCCGTTCATCGCGACCTTCACGTGCGGACCACTCCACGAGGGCGGCCATCTCGTCACCGGTCTGGCCGATGTCTGCGGCGGTCGTGATCATGCCGCGCACCATTCGGCGCGCCCGGGTCGGCGACAGCGCGAGCGCCTCACCGACAGCGCCACCGAATTCTGATCGGTCGAGACTCAGTGCACGGAAGTCGCTGCCGGCGGAAGCAATCGACCCGAAGTCGATGTCGGCAACGACCTGATCGATGGTGGCTGTCGCTGTGGTGGTGGTCGCAGTCGTGGCTGTCGCTGTGGTGGTGGTCGCACTGGTGGTGGTGGTCGGCATGGCGGTGGCTCTCCTCGGTGATGCGCCTCCCTCGAACGGCAAACGCAGTGGTACCGATTCATGAGTCCCGGCGCCAGCTTCAGATACCTGCCACTTGCGATCAGTTGCTGCGGGACTCGCTGGTGACTGCGGTCCGGATCATCTCGAGCGTCTCGGCCAGCGGAAGGCCGACCACGTTGGTGACGCTGCCGTCGACTCGGCTGACGAACGCGGCACCACGTCCCTGGATGGCATATGCGCCAGCCTTCCCCATGGGTTCGCCGGTTGCGACATACCAGTCGATCTGGGCGTCGGTCAGAGCGATGAACGTGACTGCGGTTGTGATAACCCTCGACTGCACACCGTCGGGGCCGCCGACTGCAACTCCCGTGTGGACCTGGTGAGTGCGCCCGCTGAGGAGCCGCAGCATCACTCGGGCGCCTTCGGCATGCGGCGGCTTTTCGAGAATCACGCCGTCCACCTCGACGGTCGTGTCGGCGGCGATGACGATGTCACCCAGCTCAGCGACGGCCTGCGCCTTCTCACGAGCGAGCCGGGCGACGTAGTCCGTCGGCTGTTCGTCGGGCATCGGCGTCTCGTCGATGTCGGGTGGGCGAACGACGAAATCGACGTCGGCCTCGGCCAGCAACCGCGACCGGCGCGGCGAACTCGATGCGAGGACGATGCGGTGACCGTGTTGCTGCCCGAACCCGTCAGGTTCAGCCACCGGAGAGCGCCATCACATCACCGTCATCGGGCACGGTGACGTCGGTGTCGAGCGACTCACGAGCACCAGCGTCGAGCCACCCGGCGGGGACGGAGACCTTGATCGGGCCGTTGGTGTGGCCGCGTTTGATCCGCTCGCCACCTTCGACGATCTCGGCCGTCGGGTCGAGCGACGCAATGATGTCGTCGAGCTCCGCGAGCGAGCCGTTCGTCGAGAACCGACGGCGAACTTCGGGGCCGACCGGGTAGCCGCTCATGTACCAGTTGGCGTGCTTGCGGAAATCACGCATGGCGTGTTCCTCGCCCATGTGTGCAGCCAAGAGCTTGGCGTGTTCGGCCATCACTACGCACACCTCACCGAGGGTGCGGCTCGGCCGAACCGGGCGGCCCGACATCGCATCGACGAGGTCGCCGAACAACCACGGACGCCCGAGACAGCCGCGCCCGATGACGACACCGTCGCATCCGGTTTCGTCCATCATCCGCACAGCGTCGTGCGCTTCCCAGATGTCACCATTGCCCAGAACAGGAATCGATCCGACCGCCTGCTTCAACTCGGCAATGGCTTCCCACCGCGCCTCGCCGGAGTAGTGCTGCTGCACCGTGCGCGCATGCAGCGCAATCGATGCAGCGCCCTCTTCGGCGCAGATCTGACCGGTGCGGACGTGCATCAACCAATCATCGAACAGGCCCATCCGGAACTTGGTCGTGACCGGGATGCCGTACGGCTCGGCGTTCTTCACTGCGGCGCGCACGATCGAGCGGAGCAGTTCCGGACGAGCGGGAACCGCGGCACCACCGCCTTGACGGGTGACTTTGGCGGCTGGGCAACCGAAATTGATGTCGATGTGATCGACTCGACCCGCCTCGCACAGAATGTGCACGGCCCTGCCCATGATCTCGGGGTCCGAGCCGTACAGTTGCTGGCTGCGCGGCTGCTCGTCGGGCCCGAAGCTGATCATTCGGTCGGTCTTCGCGTTCTTGTGGACGATGGGCGTGGCCATCGCCATCTCGTTGACGTAGACAAGGCCCGGGGCGAACTGTCGACACATCTCACGGAACGGCGCGTTCGTCACGCCCGCCATCGGAGCGAGCACCACGGGAGCCGAGAGCTCGTGGTCGCCGATCATGAACGTCATGGTCTCAACGGTACCTGCCTACTCGGTCTCACTGCGCTCTGTTCGACGGCGCTCAACGAGACAGGGTGACGAAGCGGACACTCGTGCGGCGCCAGTTCAACGACCGCCAGCGTCGCGACGGCGACATCGCTGCAGGGAGTGCCACATAGCGCCTGCGCCGACGCGTCGGCACCAACCACGGCGTTCGAGCGATCGCAGCGTGTCGGACACTTCAGAGTTCGGGGAGATCGGCGACCGCACGGCCGAGAAGGTCCGCATCGATGTCGATGGCGAGCCACAGCGGCGGGACACCATCAGGGTCCGCTGCAGCTTCGTTGGCCTCGTCGGGCGGAGTGGTGGCAATGACCAGGTGGCCGTGCTCGGCGGCTTCGCTCAGCACACGGCCCTGCGCAGGAATGACCAAGGAAATCCCGAACGTGCAGCGGACTGGCGACGTGATCATGACAGCGAGCAGGAAGAGGTGAGTTGCTTCCTCGGTGCGCTGCTCCTCGGGGAGAGCCAGCGCCGCCGCCTCGGTGCGGATGTCGCCGATGCCCTCGACCGCGTGGACGCGCGCCAGGTCGGCAATCGCTTCGTCGCCGGGTCCGACCTCGATCACGGCGGTCGGCCAATACCCACCGTCGGCGTCAAGCGTCATGCCGACATCGACCACCGCGAAGACGGGGGTCTCCGCCTCGCCAGCGGGGTTCGACGCACTCATGTCAGCTGGGACTCGCTCAGTCGATGAACGGAATGCGGAGGTTGGGGGTGGCGCCGACCGAGAGCGAGGTCGGTCCGTCCGACCGCAAGCGATGCCAGCCGGCGGCAGCGATCATCGCAGCATTGTCAGTGCACATCGCCCGGCTCGGCAGGAAACCCTGAATGCCTTCTTGTGCGCAGCTTTCGAGGATCTCCTCGCGCAACAGCGAGTTCGCTGCCACTCCCCCGCCGAGCACGATGCTCGTTGCGCCTGTCGCCTTGGCAGCAGCGCGCGCCTTGATGACCAGCACGTCGACGACGGCCGCTTGGAAGGATGCAGCGACATCAGCCGAGCTCACGTCGGGATGCTTGCGGACGTAGTTCATCACCGAGGTCTTGAGCCCGGAGAAGGAGAAGTTGAAGCTGTCGTCCATCAATGCCCGGGGGAAGCGAATGGCCTCGGGGTCACCGAGCAACGCTGCCTCGTCGATCGCCGGGCCGCCCGGGTAGCCGAGGTCGAGGAAGCGGGCGACTTTGTCGAAGGCTTCGCCAGCTGCGTCGTCGATCGTCTGGCCGAGCAGGCGGTAGCGGCCATGATCCTGCATCTCGACCAGCATCGTGTGGCCCCCCGACACGAGCAACACGACAAGGGGGAACTCGAGGGTCGGGTCCTCGAGAGATGCCGCATAGAGGTGGGCCTCCATGTGATTGACCCCGATGAACGGCACGTCCCACGCCAGCGCGAGCGACTTGGCTGCCGAGACGCCGACCAGGAGGGCACCGATCAAGCCGGGCCCGACGGTGCACGCCACCGCGTCGATCCGCGAGTCGTCGACTCCCGCTTCGACGATCGAGCGGGCGATCACCGGGTTGAGCACATCGAGGTGAGCGCGCGATGCGATCTCCGGGACCACGCCACCGAAGTCGGCGTGCAGATCGACCTGTGTCGAAACGACGCTGGAGACGACGTCGTAGCCGCCCATCACCAGTGCCGCAGCAGTCTCGTCGCAGCTCGTCTCGACTCCAAGAATCAGGGTCGACTCGTCGAACTGGTCAGCCATGAGCAGCATCCTCCGAAAGATCCGGGTCGCCCGCGATCGAATCGAGCAAGCTCCGGTAGCTCTCACTCTGGATGTCGTGGCACCACATGACGACCGCGTCCTCCACGTTGTCGTAGTACTTCTGACGGACACCAGCGGAGGTGAATCCGAACGACTCGTACAACCGCTGCGCGCCCGAACTCGACAGACGCACTTCGAGTGTCCAAGCCGTGCACTCACGCTCGATCACCACCTCGGCCAGGTGCAGCATCAGTGCGCGTGCGACGCCCGAGCGCCGAGAGTCAGGTGCGACGGCGACATTGGTGACATGGGACTCGTCGGCAGCAAACCACACGCCTGCGTAGCCGACGATCTCGCCGTCGAGGCGAGCCACGACGTAGTGGCGCGATCCGGATCGCATCTGCTCGATCTCACTGACGAAGACACCGTGCGACCAACCGACGGGATAGGCGACCGCTTCGATGTCGAGGATGCCGTGACGCAGGTCGCGCTTGCGCATCGGCGTGATTCGCAGGCCGGTGTCGTGTTCACGCCCGATGAGGCGTTCGAGCACACTCATGTCCGCGCCGCCCTGGTCGACCAGTTGATCTGTGCGTCCGGCGCCCGGAGGTAGACCGGTTCGATCTCGCGCGGGTTGACCCACTCCTCGCGCAGCGCACGAGCGTGCGCCAGCTGCACGAGCGGTGAGGCCGACGGATGTGGATCACCGCCGAGTTCGCAGTGGTACCCATCCAAGATCTCCTCGCGATAGCGCACGGCGCCGTCCCCCACCAGGAGGACGTCCTGGCTTCGAGCCATGAGGTCGGCAACGAGTTCCTCGATGGGCCCGACTGCCGGTTCGGCGACTTGCTGGATGCCGCCCGGTACCTGTCGATACATCGCGTAGAACACCTCACCCTTGCGGGCGTCGATCACCGGGACGATGACGCGGTCGGTGTGCTGACACGGGAAGGCGAGCAGGTCGAGCGAGGTGATCCCGATCATGGGAATGCGCAACGCCTGGGCGATTGCCTTCGCCGCGGCCAGCCCGACCCGCATCCCCGTGAACAGGCCGGGGCCGACGTCGACGGCGACGACACTGATCTCGTCGAGTGCGATCCCCGCCTGCTTGCACACGAAGTCGATCGCCGGAACGAGGGTCTCGGCGTGCCTCCGGCCCTTGGTCACCTCGAACAGCCCGATCACGCCTTCGTGGCCGCCGATCGACACGCTCACGCGCTCCGTCGCCGTTTCGATGCCCAGGATCAGCATGCGTACTCCGCTACTTTGCTGCGCAGCGTTTCCCAGCGGCCTGCCCAGCTGAGCCCTGTGCCAACGACTTCGATCATGCGGGCTCGGTCGAGGGCGAGTTCGTCGCTCTCGTCGTCCGGGTCCTGTTCGAGCAGGACGGTCAGATGATCGCCGAAGAGACCCTCGACCACGTCACCCCATTCGACGAGTACGACGCCGCCGAACTCGGCGAGCTCGCCCAGTGCGAGGTCAGCGACCTCAGCGGTCCGTTCGAGGCGGTACAGGTCGGCGTGGTGCAGCGCCCGCAGCCCGCGCACCGGTGCGGGCAAGTCATAGCTGTGGACGAGGGTGAAGGTGGGTGAGGTGATCGGCTCGTCGATTCCGAAGGCGGTGCCGAATCCTTGAGCAAACGCAGTCTTGCCGGCGCCCATCTCGCCGGCCAGCACAATCACGTCACCGGCGCGCGCCAACCCGGCAATGGCGGCGGCCACGGAGTGGGTGTCGGCAATCGACGATGCTCGGAGATGCAACATCAGCCGTCGATGCTACGGCGCGGGAATCGGGGCACACGCGCCGACACGCCGCAGACGATCTCGTAGCCGATCGTGTCCAGACGGTCACCCCAATCCTCGGCGCGGATCGTCTCGACACCGTCCGGCCCGTCCTGGGACCCGATGAGCACGACGTCGTCACCGATTCGCACTTCGTCGTCACCGCAGTCGACCATCATCTGGTCCATCGTGATCCGACCGACGATCGGGCGCCGCCGCCCGCCGATCAGGACTTCGCCACCGGTCGACGACAGCCGACGCGGCACACCGTCAGCGTAGCCGAGCGGAAGCGTGGCGACGGTGGTGTCCCGGTCGAACTTGTACTCGCGGCCGTACGAGATCCGGCTGCCAGCGCGAGCCATCTTCACGTATGACACGCGGGATCGCAACTGCATCGCCGGTCGAAGATCAGCGCACAGTTCATCGACTCCGTGACCCGGCGAGATGCCGTACATGGCGATGCCGACACGCACCATCGACCGTCGTGATTCAGGGTGGGCCAACGCGCCTGCGGAGTTGGCGATGTGGATGAGCGGTACCGGCCCGACCCGCTCGATGACGTGTTCGAGTGCGCCGTCGAACCGCTCGATCTGGCGGGCGGTGAACGCATCGGTCGGGTCGTCGGCCACGGCGAGGTGGCTGTAGACCCCGGCCAGCCGGAGCGCTGGCGCCCGCTCGGCGATCGATTGGGCGAGGGCCGCAGCGGCGTGCGGGTGCGCGCCGACGCGCTGCATGCCGGTGTCGATGTTGAGGTGGACCGGCAGGCCTGTGGGCTTCTCAGCCACCAGGGCGTCGAGGAAGTGGCGGCTGTACACGGTTGGCGTCAAACGGTGCTCGACGATGTGGCCAGCGGTCTCCGGCGGTTGCTCGCTGAGGATCAGGATCGGCGCATCGATGCCGGCACGGCGTAGGGCGATGCCTTCCGAGACCAGGGCAACGCACAACCCTTCGGCTCCTGCGGCCATCGCAGCACGCGCGACATCGACGGCACCGTGGCCGTAACCGTCTGCCTTGACGACGGCCCACACCGCTGCCGGATCGGCGACGGAGCGCAGGTGCGCGACGTTGTGCTTGATGGCGTCGAGGTCGATCTCGACCCAAGCCCAGCGAGTGGTGTCGCTCATTGCGCATCCACCTTCGTTGCCGTCGGCTTCACCGCGGCGTGCTGTCCCTCGAGCATTGGTCCGAGCGTAGGCCAGCCAAGGCTTGCGGCGCTGCCTCGACCAGGTCACCAGCGAGTAGACCCGACGATTGCTGGACCTGGCCTGCCTCGGCGTGCAGCCACGCACCGGCGGCAGCTGCGCGCAGCGGGTCGAGACCTCCGGCCAGTGCGGTGGCGATCATTCCGGTCAGGACATCGCCGGAGCCGGCCGTTGCCAGGCGCTGGTCGCCGTGGTCGACGACCAGGACGGCGCCGTTCCAGTCGGCCACGATGGTCGTCGGGCCCTTCAACAGCACGACGCAGTGGAGGTCCGCCGCCAGTTCCCGGGTCGCACGTATCCGGTCGGTGGCGGGCAGCGCACCGGTCAGGTGGCGGTATTCGCCGTCGTGCGGCGTCAGCACCGCCGACACCGTGCGACCTGCGAGCACCGCTGCGGCACCGTCGGTCAAAGCCGAGAGGCCGTCGCCGTCGACGACCACGGGAATCGACGACCCGCTGATGGCCGCCCGGACCGAGTCGAGCGTGCGCCGAGTGCGACCGAGTCCCGGGCCGATTGCGAGCGCCCCGAATCGGTCGATGTCCGCGAGGACGTCAGCCGACCAGTCACCGTCGGCGCCGAGTGGGAGTTGCATGATCTCCGAGCGCACTGCGGTCGTGGTGCCGAGGGCCGACAGCTTGACCAGGCCGGCACCCGAGCGCGCTGCACCCTCGGCGCACAGCACGCCGGCACCACTCATGCCAACGCTTCCGGCGACGACGCGCACGGCGCCCTGCCACTTGTGCGCGTCGATGCCGCGCGATGGCCACCACGAGGCGACGTCGGACCGTTCGACCAGGTGACAGCCTGGCGATCCGCTCGAGCCCGGTCCGAGATCGAGGCCGATGTCGACGACGTCGAGTCGGCCAGCGAGGCGCGCTCCGGTGCCGAGAAGGAGACCGGGCTTCAGCGCTTGAAAGGTGACCGTCCGGTCGGCGGCGAGAACGGCGCCGGACACCGAACCGTCGAGTGCGTCGACACCGCTCGGGACGTCGACCGCCAAGACCGGGGTCGGGCCGACGTCAGGCGGGTTCCAGGTCCCGCGGAAACCGGTTCCGTACGCAGCGTCGATGATCAAGTCGGCGGGGGCGAGCAACGGGGGCGGGGCCGCGGCGTCGAGGATCTCGACCTGCACACCTCTCCCGCGCAGCGCTTGCGCGGCCACTCTGCCGTCGTTGCCGTTGTTGCCCTTTCCTGCGATGACTCGTACGACCCGTCCGTAGGACCCGCCCAGCATCTCGAACGCAACTCGGGCAACGGCTCGACCGGCGCGGTCGATCAGAACGTCGATGGGTTCGGGTGCGGCGGCGTCGACCGCTGCCATTTCGGCGGGCGTGAGGATGGGCCGCATGCGTTCAACGCTCTGCGGTGAGGGTCTCGCGTAGCTCGCGTTTCAGGAACTTGCCGCTGGCGTTGCGTGGCAGTGGCTCGCCCAGGATCCAGATTCGCTCGGGGATCTTGAACTTGGCCATCGACGTCGACAGAAAGTCACGCAGTTCGTCTTCGGCCAGCGATGTTCCGGGGGCGAGGACGATGGCAACGCCGACCAGTTCGCCGAGGCGATCGTCGGGGACGCCGAACACTGCAGCCTCGGCGACAGCATCGTGCTGATAGATCGCTGTCTCGACCTCGCTGCAGTAGATGTTCTCACCACCGCGCAGCACCATGTCCTTGGCGCGGTCCACGATGAACACGTAACCGTCTTCGTCGATCGTGGCGATGTCACCCGTGCGGAACCAGCCGTTCTGGATTGCTTCAGCGGTCGCCTCTTCACGGTTGAGATAACCCTTGATGACGACCGAACCACGGACACAGAGCTCGCCGGTGCCGCTGTTCGGGACGTCGTTGCCGGCATCATCGATCAGCTTGCCATCGAGGGTGGGCACGATTCGCCCGCACGATGCCGGCTTGGCGACGTACAGCGCTCCGGAGTTCGCGGTGACGATGCCGTGGGTCTCGGTGAGCCCGTAACCGGTGCTCGGCGCCGTGCCCGCTTGTGCGTTCGCGATCTTCTCGACGAGATCCGGCTGCAGCGGTGCACCCCCACCGCCGAGACCGGCGAGCGAGGAAGTGTCTCGCGTTTGCCAATCGGGATGCAGCAGCATCTCGCGGCTCATGGTGGGGACCCCGGAGAAATTGGTGACGCCCTCACGTTCGATCAGCTCGAGTGCACGAGCGGCGTCCCACTTGTAGGTGAGCACGAGCTTCGATCCCGAGATCGTCGCTGGGTGCAAGAGACAATTGTTGGCGGTGACGTGGAACAGCGGGGTCGGCGCCATGAACACGTTCTGGGCGTCCGGATCCACCAGAGGAGCCGGCGGCTCACCGTTGGCCGCTGCTGCTTTGGCTGCCGCAGCGCCTGCGACACCGGTCATGAAGGCGAGGTTGAGCAGGTTGTGCACCGAACCGCGGTGAGTGAGCTGCGCGCCCTTCGGGAATCCGGTGGTGCCCGAGGTGTAGAAGATGCACGCGTCGTCGTCGGGGTCGATGTCTGCATCAGGCAGGCCTGCTGGAGCATTGGCCGGGTCGATCACGTCGTCCCAGTGATCAGCACCGTCGGGCAGGTCGATGCCCGAGTCCTTGCAGCGCACAGCGATCACGTGCATCGGCACCTTCTCGCGAAGCGTGGGCAGGATCGGGATGAGACGCTCGACGCGTTCGCTGTCGGCGATGACGACCTTCGGCGCAGAGTCGGCGAGGCCATACTCCATCTCGTCGGTGGTCCACCAGGCGTTCATACCGACGCAGGCGGCGCCGATCGACACGATGGCCCAGTACCCGAAGACCCACTCGGAATAATTGCGCATCGCGAGTGCCACTCGGTCGCCCTTGCCGACGCCGTGAACGTCACGAAGATGATGGGCGAGTGAGCGGATGATCGCGTCGGACTCGGCGTAGGTGTAGCGCTCGTCTTCGAACACGAGGTAGTCGCGGTCGCCGTATCCGGTGGCGAGTTCCCACACGAATCGCATCGAGGGAGGCGCGGCTTCGAAGACCCTCATCGGGATGCCACGCACCTCGATCTCCTTCATGGCGAACTGCGCACCCGGCGCCGTCAGCTCGTCCCAGGTCTCTTGATACTCCGCAAGCATGGGTTCGAGTGTCGCAGCACCTCGCAGACCACACCCAATTGGGAGTCCTACTCGCAGACGACGTAGGCAGCAGCGACGAGGTCGCTGTGTGTCAGGCTGAGATGCCAGCGGGCGACACCGGCATCCGACGACAGTTCGGCAGCACGGCCGGCAAAGGCGAGACTCGGCACGCCGGTTGGCGCACGTTCGACCCACACATCGTGGAAACCGAACGCACCGAGGCCGAGGCCGAGTGACTTCATCACCGCTTCGCGGGCAGCGAATCGGGCCGCCAGTGACGGCACCGGGTCGGCCTGCGGCGCGACATAGTCCAATTCGATCTGCGTGAAGAGCCGTTCGCGCATCGACGGCGTCCGTTGCAGGGAGGTCCGAAAGCGTTCGATGTCGACGACGTCGATGCCGATGCCGATCATCGCGCTGTCCGGTCCCGGTTGCCGGTGCCGCTCACAGCTTCCAATGGTCTGCCGCGTCCGAGATCGGCCCGATGAGCAGATCCTCGACGCGCAGCTCGCCGAGGGGAGCGTCGTCGAAGGTCCCCTCGGTCTCGGTGACCCAATCGACGAGTCGGTCGTAGCGGCGGTCGTAACCCTGCAGCACCGAACGCATGACGTCGGCCGGGAGCCGGTCGTGGAAGGCGACGTGCAGCAAGGTGATGCCGGTCGTCTCGCCAGACTTCACCTCAGGGACGAAGATCAGCGTGCGTCCATCGCTGCGTCCCCTGCCGACGAGCACGTCGCCTTCGGACGCGACCCGGTGCTTGGTGCCGCGCAACACCGCCGTGCCGTCGACACGACTCTCGAGGTCGCGCGAGATTCCACCACGATCGACGATCGAGATCGTGCCGCCGTCGATGCCGTAGCGGGTGTAGCCGTGCACCGCTTCGACGGCGGGGTCGAGGTCGGCGAGGATCTTGAGTGTCCGGTAGCTGAGGACATCGCGGCCGGCGCCCGCTTCGATGACTGCCTGCACGAGGGCCCGGTCGATGACGCCCTCGTCGCTGCGCGAGATGCCGACGGTGACGGTCTTGGCCTGGTGCTTGATCGTGTCGACAGGTCGAGTCAGCTCTTCGATTGCTTTGGTCAGGGCCTCCACGAAGTCATCGATCAGCGCGACCGGTGAGCCGATCTTGCCACTCTGGCGTTGGTAGGCATGCACAGGGCGATCAGACAGGACGTGCCCGAACATCGCTGACAGCCGAACAGCGGTCGACGCCTCGAGATGCCCGTCGTATCGTCCTGAACGGATGCCATCGAAGAACAGCGACGCTAGCGCCGGCATCGACGCTGCGATTCTGGCGAGGGTCTCGTCGGCGGTCAGGTCGTGGCCGACGAGTTGTTCGACCGCTTCTCGGGCCTCACGGAGCGGCAGAGCAGAGGCATCGATCGCCAGGGCTGCTTCGTAACCAAAGAGGTGACCGACCATCGCGGACAGGATGAAGCCGAGCGCCGGGTCGACCGCTGGTACCTCGATCGTGGCATCGGCGTCGTAGCGGGTCTCACCATCGTTGGCAACGACGATGGGCGTCGCCTTGTGGGCCTTGAAGATCGCGACCTCCTTGGCGACGTCGTCGGCGGTCGACCCTTCAAGGCCTGCTGCACACACCAGGATCAGCGGCTCGGACGACAAGTCGATGTGCTTCTTGTCCTCGGTCGAGTCACATGCCATCGACTTGTAGCAGAGCTCGCTGAGCTTGATCCGCACTTCTTCTGCAGCGACCTTGTTCGGCCCGTTGCCGACCACAGCCCAGTAGCGCTTCGACGGGGCGAGGCGCTGAGCGGCGTCGGCGATCGGCGCGCGACGTTCGAGCACCTCGCGCATCGCAGTCGGTAGCTCGCGCAGTGCAGTGAGCAGTTGCGAACGGCGCTTGGCCGAACCCAGTGAGGCCGCCTCGGCAATTGCGCACGACAGCACGGCGCCCGCTGCGACCTGGGCGTAGAACGCCTTGGTCGAGGCGACCGACATCTCGACGTCACGGCCGTCCGAGGTGTAGAGCACGCCATCAGCCTTGTCGGTCAGATCGCTCCCCCGACGATTGACGATGCCGATGACCGCGGCACCGCGACCACGGAGCAGGTCGACTGTCCGGTTGGTGTCGGTGGTGGTACCCGACTGGCTGACCGCGATGGCCAGCGTGTCGCTCATGTCGAGGCGCATGTTGAACCCGGACAGTTCGGTGGCGGTGATCGCATCGACGTCGAGCGAAGACTCGGTCAACTCGTCGAGAATCGCAGCGGTGCTCTGGCCTGCAACAGCTGCAGTGCCCTGCCCGATGACTCGGATGCGCGCGATCGTGCCGTTCGCGAGGCGCTCCGCGATCGAGGCCGGAAGAGCGCGCTCGCCGACGATTGCGCGTAGGCCCTCGTCGGTGTCGACGATCTTGCCGCGGAGGGTCTTGGCGAAACTGTTCGGCGACTCGGTGATCTCCTTGAGCAGGAAGTGCGGTGCGTCGCCACGATCGATGTCCCGAGTGGTCACTTCGGCCACGGTCACGTCACGGTCGGCGACCGGGAGTTCGCTGCCGTCGTATGCCAGTCGGGTGATACCTGAGAGATCGCCGGACTGCGCTCCGTCCAGGACCACGATCTCGCCGCCCTGCTCACCGTCCATACGGACGTACTGCGCTGTCTCTTCGACGACGCCATAGGGCTCGCTGGCAACGATGTAGCAGTCGTCGCCCAGACCGATGTACAGACCTTGGCCGCTGCCGCGCAACGCAAGGAAGAGCGACGACGGTGCAGCAGCGGTCGCCACGCCGATGGCCACCGATCCCTCGAACGACGCCACGGTCCGCCGGAACGACTCGGTCGGAGCAACGCCGTCCGCCAGGTGCCGCGACATCAGCGTCGGGATGACCTTTGCGTCGGTCGTGATCGGCGTCGGGATCCGCAGGCTGTGCTCGATCCGTAGGTCACCATGGTTGTCGACGTCGCCGTTGAGGGCTGCCACCACATACGGAGCGGGTGCTGTTCCCGCAATCTGTTCGAGTTCGCGGGAGTTCAGTGGATGCGTGTTCGGCTCCGAGATGATCCCGACGCTCGCCCAGCGGGTGTGGCCGAGCAGCGCCACACGGGCGTCGGGCGACTGGAGCGCACGGCGCAGCAACGGGTCAGCAGTCAGCGCAGCGCGCAGCGCGGCCGTGTTGTCGCCGAGCTCGCCGATCTCGGCTGCGGCCTTGTAGACGAACGACAGCGAGTCGACCGACACTTCGACCGAACCGGATTGGAAGAGCGGGTCGCTGCCACGATCGGCGAGCAGCGCGTCGACGGCTTCTGCGTCGATGTCGTGGCCCCAGACGTACAGGTGGACCCCAGCCGAATCCCGACCACGGACTTCGAGGCGATCGATGGCCGAGAAGGCTTGCTGAGCAACCAAGTAGCCGGACAGCGACGACGCTGGTGCGCCGGGCCCGGCAAGCGCCTCGACCTCACGCGCTGTGCGCAGCCGATCGTTGGCGATGGTCCAGATGGAGTCCTTGAGTGTGATCAGGTCTGCGTTCGCATGCTCGAGTGCATCGGCATCGAGGCGGGCGTCGTCCGTGTCATCGCCAGACGCCGCGAGTGCGGACGCATCGAGCTCGGCTTCGATCGTTGCTGCGAAGGAGTCGAGCTCGTCGAGCCGAGCTGTGATCGAGGCGACGAGGTCGACCCGACCGGCGAGCGCGAGCACCCCCGGAAGCCCTTTGAGCAGTGCATCGACGCCGGCCGCTCCACCTGCGACTGCGAGCACGTCGGGTCGAGCCGCGAGGGCCGCATCGAGCCCGTCCAGGATCTGGGCGCCGGTCGGAGTCTCCCGAGTGGGTGGCCGACTGACGATGCCGATGATGCCGCACATAAGGGTCACAGGCTACCGATCTGCTCGGCCACGGACGGGGCAGCCTGGCACTGCGCAGCGCCTCACCGCAACGTTTCTCGTCGGGACCTTCGGGGAACGCTCCGACGAAGCACGCACGACGAAGCGAATGCGACCCGCAACCGGAGGAATCATGAACACCGACCAGACCGACCAGACCGACCAGACCGACCAGACCGTCGTCCTCGAAGAGGCCCCGAGAAGCCGTCGAGCACTGTTCGGTGCTGCGGCGGTGGCTGCGGCCGCCGGTGCTGCGGCGCTCACCCCTGAGGTGTCGCGAGCCGACTCCGGCGACGAACTGATACTCGGGGAACGGAACGAAGCCGACAACGTCACTGTGCTCGAGGGCCCCGAGTTCAAAGTGACCGATGGATCGTCTTCCGGGTCCCTTGCGCGCCGCGTCGACTCCGTCGACAGCGGCGTGTACGGCTTCACCGGCCGAAGCGCCCGGAGCCGCGCCGTCTGGGGCCAGGACGAGACCGCAAACGGAATCGGTGTCTACGGTTCCCACGCCGGAGCAACTTCCGGAGTCGGTGTCACAGGTCAGTCGTTCAACGGCACGGGCGTCGTCGCCCTGGGCACTGCCATCGATGCCCAGTTCGGGGATTCCGGCCGCGTCCGATTCAGCGGGTCCAGCGACGTCGGGCCAGGATCCGGAGGTCTCGTCGGCACGATCACCCGTGATCCGGACGGCAGCCTCTGGTACTGCGTTGCCGCCAACGAGTGGCGACGCCTCTCGGCACGCAACAGCGGCGGCTCGTTCACACCGGTCGATCCGGCGCGCGTCTATGACTCTCGGGTCGCGCAACCGGCCCCGGGCGCCCTGGCGACAGGCCAGTCGCGCGTGGTCTCGGTTGCTCTCGCTCGCAATGGCATCAGCGGCGCAGCGGTCGGCGAGCTCGTTCCGGCTGGTGCAACGGCAGTCGCCTACAACCTGACGGTCGACCGGACCGTCGGGGCCGGTTTTCTCGCCGTCGCCCCCGGCAATGCGTCGTCGACCAGCTCGTCCGCAATCAACTGGTCAGCAAGCGGCGCGATCGCATCGAACGCAGGCGTCGTCAAACTCGATGCTCAACGCCAGATCCGGGTCTTCTGCGGCGGAGCGGCCACGACCGACTTCCTGGTCGACGTCACCGGCTACTACCTCTAGCTGAAGCGCTGGCGAGCGATGTCGGCCAATCGATCAGCGGCGATTCGAGCATCTTCAGCTGTGGCGGCTTCGACCATCACCCGGATCAGGGGCTCGGTACCGCTTGCCCGCACCAGAACACGACCGGTGCCGCCGAGATCGGCTTCGACCATCGCGATGTCAGCGGCAAGCAGTTCAGCGATGTCAGCCAGACGTGTGGCCACCCGCACATTGACGAGCACCTGCGGCAATGAGGTCATGGCATCAGCAGCATGAGCAGCGAGCGGCCGACCGGAACGCTTGACGATGTCGATCAGGGACACCGCTGTCAGCAAGCCGTCACCGGTGGTCGCATGGTCGGCGAAGATCACGTGACCGCTCTGTTCGCCACCGAGTGAATGGCCGCCTGCACCGAGCGCTTCGAGCACATACCGGTCACCGACTCCGGTTTCGACGACGCGGATACCTGCAGCCTCCATGGCCAACCGGAAGCCGAGGTTCGTCATCACCGTGACGACCACGGTGTCGTTAGCGAGCAGGCCCTGCTCACGCAGACCCGCAGCACAGATCGCGATGATGTGGTCACCGTCGACAACGGTGCCGGTGTGATCGACCGCGATCAATCTGTCGGCGTCCCCGTCGAGCGCCACGCCGAGATCGGCGCCATGCTCGACGACGGCTGCGGCGACCAGTTCGGGATGTGTTGCACCGCATTCGTCATTGATGTTGCGGCCATCGGGTGCAGCAGCGATGACGATGACCTCGGCGCCGGAGCGGCGCAACACCTCGGGGCCGATCGCACAACCCGCACCGTTGGCAGCGTCGAGCACGACCTTCACGCCAGTCAGATCGCGACCGCCGAGCAGTGACAACACATGGTCCGCGTACGGCTGCGATTCGTCGTGGGTGCCGATGCCGCCGGGCGGCGTCGTCGGCGTCTGCAACGTTTCGAGCGCTGACTCCACAGCGGCTTCGACGACGTCAGGCAGCTTCCTGCCGCCTGCGGCGAACAACTTGATGCCGTTGTCCCCGAACGCGTTGTGCGAGGCCGACACGACCGCACCAATCACGCCAAGGCGTTGTGCTTCGAACGCCACCATCGGCGTGGTCGCGGTTCCGAGATCGATCACATCGATTCCCTCGGCGGCGAATCCGGCACCGAGCGCAGCGCGGAACATCGGCGTCGATTCGCGGGTGTCACCGCCGATCACCACGACATCGACCGGAGCGGCGAGTTCGATGGCGGTGTGGCGCGCATCGACCCCTTGACACGAAAGAACCTGGGCCGCAGCGCGACCCAGGTTCAGTGCGAATGCAGCCGTCAGTTCGGTGTTGGCGACGCCACGGACGCCGTCGGTCCCGAACTTCATGGCAACGCCAGTGCGATCAGCGCTTGGTGAACTGGGGCGCCTTACGTGCCTTCTTGAGGCCGTACTTCTTGGACTCCTTCTTACGGGAGTCACGGGTGAGGAGGCCAGCGGACTTCAATGTGCCGCGGCTCTCCGGGTCCAGTTCGAGCAGCGAACGGGCAATGGCCATACGCAGTGCGCCGGCCTGCCCGCTGATACCGCCGCCGTGAATGCTGGCGGTGATGTCGTAGGACTCGATGGTCTCGGTGACCGTGAGTGCCTCGGTGACGACCATCCGCGAAGCGGCGGTCGGGAAGTACACGTCGAGCGCCTTGCCGTTGATGATGAACTGGCCGGTGCCTGGGCGCAGTGACGCGCGAGCGACGGAACGCTTGCGACGGCCGGTGGTCTGGGTGAGCGGTGCTGTTGCCATGATCTTGCTGTTCCTGTGTCTTGTTCTCAGCGACGCTTCGCGCCAGCGATTTCGAATGTCTTGGGCGACTGCGACCCATGCGGATGGTTGGCACCGGCGTACACCTTCAGCTTCGTGAGCTGCTGGCGGCCGAGCGGGCCCTTGGGGAGCATGCCACGGACCGAGCGACGCACGGCGTCGGCGGGCTTGCGGGCATGGAAGTGAGCAAATGACTCGCTCTTGATGCCACCCGGGTAGCCCGAGTGCGTGTAGATCATCTGGCGATCGGCCTTGTCGGAGGTCATGATGACCTTGTCGGCGTTGATGATGATCACGTGATCGCCGGTGTCGATGTGGGGGGCGAAGATGACTTTGTGCTTGCCGCGCAGCAGACGAGCGACTTCGGTAGCCATGCGTCAAATGACCATGCCTTCCGCGTCGATGACGTGCCAGTCACGGGTGATTTCGCTTGCTTTGGGTGAATAGGTGGTCATGGCCGTTCATCTCTGTCTCTGGCTCTCGGGTCGAGAGCGCGGTCTGCGACTGTCCGACGATTGCTCGGCCGAACAGCATCCAAGGGCAGGAATCACACGCATCGGCGCGTCGACCTGCTCCAGGGAACCGCGCAATGATACGGCGTGGGGTCTGTCAGACCAACGCGTCAGCCGAGATGCGCAGCACCTCGTCGAGCCAACCGGTGACCCGTCGGGCCATGGCAGCCGTGGAGTACTCCGCGTCGACGCGCTCGCGGCAACGCCGCCGATCGATCTCGTCGATCCGGCCGACCGCGACGGCAAGCGCATCGATGTCGTCAGGAGCCGTCACGAATCCCGTGACGCCGTCCACCACGATCTCGGCGGGCCCGCCGCGGCCGTAGGTGATCACCGGGACCCCGGTGGCCATGGCCTCCACAGCGACATTGCCGAATGCTTCGACCCACTTCGGCGTCATCACCAGCGCTGCGCACTCCCCCAACTCGGCTTGCAGCTGATCGGTCGGCACGAATCCCTGGTACTCGAGCCGGGCGTCGGGGTGATCAGCGACGACGCGATTCCAGTACTCCTCGTCCTGCAGCACGCCCCACACCCGGACGGGACGACCCGTCCGGCTCGACAACTCAGCGACATCTTCGAGCCCTTTCTCCGGCGACAGTCGCCCGACGAAGCCGAGCGCTGCTTGCGGCCACAAGGAGATCTGCAGGTCGTACCGTTCCGTGACGATCCCGTTGCCCAGGACTTGGAAGATGCTCGGATCGTCGAAGGTGTCGGCTTGCGCCTTGCTGTGGACGGCGAGGCGACCTGGGAAACGTTGCGCGAGTTCAGAGAACGCAGCGTCCATCACGTCATTCAGTGAGCCCATGGACACCAGATGCACCACGGGAGTCCTGAAGTGGCGCGTGAGGTACAGGGGAAGCCAGTCATAGGCCAGGTTGACGATGATGTCGAATTGCTCCTGCAGGTCGGCTGCTCGCGACCACATGTTCGCCAGCACCGAGTCGGCGGGAAGTTCGACTGGCGCCTCCCGACCCCTCATCTGGCTGCTCATCTGAGGTACGCCGTCGACCTGATGAACGAGTTCGCCCACGTGGAGCGAGCCGGATGGCGCGACGACTTCGACATGGTGGCCGGCCTGCGCGAGTCCGAAGATCAGGTTGTGAAGCGTCAACTCGACACCTCCGCCGATGCCGGATCCCAATGGACCAACAGGCGTCGAAGCCAACAGAATTCGCAGCCCTGGCACTTCTCTTGCAACGTATCGAGGCATCAAATATTCCACCGAACTACGGTAGGTGGATCTGCTCGATCTTGGGCGCCGGGTGAAACCAGGGAAGAGGGAGCAATCGAGGCGATGCCGGATCTTTCACGAGGCGATGTCGAGGAGCACGCACGCAACGCTGGGCGAATTGCCGACGACCACATGGCGTTGCCGTCGATCGACGCGCTCGGCGACCCCGTGATCGCTGTCGACATGTCTGGGATCCTGCGGTACGGCAACGAGCGGGCGAGCGAGGTACTCGGTTGGGATGCGAGCGTGCTCGGCCAGTCAGTCCTCGACCTCGTCCACCCCGATGACCTCAACATCGTTCTCGCCTCGTTGGCAACGGTTGGCGACAAGCCGTACGGACAGCTCTTGCAGATTCGTGCCCGCCACGGCCGCGGGACATGGATCCACTTCGAACTGCGCGGCTCCAAACAGACCCTCGATGGTGATGACCTCATCGTGCTGATCGCCCGCGAGACCAACGAGCGCCATCAACTCGACTTCGACCAGGGCGACGTCGCCGTGCTGCGTTCAGTCATGAACAACATGAACGGCATGGTGGCGTTGATGACCGAGGACGGGCGAGTGCGCTCGATCAACGGCGCCGTCACTCGGCTGCTCGGCCACGACCCGGAAGTGATCCGCAATCAAGGGTTTCTCAGCTTCCTGCATGCCGACGACCGCGAGCAGGTCCTCGACGTGGTGCTTGCTCTTGCTCCGGACACCACCGTCGATTTCGAGGCCCGCTTGGTCGGTGCCGACGGCACGCATCACGTGTGTGAGTTCACCGTCAACAATCTGCTCGACGATCCAGTCGTCGACAGCTACGTCGTCAGCGCGCGGATCGCGACCTCACTGGTCGACGCCCGGAACCGCGTCGACTTCTTGGCCGGCCACGACAGCCGCACCGGGCTGCTCAATCGCGACGGATTCATGCGTGCCGCCGACGACTTGATGACCGACGGGGGCGGGCTCGGCCTCATGATCATCGACCTCGTCCAGTTCAGGTCGATCAACGAGCTCTACGGCGAGCCGGTCGGCGATGCCGTGCTGTCAGCGGTGGCCGAGCGAATCGACCAGATTCGCTGGCCCGACCTGATCACCGCGCGGTTCGGGGGCGACGAGTTCGTGATGGCGGTCCGCTCCGCAAGCGGCGCCGCGATCGAAATGCTTCGCGAACGGGTCCGCCGCGACGTCGCCCGGTCCCTCGTGATCGATGACCACGAAGTGCACATCGCGATAAGGACGGCCACTGCCTTCGAAGCCCAACCACAGGCCCTCGACTCCCTGCTCGTCAGCGCATCGAACGAGCTGATGTCCATCAAGCGGCACGCTGACCCTGAGTCCGGTGGCATCTCCTTCGACGCGATCAACGAGCGACGCGCCCAGCTCGACCAACTTCGATCTGCCATCGCCAACGGCGAGATCCAGCCCTTCTTTCAGCCGATCGTCGATGCCGACGGCATGGTTCAGGCAGTTGAAGCACTCGTCCGCTGGGTCCACCCGGTTCGTGGCGTCCTCGGCGTCAGTGACATCTTGCCGTTGGCCCAGATGGCTGGCCTCGCCGAAGCGGTCGACGACCGTGTGCTCGAAATGGCACTCCGATTCGCCGTTCGGCTCGACGATGCGGGTCACGGCGATGTCGAAGTACACGTCAACGTGGACCCGAAAGTCGTCTCACAGCCGTCGTTCGGCCGGTCCTTTCTCGATCTCTGCCGACACTTGGGAGCCAGGCCCGGCCAGATCGTCGTCGAGATCACCGAAACCGATCTGCTCGCTCCTGGCGCTCTGTCGTTGGCCAACATGAACACACTTCGTCGAGCGGGAACACATGTGTCGATCGACGATTTCGGCACGGGGTACTCGAGCCTCGCTCATCTGCTCGAACTTCCAGTCGACGGCGTCAAGATCGACCGCCGTTTCGTCGCTGGCATCGATCTCGATTCAGCCGCGACCAATCTGACGACAGCAATCCTCGGCCTGAGCGACAGCCTCGACTTGACCTGCGTGGCCGAGGGTGTCGAGCAGCCATATCAGCGTGACCGGCTCGCCGAACGCGGTTGCGACCTCTTCCAGGGCTGGCTCTTCGCAGCGGCCGCGCCGGCCGATGAGATGATGCAGATGCTGCCCCGCATTCTGCCGACCATCGACGACGACGCGCCACGCCCTGCCGCACTCAGCTGACCGCGCCGTTCCAGAAACGCTCTGGTCCAGCAACGCTCTGGTCCAGCAACGCTCTGGTCCAGCCGCTCAACTCGGGTCCAGCCGCTCAGCTACGCGTTCGCTTGACTGCGCCGGCCGGGGTGACCTCGGCTTCGTTCTGCAGTGCGGCCTTGAGGCTCGGTGTTGCTTGGAGGGCAATGATGTCTGCAGGCATCTCGATCTCGGCCGACTCGAGCCGACGCTTCACCGCCGTGATCGCCGCGTCCTTGGCGCGCATCGAGCCGCCGCGACCACTGTCGACCCAGAACCCCACTCGAATGTCGACTGTGGACACTCCGAGTTGATCGACGAGTGCAGTCGGTTCCGGGTCGGCGTGGACATTTGGGACCGACCGAAGTGCATCAACGATCTCACTGGTTGCCTCATCGGCGTCATTCTCATAGGCGATACCGACGACGAAGTCGACGCGGTGTCGTTCGTGGTGGGTGTGGACATCGATCACGCTCTTGTACACGTCCCGATTGGGAATGACAACGAGTTCACCGTCGTAGGTGGTGAGACGGGTCTCCCTGATCGTGATCCCGGCAACGGTCCCCGAGCGCTCCATGACCGTGATCTGATCGCCCGACTGGAATGGCTGGCGAAACAACAACAGGATGCCGGACAGGGTGTTTTCCAAGATGTCCTGGAAGGCGAAGCCAAGGGCCACTGAGAAGAAGCCGAGGCCGGCGAGCAGGTCGACCGGTTTGACCGACGGGAACGTGACGGCGACCGCGAGCAGGATGACGAGCGTCAGCAGGATCCACCCAACGACCTTGCTCATGACCTTGGCGAAGCTCGGGGTCTCGCGCCGCCTCCAGTATCGATGCAGTCCGAATCGGACGAGACGCGCCAATCCCCAGCCGATTGCAATGATCGCGATCGCTGTTCCGACCCGAGGAATCGCATCGAGGGTCGTCTGCCACAAGCTGCTCGCCGACTCGGCGATCTCCTGCGTCGCTTCCCCCGCCTCGTCATCGACTGTCGCAGGCGAGTTGAGGATGCGGATGGCCAGCATGTCCAGGCGTTCCCCGAACCGAGAACGTCTAATCCTCGCTCGAGCCCACCGCTCGGGCGTCCCAGCGGACTCCGGTGAACCCGATGTGCCAGAGCGTCAAGCCTGTCGGTGGCGCCACCTGGCCCGCAGTATTGCGATCGCGCGCCTCGACGATGCCCGGGACCGCTTCCGTGGCGAGCCGACCCAGGCCGATGTCGACGAGCGTACCGACGATGCTGCGCACCATCTGGTGGCAGAACGACGAAGCGGTGATCTCGAATCGAAGCAATGGCGTGTCGTCGACGCGCGTCCACGCTGCGGCATGGAGTACTCGCCTCATGCTCGGTGGGTCGTGTCCCGGGGCGGCTTTCTGGCGACGGCAGAACGAGGCGAAGTCGTGGTCGCCGAGCAACGACGTCGCCGCTGCATTCATTGCGTCGACGCCGACGGGCGGCCCGACATGCCACACTCGCTGCGCCATGAGCGGGTTGGGCGAACGGTCATTCCAGACGTCGTAGCGGTAGGTCCGAGACGTCGCCGAGAATCGGGAGCTGAAAGCGTCATCGACCCACTCGAGTTCGCGGACGCTGATCTCAGGACGCAGCAGGCCATTGATGCTCGACGCAAGCCGAAACAGGTCGGTACCGGACGGAACGAACCCGTTCACCACCTGGCCCCAGCCGTGCACACCGGCATCGGTCCGACCACCTACGACCAACTCGACACGCTGGCGCACCACGCGCTCGATCGCACCGCGCAGCGCTGCCTCCACGGTCCGAACTCCGTCGCTTTCGGCAAACCCCCGGAAGCTGGTGCCGTCATACGCAACGAGGAGCCGCAGGTTCCGAAGCAACGGCTCCGGAGCGTGCGACTCCTCGTGAGTGTTCATGTCAGTCAGTTCCGGAACGATGCCGGACGCGAACTCAGACGAGTTCGATGCGAGCCATCTCGGCGTTGTCGCCGTGACGGGTACCCATCTTCAGGATTCGGGTGTAGCCACCGGGACGCTCCATGTAGCGCGGTGCCACGTCGTGGACCAGCTTGTACGTCATTTCACGGTCGCCGAGGAACGCTTGGAGCTGACGGATCCGGTGCACCTGCATCGGGCCTTCTTCTTGAGCCTTCTTGGCCTTCGTGATCAGCTTCTCAGCGATCGGACGAAGGTGCTTGGCCTTGGCTTCAGATGTGGTGATCGCCTCGGCGGCGAACAGCGAAGCTGCCAGGTTGGCCATCATGAGGCGCTGGTGAGCTGCAGAGCTGCCGAAGCGGCGTGAGCGGCGGGGTGTGGGCATGACGTGTCTCTTTTCCTTTGCGTTCCAGAGCCACGCAGGCTCTCTCGCGTCAGTTTTCCGTGTGTGTCCGAGTGATCCGGGTCAGCCGCGCAGCGTGAGGCCACGCTCGTCGAGCTTGGCCTTGACTTCGTCGAGGCTCTTCTGGCCGAAGTTGGTGATGTTGAGCAGGTCATCTTCGGTCTTGGTGAGCAGTTCGCCGACCGTGTTGACCTGTGCGCGCTTGAGGCAGTTGTTCGGACGCTCGGACAGATCGAGGTCTTCGATCGGAAGGTCGAGGTCGGGAGAGCTGACCGTGGTGTCGACGATCTCGCCGAGCTCGAGGCCTTGCGGCTCGTCGGCCATCGAGGCAACCAGTTCGGTCAGCGCAGTGAGCGTGGCGCCGGCCGAGGCCAGTGCGTCGCTGGGCGTGATCGAACCGTCGGTGTCGATTTCGATGACGAGACGGTCGTAGTTGGTGGCCTGCTCGACACGGGTCGGCTCCACCGTGAACGACACGCGGCGCACGGGGCTGAAGATTGCGTCGATCGGGATGACACCGATGGTGCGGTTGTCGTCCTCGCGGTTGCTGGAGGCGTACCCGCGGCCCGGCTCGACGGTGAGGTCGATCGAGAGGCGCCCCTTGCTGTTCAGCGTGGCGATGTGGAGGTCCTTGTTGAGCACCTCGACGTCGGCCGGGCACTCGATGTCGCCGGCGGTGACGCTCGCTGCACCCTTGGCATCGAGGCGCATCGTGACGGCCTCGTCGGACTCGCACGTGACGACGACGTCTTTGAGGTTCAAGATGATGTCGGTGATGTCTTCGGCGACGCCGGCGATCGTGTCGAACTCGTGGAGCGCTTCGTCGAAACGGACCGAGACGATCGCTGCGCCGGGAATCGACGACAGGAGGGTGCGACGCAGGGAGTTACCGAGCGTGTGGCCGAAGCCGGGTTCGAGCGGGCCGACAGCAAACTGCTGTCGGTTGTCCGACTCTTCGCCGAGGGCTTCGATGGAGGGACGCTGCATGACGAGCATGGGTGCCGGGGCCTTTCAACTGCGTATTCGAAATGACGAGAAATTGTCGAGAGTGTGACGAGACGGGACGCCGGCAGAGCCGACGGCGTCGGTATTACTTGGAGTAGAGCTCGACGATGAGCGATTCGCGCACCGGGACGTCGATATGTTCGCGCTCGGGAAGTGAGCGAACCGTGACCTGCTTGCCACCTTCACCGGCTTCGAGCCAACCAACGACGCTGCGGTCGAGGGTGTCACGGTTGTGCTGGACGACGATCATCTTTTCGGCCTTCGGCGACAACGAGATGACCTGTCCGCGCTTGACGCGGAAGCTCGCGATGTCGACACGCTTGCCGTCGACCTGGATGAGGCCGTGATTCACGAACTGGCGCGCCTGCGGGCGAGTCGATGCCCAACCGGCGCGGTAGACGATGTTGTCGAGACGACGCTCAAGGAGCTGCAACAGGATTTCGCCTGTCGGGCCCTGCAGGCGAACAGCTTCGACGTAGGTCTTCTTGAACTGACGCTCGAGCAGGCCGTAGATGTACTTGGCCTTCTGCTTCTCCTGCATCTGCGCGAGGTACTCAGACGAGTTGCCGCGGCGGCGGGTACGGCCATGCTGGCCGGGCGGGAAGGGGCGACGCTCGAGAGCGGTGCGTCCCTTTTCGTTCTCGAAGATGTTGACGCCCAGTCGACGCGAGATGCGCAGCTTGGGTCCGGTGTAACGAGCCATTGTTCAGGTATCTCTCTTACTCAGCCGCGCCGACGCTTGGTCATGCGACAGCCGTTGTGTGGAACAGGGGTGACGTCCTTGATCGAGATGACCTCGATGCCAGTGTTCTGGATGGAGCGCACGGCGGTGTCGCGGCCCGAGCCGGGGCCCTTCACCTGGATCTCGGCGCGGCGCAAGCCGTGCTCCTGTGCGGCGCGAGCGGCCTTCTCGGCGGCCAGCTGTGCGGCGAAGGGCGTGCTCTTACGGCTGCCCTTGAAACCGACGGCACCGGACGACGCCCAGGCAATGACGTTGCCCTGGGGGTCGGTGATCGAGACGATCGTGTTGTTGAACGTCGACTTGATGTGGATGACACCGGTGTTGACGTTCTTGCGGTCGCGCTTGCGTGGGCGACGGGCTGCGGGTTGCTTGGCCATTACTTGCGAACTGCCTTCTTCTTGTTGGCCACCGTGCGCTTCGGACCCTTACGGGTGCGGGCGTTGGTGTGGGTGCGCTGGCCGCGAACGGGCAAGCCCTTGCGATGCCGGACGCCCTGGAGGCAGCCGATCTCGATCTTGCGCTTGATGTCGCCCTGAACGTCGCGACGCAGGTCGCCTTCGATCTTCAGGTTTTGATCGATGTACGAACGGATCTGATTGACCTCGTCCTCGGTCAGGTTGGACACCTTGGTGTGGGGGTCCAGGTTCAGATCAGCGCACATCTTCTGACTGGTCGGGAGACCGACTCCGAAGATGTAGGTGAGCGAAATCTCCAACCGCTTCTCGCGGGGGATGTCGACGCCGGCAATACGTGCCATGAGTTACTTGCTCCGTTGCTCTCTGGTTCAGCCTTGACGCTGTTTGTGACGGGGATTGGTACAGATGACCATGATGCGGCGGTGGCGACGAATCACCTTGCAGTTGTCGCACATCGGCTTGACGCTGGGTCGTACTTTCATGGGTTCTCTCTACTTGTTCTTGTGCTACTTGTAGCGGTACGTGATACGGCCTCGGGTGAGGTCGTAGGGAGTGAGTTCCACCTGCACTTTGTCGCCGGGCAGAATACGGATGTAGTGCATCCGCATCTTGCCGGAGATGTGCGCCAGGACTTCATGATCGTTCTCGAGCTTCACCTTGAACATGGCGTTCGGAAGTGATTCGAGAATCACTCCCTCGAGCACGATCGCGTCTTCCTTTGGCTTTGGCAGGGGCTTCTCCTCACTCGTTCAGAATGGTTGTTTCGTATGACCAGTTCGAGAGCGTGCATGCGTGCAGGCTCGCGCGGCCTGTTGCCAGACCGGCGTGCCATGCTAGCGGGGCAATACGCGAACCCGAGCGCGAAATCCGCGTAGTTTCCGCCGACCTGTGATACCAGCCGACCTGCGACGCAGCGAGCACACTCTGCCAGGCCGATCAGCCCGCCGGGTATTGCCGACAGAATTCGTACATCGCCATGTTGGTCGCCGTCGCGACGTTGTAGCTGTGCGGCATTCCCCACACCGGGATTTCCACGACATCGTCGAGCAGCGCGAGGATCTCCGGTTCGATCCCGAGGCGTTCGTTGCCGACCACCAGGACTGTGCGCCGTTCGAAGCGGTACTCGTGCAGGTTGTGGGAGTTGGTGGTCTGTTCGAGGCCGACCAGGCGGTAGCCGTCAGCCGAGAGCTTCTTGAGAACAGGGGCAAGGCTTCGTCGCGACTCGATCGTCAAGGTGTCTGCGCCATCTCTGGCGATCTTGTCGATGAGGCGGGTGTTGCCGCACAGGATCATGCGGTCGATGGCGCACGCTCCTGCTGTGCGGGCGATCTGAGAGACGTTCACGTTGCTGCGCATCGGCACGCAGGCAACGATCAGCTCCCGCTGCCGCGTCAGAGCATCGCCCGGCTTGTGCCGAGTCTGCTCGAACTCGGGACTCGGGCTGGTGTTCGTGCTGCCGGGCTCGTCATCCATACTCGCGTCAAAGCCTAGGACGGCGATGCTCGGCCCATTGTTCGACAGCACACACCGCCCGAATCACTACTCCAGACAAATCCCGACGTCTGCGAACCACCTGACAGACAGGCCTGCGACGCTTTCGTACTGTCACCGTCATCACAGCGCGGATACCAGCGCCGCGCAACACGACGAGCAGGGCGAAACATGGCGACAACAGCAGCACCCACCACAGGACGCAGCGCAACAACCGACCGGCGGGCAAGCCGCAGCCGAATCATTCGCTTGGCGATCGGTTTCGCGACCTTTGCTTCGAGCATCGCCCTCACGTCCGGTGGCGCCATTGCCACCGCCACGACTGACAGCGGCAGCACCCGACCGCGCAGACCAACAACAACGGCACCACCAACGCCAACCCCACACCCATTGCCGTCGCACTGCCCAACGGGGCTGTCGCTGCCGCCATCACCGCTGGCGACAACCACACCTGCGCGATCTTCACCGTCGGCACTGTCACCTGCTGGGGCCGCAACAACTTCGGCCAACTCGGCAACACCACCAAGAACGGCCGCCGCCGGCCACTGAGCTTCCCCCCGTTGGCCGCCCACGACTGTCCCCGGCACTCCCGCCGACAACCCCGATGTGGTCACGATCACCCGCGCACGCTTCTACGAAACCCGACCCGCCCCCGAAACAACCGCCGACGGCCAACAAAACGCAACCGGACCACGCACCCCAGGCCAAACCACCGTCATCAACATCGCCGGCCGCAACAACATCCCCAACAACGCCACAGCAGCCATCATCAACGTCACCGCCATCACCCCCCAACGCACCAGGCTTCATCACCGCCTACCCCTGCAACGTCGACCAACCCGGCTCATCAATGCTCAACTACACCGGCGGCCAAATCATCGCCAACGGAGCAACCGTCAAACTCGACCCCAACGGCGACCTCTGCATCTTCAACCAACAAGCCATGGACCTCATCATCGACGTCACCGGCTACCTGAGCTGACACGGCCTGACCCAGAGCTGACCAGAGCTGACCCAGAGCTGTGCCGGCCGAGCGAACTCACTCGACCGGAGTGAAGATCGTCCCTCGGAGCAAACCCGTCACCGCATCGATTGCGCGGCGGTGCTGGTCGGGTGACATGCCGACCGTCTCGGTCAAGCCGACCAAGACAGTGCGAACGAACTCGACCATGGCGGGCTTGTCGGCAATGCCGATCTCGCCCGTTGCGACTCCGACATCGACGATGTCGACGAAGAACTGCTCTCTGGCCGCTGCGTATCGAGACAGCCGCTCATCGACGTCGGGATGCCGACGGGTGTCGGTGCGGACGGCACCGACGAAAGCCGCCAACGACGGATCTTCGACACCCATTCGGTGCGAGGCCTCGAGCACAGCGGTGAGCTTCCCGAGGAACGTGTCGGCACTGTTGACCGCATCCTGGAAACGCTCATAGATCGTGCGCTGCATGTCTCGATCGACCTCGGCATACAGATCGAGCTTCGATTCGACGTAGTGATACAGCGCTCCGGTCGTGATCCCCACGGCGGAAGCAACATCTTTGTTCGTCACTGCGCCGTATCCGCGCTCGGCAAACAACACCCGCGCGGCATCGAGAATCGCAGCACGGGTGTCAGCCGAGTCGGTGGCCGGCGGCCTGCCGCGACGGCGTCCCGACGGCCGCGGCGGGCTCTCAACCGGATCGGTCACTCCCATGTCGTCAGTATGACGGGCGGCACACTGATTCGACGGAGCGGAGCTGTGACGCCCCGAGCCGATCAGACCGGAGGTTCGACGGCCTCGACACACGTGCCCGGATGCTCCACACAGTGCGGAGTCGAGCCAGGCAGCCGGTGGCGGTTGGCAGCGATACGCCGGTACGCCTGGTCGAGCACCCACGCGACTCCGGGCACCCGCCACGCCA
>Ga0115031_1000145_pt1 | contig 49515 bp, 40 predicted proteins | sample Maine_Asex4_meta_FD_87301 | JGI IMG/M metagenome (GOLD analysis project Ga0115031, IMG submission 87301) | Marine algal microbial communities from Maine, USA - Maine_Asex4_metaG | ecosystem: Host-associated > Algae > Red algae > Unclassified | place: Maine, USA | collected 2015-01-05
TGTAACACGTACTCGTCTGGAAACACGAACACGCAATGTTCAAGTCCAGAAGACTCGTCAGGAAACAAAGACACGTCAAGTTCCTGTCCAGAAGACTCGCATGGAAACACGTACTCGTACGGTTCCTGTGACTCAGATGCGTACAGAAACAAAGACACGTCAAGTTCCTGTTCAGAAGACTCGCATGGAAACTCGTACTCGTACGGTTCCAGTTCAGCAAGTTCGCACAGAGACTCGTACGAAGCAAGTTCCTGTAACAAAGACCAAGCTGGAAACACGTACTCGTAACGTGTCTGTTCAGAAGGTCCGCACAGAAACTCGCACTCGTCAAGTTCCTGTTCAGAAAACTCGTATGGAAACACGTACTCGTACAGTTCCACAGACACAGATGCGTACCGAGACTCGTACTCGTAACGTAACTGTTCAGAAGTCTCGTCAGGAAACACGGTCTCGCACCGTCAACGTGACAAAGACTCGTATGGAAACACGTACACGTACTGTTCCTGTAACGACTTACAAAACTGAAACTAAGACACGTACTGTACCTGTACAGCGCGTACGTCAAGAAACTCGTACTCGTACGGTTCCTTACACAGTTCAGACTCCACAAACACGTACTCGTACTGTCACTACTATGCAGTGCCAGCCGCAAACACGTACTCGTACTTTCACAGTTCAAGTTCCAGAAACTTACACTGAGCAAGTTCCTTACCAAGTTTGCACACGTGTTCCTAAGACCATCCAAGTTCCAGTCGTTTCTAACGATTGCGGAGCTGGTGCTGCTTCAGGCGGAATGATCATCGACGGTGGCCAAGGTGCTATCATGGGTGCTCCTGCTGACGGCGGAACATCTTACGGTGCACCTGCTGATGGTGGCATGATTATCGACGGCGGAGCATCTTACGGTGCACCTGCTGACGGTGGCATGATTATCGACGGTGGTGCTGGTTCTTTCGCAGCTCCTGCTGTTGAAGGTGGAGCAATCATCGACGGCGGAGCATCTTACAGTGCTCCTGCTGCTGGTGGAGCAATTAGCGGTGGTGCAGCATCTTACGCTGCTCCTTCTGTTGGTTCTTACTCTGTAGGATCAGGTGCTGGTTCTTACGTTTCAACTGGCGGTGGATGTGGTGCTGGTCGTGGCCTAGGCCTTGGCAAGCGTTGTGGCAATGGTTGCCGCATCTTCAGCGGATGCCGTCTTGGTAGCCGCCGTTCACGTTGCGGTTGTAACTAATTGAACCCGCTGCTTGCAGCGGACTAGATTGAAAATAGAAGGGTGTGGCTTGCGGGTCACACCCTTTTTTTGCGCCCATCCAGCAGCGCAAATTTTCAATTCGTAGAACCTGATGTGCAAAGGAAGGCTACGCTACAATCAAAATACCTGATTCGAAGTTCTTGCACATTCTGGTTTGCCGGTAAGGAAGAAATGATTGAAAACATCGCTGCCAATCTTAGTCGTTCGGATCTCGGCAGTGACGTCGTGAGGCGGTTTGATGCTTACGCTGGCGACATGAGAGAGGTTGCTGCAAGATGACCTTGGAGGTCTTGGAGGGAAACCATCGCGATGCAAAAATCTACCAAACGTTTAGCTTTTGCCCTTACGAGCTGGATTCCGAAATAGGCCAGGCAGTTTTTTATGAAAAGAAACTTTCTCGTTTCGACAAATGAAATGATGCTATTTGTGACCTCTCGCTGACCCGCGTTGACACCGAAGATTCTTAATCGCAGCGCAACAGTTCTCGGAACCATGCCATCTTTGGATTGCCGGATTTTCTTCAGTCTAGATTAAATGATCACCTTACAATGATTGATAGAAAACTGCCATTCGCGCGGCAGTCTGTTGCATTGGACTTCTTCTTAAACGTTAAATTCGAAAGTTGCCCTGATGAACAAAATGCCTGAAGACCTAGGAGTTCAGAACCAACACACCATTGGTGAAGAGATCAAAAACGTCTTGGTTTTCGTAGGCGCGATCTGGTGCGTCTTTCTTTTAGATTTTGCACTCCCCTTAAGTGAGTGGTTCTCTCTGGTTCCAAGGTACATTGGTCATCTGCCGGGGATCGTGGCGATGACTTTCTTGCATAAGGATCTTGGACACATTATTGCAAATACAGTCCCGCTAATCGTGCTGTTAACCCTTTTGTCGGGTTCGCGAGCGAACTCCTGGAAAACCGTCGTTGCCTTAATCTTTGTCGGAGGTTCACTACTCTGGCTGTTTGGACGTAACGGAAACGATTCGTTGGTCATTTCCCATATCGGCGCCAGCCTGTTGGTGTTCGCTTTGGTGACGTTCTTTTTGGCTGCCGCATGGTTTGAAAAACGATTGGTATCCATGGTGATCGCTGTGCTGGTGGGATTTCTTTACGGTTGGTCCACATTGATGGGAGTCATTCCCTCTGGGAGTGATGTCTCTTGGGATGGGCATCTATGCGGCGCTTTTGCCGGAGTGATTGTGGCACTTCTGCAACCCGCCATATTAAGATCGGGCAACGTGCAGAAACCAAATCTGACGTGAAGTGCCGCGGACTGGCAGGTTTCCATAGCCGTTCAACAGGAGGCACGCAGAACTGGATAGTCATCCATCGTCCTGTAGGCGTGATTTAGCAATTCTCAAGTGTGGTGTTGTTTTTCGTGTGATTCTTACACCAACTTCAACGACAAAATTGCACTGCCCCCCCTTTGAGCGATGTAAAATCAGGCTGGACGGATTGAGCCGAATTTGGAATAGTCTCCATCCGAGGGGGATTGGCACTGGGCCATTTTTCAATTCATCATTTCTGGACTGCCATGATGGACCTATCGCGTTTCCACTTTATTTTTTTCACTGCTTGCCTTTATGGCATCGTAATTGGCATCATGGGGTGCGCAACAAACAACTGGTCGCAACCGCTATTTAAAGATCGTCCGTCCAACATTCCATCGCAGGCCGGCGCTGATTACAGCGAGCAAGAGGATGCCATCAGTCGCCCCAAATCTTTTTGGAAACAGGGTTTTGGCGAGATGTCAGGAAGCGATGCACGTTCGAGAGAGATCGAACGAAGCCTTGGATTCTAAGTAAATACCTGCGGTCGAACTGCCGTACGACGTCGCGGCGTAGTTTCTTATAGATGTTTTCGGCAGCTGAAGTGTCTTGCCTCTGAAATGAACTTTATAGTTCTCTTGCCGGATATGTTTAATCGCAAAAAAAGGAGCGTTTTCTGAGACACTCCAACGATTTAATTCTTCATTTGAACAGCTTAGACTTTGCGAGCTAAAGAATCGCGGATTTCAGTCAATAACTTGACTTCATCAGATGGCTCCGGATCATCGTCACTCGCCATCCAGCTGCTTGCAACTTTGATCGCGATAAATACGACCAAAGCCAAAATTGCAAAGTCGATAGTGTTTTGAATAAACGTGCCGTAGTTGATAAAGGCGCCTTCTTTGATCACTTCGCCGGCTTCATTAGTAACGTCCACATCGGCGAGTTTGTGCTTTAAAGAAGACATGTCCGGAACACCAGCAACAACAGCAATAATTGGTGAAATGATATTCTCAAGGAATGATTTCACAATCGCGGCAACCGCAGTTCCCATCACGATACCGACAGCCATGTCGATTAAATTTCCTTTGAAAGCGAACTCTTTAAAGTCTTGAATAAAGCCCATTCTTTTGGCTCCTTCTTGAAACTGGAGGCGGGTAAGTCGATTGCTCTCATAAGCAACGTATTGCGATAAGGGAGTCTATCCAATTTTGATTTTTCACTCAATATTAACATGGTAGTTTGCGGCCTGAACAGCTTTCGCCGTGGTACAAGGGCTCAGCGTAAACTTGCCCCATCTTTTTAATAGTCGCTATTTGAGTGAAAGAAGCGACGCAATTAAGCTTTTTAACTACTGCGTTTGTTATTGGCCTACCGCGGATCAATTATTACATGTTGGGTAAAAATTTTCGTATCTCCGCGATAAAAAATTCCTGAGAAACGGCCTTACATCAACCATTGAAACGCCAACATTGCAGCAGTGGCAAATAGACAAACCGGGATCGCCGTCATAGCTTTCACATGTTCGAACGCTTCCGGCATTAACTCGACGAACACCATATAGATCATTGCTCCTGCGGCCAGCCCCAAGCCGATTGGCAAAAGCGGTTCAAAGACCAGCACGAATAGAAATGCCGGTACCGCCATCAATGGCTGTGGTAGACTGGAGAAGATACTCCAAAGAGCTGCCTTCGTTTTCGAAACGCCGCGCGGAATCATGACCAACGCGATAGCGATCCCCTCTGGGATATTGTGAATTGCGATTGCAGAAGAGATTAGTTCACCGAATCCTTCTCGGCCGCCGAACGAAACACCGACGCCAATCCCTTCGGCAAAAGAGTGTGCTGTCATCACGGCCATAATCATCAGGATCTTTCGGAAGCTGGCTTTCTCAAACCCTAAGGCTAGAGATTGGTCGTCTTCGTCATCATCGGGCAGTAGAAACCGTGTGAGGATGACCAAAGCCGCTCCAGCGACCAACCCAATCGCAAGTTTGCTGTCGCTGATTAAATGGGCTTCAAACAATAATCCAATACTGGCCCCCAGCATTAAGCCAGCCGCGATCGAATTCCCGACGCCCAAAAACCGGTCACTGATTCGATCAACAAATAGAAACGGAAGGATTCCCAGGCCCGTGAAAAGCGCGGTCAAGCTGGATGCGATCAGTACGTACCAAACTGTGATTTCAAGTGGTGGCATTTTTTGACGAAGATTGGGGCGAGGTGGAAAACGTTATTTTGCTTGATCTGTGAATTTTCCGCAACGAGAGCGCTACCACATTACAGCGTCTAAAACATTTCCATGTTCGTCAGTCCAAAGCAATGACCGCTCATCACTTAGCGGCCGCCAGCCTGTATTCTGAGCAACAAAAGGAGCCAGTTGAGACCGATTGCGAGCAAAGATCATGTATTTGCTCGCCATTTTGCCCTCGATGATGGGATGGTTCGCGTCCCGTTTGATAATCGCAGACAGACCTAACGCGTCTGCGAGGCCACTGCCAACTGGTTCGAAATCTATGAATTTACTAGAAACGTGAACGGCTAAGAGACCATCTTCGTTCAAAAGATCGAAGTACAGCGCGACGGCTTCACGAGTCAACAGGTGAAGCGGAACAGCGTCACTTCCAAACGCGTCCAGTACGATCATCCCATAAAGCATATCAACTGCGTTTTTGGGTTTTGCACTGGTGAACGCTACGTTGCGAAAGTTTGAGTCGTATTGGGTTTTAGCGAGTCGAGACCGCACATTGTTGAGCTCGATCCGAGCATCACCGAGAATTAAATTTACATCGCCTTTGGCCGTCGACAGAAACGAGAAGTACTTCTCGTCGGACGCTATCTTGCAGACGACGGGGTCAATCTCATAGAAGTCAAACTGTTGACCGGGTTGACTGTACGCAGCGATGGTCCCAACTCCTAAGCCCACGACTGCGACTCTGTTTTGATGTTGGCCGTAGACCCGAAATAAATCGCCGACTGGGCCCGTGCGGTGGTAGTAGGTTAGCGGGACGGGGTTCTCCATGTCTTCGATCATTTGCGAACCGTGCAATGTGCGTCCGTTGACTAACATTCGGCATCCGCCGGACTGTTTGACCGCGTTAACTCCGAAGAATCCGCGCTCCTGCGAGATGACGTGATGCTCATCCAGCAAGGATGGCACTAACAGTGCTACCACGCAATACGATGAGGCAAACTTCCAGCGGTGTTCTACCATCATTAGACAAATGAAAGCGGGCACTCCAAACACAATCGCTTTCGTCATCGCTGGAGGGACGAAGTCGACTTGTCCAATTCCGTATGCCGCCACCGTGCAAAATATGGCCAGCACCAAAGGTGCAAACCAGACTGAGGTTTTAATTTGAGTCCAGTTCGCGCTGGAGACATCGTAGGCAGTGTCGACGCGGTTGTCAGTGTCCGCAGGGGCTTCTCGCCGAGCAATCACCAGAACGCAGGCGGCTCCGACCAACGCCAATGGGTACTCAAAGATGCTGTCGAATATGACTGGTGCCAGGATTGAGTTAAGAAATCCTCCGCACACACCTCCAATGCTCATCATCAGGTAAAACTCGGTCAGCTGAGAGGCCGAGGGTCGCCGTGCGGCCAGTTCACCATGACACACCATTGCCATGATGAAGAACGCTCCGAAATGAACCGCGGTCATGACTGTGAAGCTCGCATGCCCCATCGAAGTGGTCAGAATTGGAATCACAATTAATATCATTGGCAAAACCTTCACCATCCATTGATGGGGGATCAGCTGCCGGTTGGAGAACACGAAGACGAACGTCAGCAAATATAATGCCAACGGGATGCTCCACATGAGTGGGAATGAACCCACTTCGGTTGAAACGACGGTCGTCACTCCCAGCATCAAGCTTGAGGGCACTGCAGCGAGGAAGATGTAAAGCAGTCGCTGTTTCCAACTTAGTGATGCAGCGGCCGTCGTCTCTACTTCGGAATTTGACTTTGAAAGCGTCAGCCGTTTGCTGTTGAGAGTGAGGGCGGCGCTGCCAACGAAGAGAACGCACAGCAAAAGGAAGCCGCCCGTCCAGAACCAGCCTTGATCGGTCAGCCCCAGAATACGTTCAAAAAGCAAAGGGTAAATCATCAACGCGGCCAAGGAGCCAATGTTGCTAACAGCATACAGAAACCACGGTTCGTCGTTTTCTTTTGAACTACCAGATTCGGTATACCAGCGTTGCAGAAGTGGTGCGCTGCTGCTGATGACAAAGAATGGAAGTCCAACACAAAGAGTGAGCTGGCCAAACAACCAGTAAAGCGGATTGTCTGTGGAGGATATAACCCAGCCTGAAATTAGTTGCATTGGCAGCATGAACGTCACAATTGCCAATAAGCAGAGGTGAACCAGCAGGTGATTGCGAGTGCCCAGTCTTGGCGGACCGTAGTGTGCCCAGGCGTATCCGCCCAACAGGATGACCTGGAAAAACAAAACGCAGCCATTCCATACCGCCGGCGTGCCTCCCAGTGATGGTAACACCATTCTTCCTATCATTGGCTGAACCATGAACAATAGGAATGAACTGGTTAGCAGAGTCAACGAAAAGAGGATTGGCCGAATACGGTTCATGGTCGCTTCCGATAAATTGCGCTAAATATCTTTAACGCGATTGCTTTACGTGTGTGTTGGGGCGCGAGGGATTGGCGTGGTGCTCTATGCAATATTTCCGGAAAAGGTTACCCGACAGTTAATGTCACGCAAATGATTTCCGTTTAAACAACATCGGTCGCAGATCAACAAGCCGTCGTTGTTCGGGCTGTGCGGATTGCATGTGAAATATTCGATCGAGCGTGCCTGACGTTACCGCAAAGCATTCGAACCTGAAGCCGCGTTTTGCAATATCTGAAAACTTGAGATCGTTACGATCGTTTTAATCGTGAACCTTGTGTTGTACAGACAATCCAAAGATTGTTCCGTTAAGTTATCTGACAGGCTGCTGTGCCTGCCGACTCTTTTTGTTTTCACACCGCAGCACGGGAGAAGAAGTATATGCGTCCAAAACATAAACTGATCACAGCCGTCTGGTGCGCCGCGACAATGGTGATCACCTTAACGCTCTCTCACGGTCACTTGATCGTTCGTGAATTAATGCAAAACTGGCCACAGGCGACGACATGGGAAGGCCGCTTTGAAAGCGCAATCTACACTCAGGGCGGATTGATTTTCTGTGCCAGCTTGATCGTCACCTTCGCGTTGATGTCTCGCAGCTTCTTCATGCGTGAACAAGAAAAGGAACTTGCTCGAAAAGAACTGGCTCAGCGCGAACGGCACGAACGCTTCACTGCATCGCGTCACGAAGCGCTGTTGGATGCCTTGGCTGGCATGTTCAGCAGTGGCGCATCAATCGGTCAGGCCAGTGGTTCGAAGATAAACCGAGTTTCCAGCCAAAAGCCCGTCGCAAAAAAGGGCTGAGTCTTTGGAGTCGAACTGTAGTTGACGTTGCCTTCGGGCCAAAGCACATTGTGTTTATCCGGAGTTGGAATGCGTTTCGCATTGCCAGATTGCTGTCGGCGATCCTTTCTCCAGAGGCGACGATGCTCGAGTTGGTTTCTAAACTGCTGATGGAAGTCGCAGATTGCGTTTGTCTCGTATTTGGGATACCGCCATAAAGCATTACTTTCGCTACGTGAATAAGTAGGCTATTACCTTCCCAGTACGCCAGCTAGAAACTTAGGGCCCCGTGGATGCACGCAAAGTTGCATCTGCGGGTTTTTTTGCGCTTCACTCAAATTGTCGACCAACGGCAGTTACGTTACGATGATGCGTCGGTCCATTTGAGTTTGGAGTCTTCACAAACAGCGAGTATCACTTGAGCGATCAAACCCCCAACGGTAGTTCCCCAAATAATCCTTACGGTGATCCTTCGGCCAGTGGACTTCCTAAGTCGAAAGTGACCAAGGAGCGCTTCGGACACCCTTCGGGGCTGTTCTTCTTGTTTTTCGCCGAACTATGGGAGCGGTTTAGCTTTTATGGAATGCGAGCACTTTTGGTGCTGTATTTGGTGGAAGAACTGTTCAGTGACTTGGCCAACGGAAAAGACGTGGCCTATGAAATATACGCCGCTTACGGATCGCTGGTCTATTTTACGCCGGCGATCGGAGGGATGATCGCCGATCGATTGATTGGTCATAAAAACTCGATCATGTTGGGCGCACTGCTGATGTGCATCGGCCATTTCACAATGGCGTTTCAAAATGAAATAATTTTCTATATGTCGTTGGGCCTGCTGATTATAGGCAACGGATTTTTCAAGCCAAACATCTCGACCATGGTCGGTGGGCTCTATGAACAAGGTGATGTGCGGCGAGAGGGCGGTTTTACGATTTTCTACTTAGGAATTAACCTTGGAGCATTCCTTTCTCCATTGGTTTGCGGATGGTTAGGATCGCAGTACGGGTGGCATTATGGGTTTGCCGCAGCGGGAATTGGAATGGCCGTTGGAATGATTGTGTTTTGGTATGGCGGTAAGATTGGTGTTTACGGCGATCAAGGCGAACAACCGGCTGAGTTTCAGACGAAATTAATTAAGGGATTTAATGTTCGTCATATCGTTTACCTGCTGTCGTTCATTTTTGTACCAGTGTTCGCACTGTTGGTGCAGTTTAATCAAGTTGAAGTTTTTGGCGGAACGGGTTTGCTGTCGTTTCTTTTGTTAGCGCTTTTGTTTCTCGTGGCAGTCTATGTTTCTTATGTATGTATTACTAGCGATCCAGTAACGCGGGACCGTTTGATTGTCGTGGGAGTATTGACGTTCTTCGTGATGATTTTCTGGTCGTTCTTTGAACAAGCAGGAAGTTCGTTGACGTTGTTCGCAGAAGAACAAGTCAACCTAGTGGGCTTGAGCGCTGCACAAACCAACTCGATCAATCCCGGCTACATCATTTTGTTGGCGATCCCCTTTTCCATGATGTGGCAGTGGTTGGAGGCGAAAAATCTAAACCCAAATACGATGATCAAGTTTGGATTGGGCATTCTTCAGTTGGGTCTCGGGTTTTTGGTCTTCGCACTCAGTTCACGATTCATGGGTGCCGATGGGCGCGTAAGCATGATCTTTTTGATGGTTGGTTACTTGTTCATCACGTCCGGAGAACTATTTCTTTCTCCAATTGGACTGGCAAAAGTCACTGAGCTTTCCCCGGCAAAACTTGTGTCGTTCATGATGGGCGTTTGGTTCCTGTCGTCCTCATTTGCGCATTACATTGCGGGAAGCATCGCAAAACTAACGACCGGAAGTGGTGGGCATGGAGATGCAGGAGAAGTTGCAGAAACAGTCGAACCGGACGTTTTGACGGAGTATGCACAGATGATAACCGGTGCCGTTGACCTCCAGTCCGCAACACCGGAAGTAGCTAATCTAATGACCTACACAGGAGTATTCGCACAGATTGCGATTATCTCTTTTGTCATTGGACTCATTGCTTTGGTCATCTCGCCAGTTATCAAATACATGATGCATGGTGTTAAATAGCGTATTCGATGACGACGAAATATTCGCCTGATTAAGTTGCGGAACCCCGAGAGCTTTCTATCAAAAAAAAACGTAGCCGGCTCTTAAGATCCGGCTGCGTTTTGTTCGCTGATACAATCGAAAGGCTAGTTGATTCGATAATCGGCGAATTGGAACTATCGACGAGGGAACTTGTATTCAGGATTGTCAGCGCTAAAGTCGTTATCCTGAAAACCTTGGTTCAAGTTGACTCGCACATAGGTGTACTCTTCAATAATCTCCGGCTTGCCTCCGGGAGTCTTGGGCCAATCGAATGCCACATAACGTACTGGAAGATTAAGTTCGTTGTCGACGAAAACGTGAGCTTTGTAGAATTCGTCGTTCTCATGTTGTTCCTCATTGAGCAATTCGATCAGGGAGCATTTTCGCTTCATAATTTCTGCATTGTCACGGTAACTTACAATGGAATGTCCTGCAGTTTTGGCTGTTTGGGCTCTATCGATCAGTTTGATGATTAAATTTTCTATGCCCGCATCATGGATCGGATACCTGTTATTCTGCATCGCGACCCAACCGGTTGGTTCAAGATAGAAACGCTTCATGCCCAGCAGACCCGTTTCATGGGCACATAGTTTGTTATCATTTTGCCCCTCAATCCAAATGACTTCGCGGCCGGCAGCTTTTTTTGGTTTCAATGTCTTCAGGTAAACACTGAAAGGAACATCCTTACCCGAAACTGTTCGAGGGCAACGAACCTTCATCTGCATGTATTCTGGACATCCAAGGACACCATTGATACGTTCACGTTTGACCATGATCGCTGAGTAGTCAAGCACGTTCGACCTGATATTCACCAGTGCATCTTGTGCCATATTGATGGCGCGGTCTAAAGGGTGAGGGGCTGATGTGAGCGAACTTGGCGTGGGGGCAAGCGATGAGGCGGCAAGTGGTACTGGGACGGGAAAAGTCCTAGAACTGGCCGTTCGAAATGGTGTCTTTTCGGTTACCGAAGGAGAAGGCGCTGCTTCGCTCTTTGCAACCTGGTCTGCTGCTACTTTCTCGAAGGCAGATTCGTGTTCCGAATTTGACGGAGCCTTCTCGCGGTTGAGCTTCGAAACGCGGAAAACAGGTTCACTAGTAGTTCGGCTTTGGCCGAACGGGATCTCTTCGGCTGATGACGCCGAACTAACCGCGGCGTCTGACTGAGCTAACGCAGTGGAAAAAACTGAACCACTACCGAAAAGAAAAGCGGCGGCTGAACAAGTGCCGGCCGATAAGAGAGCAGTTTTAAGTGTATTAAGCTTCCGCATGGTAATCCATTCCTCCGTGTAACCACCAGTCTCGCTGCTTTGCAACAGTGCTTCGATGGTTGTTGACAAAATCCGTTTCGTCGTTGCCCATGCTATATGTCTGAGCCACTAATTTAAGTCTATACATTATGGACTATCAAGGCAATTGATTTAGCAAGAGAACCTCCCACGGACGTTCTGCTAGCGAAACGACGATACTAATGTTATCGCCATGGGAAAGGCTAATCGTAGGCCGCGCGACCCGGATCAACGTCGAGTCCCTCATCGGCGTCAAAGTCGGCATTGCAAAATCCTCAAACCCGACGTCCAATTTCCGACAATCGTCAAAGCTTTACATAGAAACTTTGGAAAACTTAGATTTTTATAGCTGATCTCGAACAAGAAAAAGTATTAATACGCTTCAGGACTTTAGGTGTCCGAAATTAAATTGGAAATCTCGATTGCCGATCTAACCGCGGACTCCAGCAGTGGAATACCTGGCATTGCATAGGAACCGCAGAACCAGATCCGCCTATCTTGCTGTTGGTGAATGGTACGTAACTGTTGCCAAAGACTCCAAGACCTGTGATTTACCAGCGGTCGTTGGAGTTTAATATGGCGAATCAATTTGTCTGGTTCCACCTCATGGATCGGCCGAATCGTTTGGAAGATTGGCTGAGTCATTCCAGTGTCTTGCCAGTCATCGTGAAATTGATTCATCCAGACGGTGCACATCGATTCATGGTGTTGATCGCTGGCGACAAAATTAAACATCGACCATTCCTTCTTTGCTGGTGGCATAAATTTTTCGTCGGTGTGAATGACGACATCAACATCTTCGTAGGAGAATCCATTCAAAGTTGCGGAATCTGTTGCCGCCAGGCCTAAACAGAGGCCGGCTGCTTGGTTGGCTTGGGTGGCGATAACCACATGGTCGTAGTCGATTACAATTCCATCTGCCGTCAGTTTGGCACTTTGGGGGCTTGCTGCAATACGTTTCACGGGCGTCGCCAGCTTGACAGTAACATTCTCAGATAACCTTTCGGCGATCAGGCGAGCTCCTTTGACGACGCGGCAAAGGCGCTGGCTTCCTGAGATATGTTGCATCGCTTCCAGCAAGATCACCGCAGGATAACAGGAGATCGCCTCGTGCGAGCAAGTGCAAACGGTCGAACTCAAGGCGGGATACAAAAACGTCTCTCGAAACTTGGCTGAAAAATTATGCTGATCGAGATATTCTTGAAAAGTCATCTTGGGATCAAGATTTTTCAAATCGTTTAAGCCTTGTTTGCGTAGACGATTGATCTCCGCAAGGAAGATAAAACGCCGATCACTGATTGGGGCGTTTGTTAAGCCGCCGTTGAAAGACTGCTCTTTGCTTTTTCTTCTGATTCCCAGTGATCCCGATAACGCTAACAGAGAAGAGTTCGCTGTTTTCATGATCTCGGTAGACCATTCAAACGGTAGCTGAAATAGCAGCGCCGAAACATCGTCGCCGCGTCGATAGCTCTGCTTCGCATTGACCTGTGCGATATCAAGTTCCAACGATCGGTACAGCTCGACGACGTTTGGCCACAACGAACTGTTGAACATGCGAGAAGGAACATCCCCGCAAACGGATAAGGATGAATCATTCTCTAAGAAGTTAAAATCCACCGAATGGGCGGACAAGCCAAGCTGTTCTTGGGCTTCGTAGAGATGAACCTCATGCCCTTGTTTGTGCAGTAAATGGGATGCTGTTAGCCCTGCGATGCCACTGCCTATGATTGCGATTCTCACTCGAGGCTCACTTCTCCAAAATCGAAGCACACTTACTGAATGAACTTACACCCTGGTCATAACCGGCTTTGGGGCAGTGTCGTAACAAAGTGTTTGCACAGCCCATTCTGAGGTGTATTCAGCGAGAGCGGTCACAGCAGGCCGAAAACCTACTCCACGTAGGGCAGGTTTTCAACCTGCCTCGCGACGTGCATCTCAAACGATTAAAATTTGCATTTACAATCGGTGCATTGCACGAGTAAATTCTCATCTTCTACTCGCCTTTAACGATGCTCAGCTTGCCTTTGGGACGAAATCTTTTTTGATATGGACCAACTGCTTGCGTTCAGGCCGATCTTTATAAAAAGGATCCAGCGGATAGCAACCAGATACCATCGCGTTGCGCGGCGCGGTCGTGCAATCACTGAATGTTCTGCAGATTTTTTTCCGCTGCAGCTTGTTGCCCGCGATGACATCTATCGGCAGATCTGGATAAGAAAGAACCATTCTTCCAAGTCCTATCAAATCCGCCATTTGCCCTGCGACAACCGCCTGAGCAACATTAGGTAACCAGTCTTGCAGATACGAATACCCCGAACCAACAAAAGTCGTATACGGCAAGGCTTTTTTCAGTTCTGCCGTTGCTTGGATCTGCCGCGCAACACCCACCAGTGGATCTTCGGGAGGAAGGTAGCCGTCCGATGGCGGCGCTGTAGCGGGTCGTTGAATGTGAGGATTGTAATAGGGGCTGCCTGCCGTGGTGCAGATCATTTTCACGCCCAAATCAGACATCAGTTTTAGGAATTCCGAAGGCTCACTGAGATCAAGACCTTCGCCCGTTCCATCGCCACCAAACGCAAACTTGTAAGGCCCGTCTGATTGACTGATGCCAACGGCGTCATCCCCCTTTGTAAAAGGAGCGAAATCGAAGATGCTGATGCGGCTGCCGATTGCAATTTTCGTTTCCGCCTGAATGCCATGGATCACCTTGCGAATAAACCGCGTCCGATTCTCAAACGAACCCCCAAATTCACCAGGGCGATCATAACCGGATAACAATTCGTGCCCAAAGTAGCCGTGACATTGCTTGACGTCTACAAAATCGAAACCAATCTCTTCCGCCATCTTCGCGGCTGAAACAAATTGCTCAATCAGCTTTTTCAATCCGTCATCAGTAATTGTAAATGCTGCGGAATCGGCGATCTTGAAACGCGAATCGAGGATAGGATGAGCGTAAACAATCGTTGGTTCGATCACATCTTTTTTGTTGGGGCGAGCGAAACGCCCTGAATGAGTCAGTTGCAAACCGACTTTCAAATCGCACGCGCCACCACAAGCCTCGACGTGTGCGTCAACCAGCGTTTTTCGAAGGGACTCAATCGCCGACTGCGTCGACGAATTCATCATCAACTGGTTCGGATTGGCTCTGCCCTCTGGAGTCACCGCAACAGCCTCCCCGCCCCATATCAGTTTGGCTCCACTAAGACCAAAACGCTGCCAGCGGCGAATCGTCAAATCCGTCGGGATTCCGTCGGTCGTCCCGTCCCAGCCTTCCATCGGTAGGATCGAGAACCGGTTTCCTACTTTGCCGCAAGCAGTAGAAAGATCACTGGCCAGTGGCGACTGAGCCCCTGATAATACTGTGGAATCAAACGGCATCTTGATCGGGAGGGCTTTAAGATGGGACTGGATGTCATCAACGGACTTGAAAGAAGTTATTTTTGGAAAGCTCATATCGAATCTGCACGTAATTTATATTTATTGATTAGCTTTTGTGAATTCTTTTGCGACAGGCGACTATCGGGCAACTGAAAGGAAATGGATATCTGGAAACTTGATCAAAGTTATCCGAATTTCAGATTCCTAATCCGTCCGATGACGATTTAGCGAATCCAAAATGCCTTTGAGGGCTTCTTTATCGCTTTCTGGCCGTGTCGGGGAATCCGGATGGGTTGAGTCGCACTGAATTACTCCCTGCATCTTCAAAATCATCGCAGCGGTGTGTTTGTAAGCCGACGTGGGATCGCGGAATCCGAAGGCGCCAAGCTGCTGCAACAGATCGTTCAGTTGGTAGAAGCGGTCGTTGCCTAGCCGCCAATACTCGTCTCGCAACGCAAACAAGTCTGGCGTGAACGTGCTCAGACCGGAAATGTAGTCACTGCCATACCGCACCATGTCGATGATCAAGTCATTGCCGGTGAACACATTGAAATCGGGCCGCATTTCATTCCTTATCGCCAACCGTTCCCATTGTTCATTTCGATCCAATGAACAATGCATGGCACCTGTGCACGAATCAGTCTTTAGTAGCGCGCGATACACGTCCAGAGAATATGTTTTCCCATAGGGCGCGAACAGCGGGGCAAGTTCGTGCGCAATAAACTGATCACTAGACCAAGAGATCCGCTGGTAGTTGTCGATAATCTCATCGTCAGATTGTTCGGTGAGACCATAGGATTGAAACAAAACAGGGACGCCGCCATGATGAGCGACGTCCGCGACGTTCCGTTGGTAAGCATCAAGATTAAACTTTGCCCCAGGTTTGTCGCCTATGAAAGCCCCTGCAACAAAGTATCGCCCGGCGGCAATTGACTGCGTGCGCTGTAAAACTTGATCACGCAGATTGTCGTCAATCAAATCGACGAAACCCGTATCCATATTGACCGCAGGGAACAAACCGGATTTGAAAACCCCAACAACTTGATTGTCAAAACCCTGCCAGTCGACAGTGCCGATGGTATCTTTGAACGGCAAAAGAATAGCCGAAATACCTGTAATGTTTCGGTAAGGAGTTAGAAGGTCCTCCGCTAAGGAGACAACTTGATTGGACGGCATAGGGCGTTGGTGCAACGATGGTGTCAATTAATAATGAGCAAGTTCATCTAAGAGTATAATCGCTAATTAGTTGTCGCGAAGACTTATGAGCTGAACTCTTCTAGGAAAATTTGCGTAGATTTGAGCAATCCTTTTACGAATTCGTTATGAAAAACTTTGCAATCAATGCGCTTCGTGGCACCACTTGCTCGCAAGACATCGAGCTTCGTCGCAACGGTGAAAATTTTCTCAACGCGTTGGGAGCTGACGCGATCCCCGATGAAGACAGCTGCGCCGCTGCGAGAACCTCGGCCGAACGGATTGCCAACGATTTGTCCGTTACAATCGCTTTGACTTGTGCGTGTTTCGTCCTTGAGGCCAATCGACACTTGGCTGAACGCTCTATTGGTGAACGCGAGGTCACTCGTGAACCTTTTGACCTATCGACCCAATGAAGCTCAAAGATCTCGTACGTCATCTAAAAGATCACAACTGTGATCTTCTACGAGAAGGTGGCAATCATTCAGTCTATGTCAACCCGGAAAACAACCAGGTTTCGGCAGTTCCGCGTCATCGCGAGATAAACATCTACATGGCCTATTGAGTCAAGCTCAGTTATCCAACGTGGCTTTGCCTCGACGCGGGATGTCTCCCTTGTGTGAAATTTCTCTACCTCAAGACTTTTGCCAGATCAAACGTCTCGCCGCAGCGTAGCACGGAGTACACCGCGCGGCCCAGCTTCGTCGCGAGGTTCGAATGGGCGCGGGCCTTGCCGTGCTTCTTTTCGAAGCGTTCGGGTTTCACACGTACTCGCCGGTTCGGTGGCTGGAGCAATAGAATTCGGGCGGCCTATCTTGAGCGATTCGCGGTGCAACTTGACGCCACCGACGATCCACAGGCTGAAGACGCCACTGAGTTTGGCTGGTTTGAGGATTCGGCTGTTGGCCAAGCCGCAACCAACGACAAGGTTCAACGCACGATCTATCCGTGTGTCCCCTCCCATGAACCAAAATTGCGAAGTCGTCTCAGTGACCCCCGGATAAATCGCAATTCATTAAGTACAACCCCTGATTTGCCTTTAACTTCTCATTGTCAGCCGCCTGCGAAAAGCTACCGCCATTCAGAGTGACAATCAGCGCAGGACTGCGATACCGCGTTGGCAGCGGTCGAAGCAGCATCAAAGTCGTTCAGCTTCACGGCAGCTTTCAATTCTAGCGCGGCGGATTTCATCTCAAGGCTAAATTTAGCGTACGTTTCCTCTTCGGATTCAGGCATGCCGTCTTGGATAATCACTTTGGCCATTGCTGCGATCAAGTTACTGATGCGGAACACATCCTCAGAATTTGCTTTAAATTCGGCTTCGTTAGATGTCATGCCTTTAAGGTCCTCGTTCGCCGTTTCCAATCGCATCATAATGGGGGACCGATTCGCGGCGGTGGACCAATCGACCGATTTGGGGACTTGGTCGTTGGCAATGATGGAACCGCCACGCACCAGTTCCTGTAGGTCTTCTTTCCGCGCCTTGCAATATTGAAAACCCTTCGCCGCTCCGTTGCGCGACGCCACGGCAGCTTGTTGAAAAAGGTGCTGGGCGGTCGGAGCGTGTTCGTTCCATCGCACGTCGCCATCGTATTGGCGTATGATTGCAAACAGCATTGAGAGGATCTCGAATCGTTCGTTTACGTCGTTGTATTTGGTTTGAAAGAATACGGGAGTGGTTACCAACAAATTAATTTCTTGCTGGAGAGTCTTCACCTCATCCTCGATCACCGACGCATCAATGATCTTGCTCCACAATTGGTTTGAGGCACCAGCGCTGCCGTTGGACGAGGCGATTTCTGTGGCTGATTGAGTGAGCGCCGAAACGTCTGGTCGTTCACCAACAGTGCCTTCGGCATACACATCTTTAAAGAGAAGATCTTTCGTCTTGTTTTCGTCGAACCAAGGGCGAGCGGTCCGTTTGACTCGCCGAACGGTAATCGATTCTCCTTCGTCCTGCCAAGCGTTGACGGGTTGGGTTTGCGGGGAAATCAGCCCGGTCGCGACCAAGCAAATGAAAATTCGGTATCTCATGATGTGTCCCCTTTAATAGTGATTCGATGTTTTCTAGTGGCGGTCCAGAGCATTTATCCATGCTGCGATTTGAGGCAGCATCTTTGCCATCGAATTGTCCTGTGATTGTATCCGGGTAATGGGAAATTTTCGATTCTCAAGGATGCGCTTCATTTTCTCAAGCTTGTCGACTTGTTTGAATTCCTCTGAACTCGCCAATAACATCATTAATCGCTGACCGGGACGAGTTTCAATTTTCGGAATCCGGCGAGGAAAGAGGCTGTCAAACATCACGAGACCTCGAAACGTTTCTCGATTCAGAAAAGCAGTCAGGCAGCTCATCTTCGCCGCCGTTAATGATCCCCCAATCGCAATCCGGTCCTGGTCGATATTGATTTTCTTCTTCACCTTGCCAATCGCTTTTAAAATGAACTCAGCTTCTTCAGGGCTCCACGCTATTGGATTAAGCGATTGTGGTACCAACACGACCAATCCGTAACGCGTTACAACTTCTTCCACCGAATCCTCCACTATACCCAGGTCTGCATCACCAGGCTGTGCTATCCAGACCAGCAAAGAATGAGAGGATGTGCCTTTTTGAAGTTCCCCGTCTGGCAAGAAGGCTGTGCAAACATTGGCTGAGCCGGCAACTTTGATCGGAAGCTGTGTTAATTTGACTTTCGCTTGATCTTCATTTTTGACCGGAGCTCTGCCCTCAATTGAAGCCGGCAGCGACGCAGAAAGCGGAGCAAGTTCCAACCTTTTGGATTGTGCAGGCGAGGGACTGGTTTCGCTCTCGTTGCGAACGACGATCTCGATTGTTTCTCCGGCTTCGCGTTGGTTGATTAAGGTTTGGAAGTCATCCCAAGTTTTGACCTCTTGAGCATCAATTGCCGAAATGATGTCGCCACTAGATAGTCCGCTTTTTTCTGCCGGAGAGTCAGGGAGGATTTGGGCGATGGTCGCCACAGATGGGTCCGACTTTCGATCTGGAATAATACCAATTGCTAATTCAGCGAACGGCTCAATCTTGTCGGTAAGCGTTGCGGTAAAGGTCTTTTGTTGATCGTTTCGCAAAACAGTAATTTCAATACTGTCCCCTGCATATTTGGGTCCGATTACGTGTTTCATCTGCGACTGGCTGATTACGCTTTGCCCGTCGATCGCAGTGATCGTATCACCAGCATTCAATCCACTTTCCGATGCAGGTGATCGTGGCGAACAGAATTCGATTTCCGGCACATCTGAATAAAGGTCTTCTCCGTCGAGCGTGACACCGAGAAGGCCTGGTTGTAAATCTGTTTCTTGAGACATGCGATCTATCGAAGGATAGTAGCTTTCTAAGGGGATTGCGAAACCAATACCTGAGTCATACCACTCGGCTCCGGCTTCAACGCTGCCGTCGTCGGGAGAAAGCGGTGCCAGCACGCCGATAGTTTTACCGCTGAGGCTTATCAACGGACCGCCGTAGTTGGAACGAGATATCTTGGCGTCGGTTTGGACGGCGTGGCCCCAAATTCTGCCTGTTGCACTGATGATGCCAACGGAAATCGAAGCCGCAGTAGAATCGTGGACCTTGCCGATAGCGATCGACGTCGCACCAACGAGTAGAGAGTCTTCGGGGGCCGCGATGGCAGGAACTAATTCTATTCCCTCGGGCAGATCAATCTTCAATAGGCACAGATTGCGACTGTTGTCGGTTGCTAATAATTTTGCGATGTATCTTTCGGGCTGTTCCTTAGCGGTGGTGATCGCCTTGATGAAAATGTTGGCAGGTTTGTGCCGCAGGTTATAAGCGGCCGTCAAGACGAATCCGTCTTTGGACACGACAGTCCCCGTCGAAACGCCAGCGTCACGTGCGTTGCCGCCAATGGTTTCTATCTGCACCACCGATGCCGCCGCGCAATTAACGGCAGCCTTCACTCCGTCCTCCTCCAGTTGCAGCAAATCAACGGCAGGTGAAGCATTTAATTCTTCGGCAATAGTTTGCGAAAATGCCGCAGTAGGACAACGAATCACAAAGGCGAAATGAAGAAGTGTCAACAAACAAAGAAATAAACAGTTACGCATAAGGCAGTTTGCATCGCAAAAGGCAATTGCAGAGTGGAAATTTGGTTGGGAAGTACAGCGACCGGTTGTGGCTGAGGGCTCTGTCAAATGCATAACAAACGCTCAAACCGAAGCCATCATCCGATTTCGTTGTCAAATCTTATCTTTGCGTGTTCAGTCCGTAAACTTCAGCTGGTCCAATGTTGTCGCAAAACGCTCCAGAAGCATGTTTTAACGCGAACACGGGCTGACTCGGGCGGAAATCCAACTGTTTTTCGTGAATTGGGTGCTTTTATCTCAGTGCAACGCAGACGATAATCTCCGTTCAACTTGAACCTAAATTCGACCTCCGGAGACTCGCCATGATTAAATTTTTTATTCCTGCCCTGATCGCTTTGTTGTCAGTTTCACACTTTGGCGACCACGCAAATGCGCAAAGCTCTACAACTTCAATGTCCGCTGAAAAACGGGACGCACTGATTGGACAACTTGAGAGCGTTCTTCAGGAGTTGCAGAACGAACGTTCAATGGCAAATTCCGAAGCTACTCATACCTCTAGCTCTGACGAAGTAGAAGGTGCGCTTTCAGCAAACAGTTTGGTTGCTTCGCTTGGAAATTACTCAAGCGTGGGGGCTTCTGGTGGTTACGGAACAAATAATTACGAGACTGGATCTTACGGCGCTGTTGACAACTCTCTGTCAGTAGCGGGGCAATCCTATGGTTACGAATCACTTCCTGTACAAGGCTACGCAACGGGCCAGTCTTACGCTGCACCAATGGTGCAAGCCGCTCCCGTAGTGCAGGCTGCTCCAGTTTACCAGGCAGCTCCGATGACTTACGCAGCTCCTGCTGTTCAGGCTGCTCCTGTTATTCAGGCTGCTCCTATTCAGCAATCGCCCGTTATCACTAGCATGGGGCCGCTTCCAGATCTTACGCTACCACCTATCAACATCACCGAACCTGCTCCAGCTCCAATTATCGTCGTTCAGCAAGCTGCTCCAGTTCCGGTCTTCCAACCGGTGTTGATGAACTACGTAACACCGATGCCGATGCCAATGCCTCAGCCACGTCGTCACAAATGCTGCTTGTTCGGCCGGTAGTCAAAATTTTCGAATTTGATTTTTGGTAACACTTCAGCTATCTGAAGTTACACTTATCAGCCGCAACGCGATAGCGTCCGGTTCCGTTGTAATTTGAGGAGACGAAACCGGAGGCTATCGCCCGGCGGCTGATTTGCGTAATCCTTCGGAAGTAGCACCACAACTTCAGACCGCTGAAGTACTACGATTTTTGATTAAAATAAAAGGCCAAGCAAATTTGCTTGGCCTTTTTTCAGTAATAATTGAATCTAAAAAAGTTTGGCAGGACCGACAAACGTTGACTGTGTCCTGAGAGCTTCCGCATCACGTACTCAGGCCTTGAGCATCTGGTAGTTACTAATTTGCGATTGGAAAACGGTTTTCTAAGAATCTTTGCGGCTTTGAGCATAACTTGCGGACACGAAGACGATTATTTACGATCTATAATCTAGGTGTTTGCTGTGTTGTGCAAGCTGCATCCTTAGCCTCATGCCCCCAAGGTTGATGGTGAAACTAAGCCGTCATCTAACTTTGCTCCTCGTTTTCTTTGCGGCCATGGAGCTGAAACACAAGAGAGAGGATTTCGTCTTGATGAGCTTGATCCTTACCTCATTCATGGGGGCGATACGGACTTATGGCTCGAAGTCCTCAATGTGATAAGTAACGGTGAAATGCCGCCTGCCAGCGAAGAGGTTGAACTGGTCGGGGAAGACCAAAGCAAAATTGTTGAGTGGCTTTCGGGAGAAATTCAACTTACCTCTCAAGTCCAACGTAACGAGCAAGGGCATTCGTCCTTCCGGCGTATGACGCGTTACGAGTACAACTACGCTATGCAAGATCTGCTAAGATTGCCTTACGATTTCGCTTCGGATCTACCGCCGGAGACCCATTCAGAGGATGGTTTTGAGAATCGTTCTGAGACGCTGCAGTTGTCGGTCAAGCATTTTGAAACCTACCGTCAGTTGGGCCGCAAGGCGCTTCAGAAATCAACGGTGCGAGGGGAACGCCCCGTGCCGTTCTTTTACTCCATTTTCATGGACGTTGCGATGGAGAAAAAAAAAGGGAATGACCAAGGAGGTTTTACGTAAAACGCTACGCTCGTTCTATCGGGATCAGAAAACGGGAGAAGAAATCAGCGCTTCGTTCAACTACCGGAAAGGGCTGATGTCGCACCTGCCTGACGCCAAATTGCCAGAGGTGCCAGCCTTTTCTTCAAAGGTTTTGGTGATTCCAGCTCGCGGTGTGTACAAGATCGATCTTGGCGGTCACCTGCCGGAAACAGGAATGCTCAGAGTCCGCATCCGTGCCGCTCGCACTGTGTTTGACAATCCAAATCGCCCTGCCCTAAGGTTAAAATTTGGCTTTCAGCCATCCAACGACTCCCGAACCAGTCGGCGTGTCGACGATCGTGATGTTGCAATTTTGGCCGATCGGCGTACCCATGCCGCTCAAAGAAGATCCTGCCTATCAAGAGTGGTCGTGGTTTCCGCATGGATCGGGACGAGACTTTAAGCCAACCCGGTGCCGTGATCCGTTGGAGGATTTGCGAGACGACCTCACGATTCTTAGCGGCCTCTCGCATCCCGCGGTGCGAAACGTTCACGGGCACCGCAACGCCGACCAATTCCTCACCGGCGCCGATACAGGCAACGGCGGCGAGTACAATAACAGCGCTCCTTGGATCAGTTAATCGCTGAACATACCGGTAAACATACTCGTTTCTCGTCGCTGGTGCTTTCTACCGATGGGGGCACTGGATCTCCGCGCGGCGCTCAGACGATGTCTTTCAACGATAGTGGTCGCGCTATTCCGGCGGACCATCGGCCTAAGAACATTTTCGACATGCTCTTTGCCGCTAACGACAAAAACGAGTCGCGCAAATTGGCGATGAGTGACAGCGCGTTGGAATATCTTTTGGAGGACGCTCATTCGTTGAAGCGCGGTCTGTCCAAGCATGACCAAGAGAGCTTGGACGAGTACCTGCAGTCGGTGCTTGATACAGAGATCATAGTCCAAAAGGCAAAACGATGGTTGGATGTACCCTTTGCTCAAGTCGATGTGGACCATCTGAATCTTGATGTTACTCCAGAAAACCCTCGCAACTATCTTCGTACGATGTATGAGCTGATCTACCTTGCGTTCAAGACCGATTCCACTCGAGTTGCCACCTATCAGCTAGGTCGGGAGAATGGTGTCGGCATCAGCGAATACCTCGGACGCGCCGTTGGTTTCAAGCTGACCCATGAACTCACCCATGCGGTCAAAAACCCCAATGGATGGAAGGATTTCGGCACCTATTGTAACTTTTTAAGCGAAGAGTTTGGGCATTTTTTGACACGCCTACAATCCACTCCCGAATCAGCTGGAGACGGCTTCATGCTGGACAACACGTTGGTGTCGTTTGGCTCCGCTTCCAGTGCTTTCCATCTTTCTCGCAACTATCTGCTGGTTCTGGCGGGAGGAAAGAACATGGGTTTTAAGCACGGTCAATTTCTCAAGCACGGCCAAGGCAACGAGGACAATCAGGCCATCGCTGGCTTCGACAGCGACGCCAGCTGGAAAGAGAAGATGGCGTTCGAGGAAATTCGTCTGTCGAATCTCTACCTCACGATGCTTCAAAAGTTCGGCGTTGAGGCAGACAGCTTCGCCGACAGTACCGGTACGCTGGCTGAGGTTTGAGCCGCCGCATGCACTCCGCAGAGGGTAAGAATTGGATTGGAAATCCAAGCAGATACTCAAAAATTTAAAAAATGCAGAACTCGTAAAAATACGAACCAGACCGGTAACAAAAAAAAGAGTGGAATTAAAACCGAATGCACCCATTGTAAAATCGAAGAGAGAGCGAAGTGGCTTAGGGACTTTCTCAAACTCTTAAAGACTAACCTTAGAGAGTGAGGGAATGTTTTACCACGTTTCGTTGGCACCGTACCGCCGTGATGCTAGGGAAATACGCGGTTTAATCGTCATCGAAGCGATTTACGTCTTCCGGCGATTTACGTCTTCCGGAGAATCGTTGAACCGGTGTCGGCAACTCCGCCCTGGGGCTATCTTCGATTCCAAGCTACTAGTTCTTTGTACTCAACACCGTCGCCGCCAAAAATGTCTAATGCGCTGCCGACGGTAACGTCAACGCGGCCGTTGCTAAGGGTTTGAATCAATTCAACGTCGGCGATGTCTGCGACGCCGCCCGCATAGACGACTTTTGGTCCCGACCATTGGCCCAGCATTTTTACTAAATCGCCGTCAATGCCGCGACATTTTCCTTCAACATCAGCTGCATGGATTAGAAACTCATCGCAGTACTGACTCAGCCGCTCTAACGCTGATAAATCGAGCTGAAGATCGGTCATTGTTTGCCAGCGGTTCATGGCAACTGTCCAGCCGGAATCCGTTTTGCGACAACTAAGATCGATTACCAATTTCTGTGGCGTAACGAGATCCGCCAATTTGGCGACACGTTGTTCTTGAAATTTAGCTTCATCGTCAAACAACCAAGAAGTCACAATGATGTGGCTGGCTCCTAGGTCGACCCATTTTCGCGCGTTGGAGCCATTGATGCCTCCTCCGATTTGAAGCCCCCCGGGGTAGGTGTCAAGAGCTTCCTCGGCTGCCTTTTGGTTGCCAGGTCCGAGCTGAATCACGTGTCCGCCACGCAGTTCATCTTCGCGAAACAGTTTGGCGAAGTGAGAGCTTGAGTGGCCTGAAACAAAATTTTCAGTCGCGCCGGTATCAGTAAGCGTGCCTCCAACGATTTGCTTGACGAGGCCTTCGTGAAGATCGATGCAGGGCCGGAATATTGATTTTTGATTCGCCATCTAAACAACCGTCACCGAGGTTGAACCACAAGCCAGCTCGGTGCCTATCTTTTCGTGCGGGCGACGAATCATTGCTAATGCACAAAAGCAATCTTGATCTGGCGACCAGGAAACCGAAAGTATGTCGCCGATCTTTTTATTCTCAAGCATAAGTTCGGCGCCGCTTTCAACGACGTCCTTAGATTCAACTAAGGCGATGACGCGATTTACACGGCCAATTGCATCGATGCGAGCGACCGTTTCTTGGCCCAGATAACAACCTTTGGTGAAACTGACGCACTTGTCGTCTCGTAGCAACTCCTGCGGCAGGTTGGAGTCGTTGATATCGACGCCCATCCAAGGCGTTTGGTTTTCTATTCGTACCGAGTGAAGCGCATCGGGCGATGCCGATTCAACCGAACTGGGAATTACGTTTTCATCGTTCGATAGAATCAAATAGCCCCAACCAGCAAGCTCAACGTGAGCAATTAAATCACCCGATGGCCGTTCCATCAGTTGGTTTTCTGGCAGCGTCGATGGCAGCAGATCTGATAGTGCTGTTCCAGCTTTGGGGCCAGCGACAAATTTTGATATGCGATCTGCAATCACGGTCATCTGAACATCATCTCGCAATAAATATTTATCAAGATGTTCCACCATTGCCTCCGCGTCGCCAGCCACCGAATGTAGCCACAAAGCGTCTTGCCCGTTAAGCACATGGACGTGGAACAAAATCTTGCCTTTGCCGTCAAGAATGAATGCCTCGCAAACCCCAGAGTCCGGCAGTTCCTTAATCTCATTGGTGCAAAAGTTGTGCAGGAACTGATGTCGATCGGATCCTGTTAGCTGAACCAAGCAGCTGTCGAGATCGACAACGGCGGCGTTGTCTTTGAGGGAGCGGTATTGCGATAGAGTTGTTTCGTCAAACATATTTTATTGAGATGCGGCTTGAGGTTGGTCGATGCGGCAGCGGTGAGCGTCGCGTAGCAAAATGCCCGAATCGAACTTGGCCAGGATGGCTTCGGCTTCGGCTTCGGATTCAATATAGCCCAACCCCAACTCTTCGGTTTGCGATTGTGACAGTTTGGATTTCAGGAAGATGGGGCGTTCGGAAATGATGGAAGCCACCGATCTTTGGGCGACCGAAAGCTTTGCACTAATCGTGTCGTCGAATTGGGCCATTAGGGCTTTGCGTGTTTTTCGATCAGCGGGTTGATCTATAGTTGTCCAAACCACGATCGGCCCGTTTCCATTTGAAACCTGCGCCGCATTGATTACTGCATCGGCGAAATCATCCCACGACTGGACGCCCCCCTGTTCTTCAATGGTTGCCAATACGGTTTGCTGATCGGGAATGTAGTCGACGGTCCAGAGTTCATCGGCCAATTGTTTCGATTGCTCAAAGACATCCTTTCGCGCGCCGGCATACACGGCCGCAATCTCTCCGCCCGGTTCAGTGACGAGCTCAACTGCGAGAAAGGTTCCCAGGTTGTCGTTTGCTAATTGAATCTCCTGTTGGCGCTGCGCGATTGATCCGGATCCCGTTCGGAATTCCGCGAGGCGATCGGCGGATCCAAAATCTGGATACAAACAATCGTAACGTTGCTGATCGCCCGGCGTTGGGCAACCAAGGGGCACCACAACATCCGCGTCGACCAACAGACGATTGACGTGAACCGGGTCGCCCGCTTCGTTGGCCGCGAGATAGGCGAGCCCGTAACTGTTGGCTGGATCGTGAACTTGAAACGAAATTTTTTCATCTCCAACATCAACTTGAATCAGCGAGGGCGGCATTCCGTTGGCAACCTCTGATTTAGATTGTTCCAATTGCTGGGCCGTAATACCAAACTGCTCCGCCATCTGAGCGCTAATAACAACGACAATGTCTTCGGAGTCAATTTTTAGTTGACTAATGTACTCCAGAAAGGCTTCGAGGACTTTCGGCGCCTGCACCAGATTGCTCTGCAACAGGATCGCCAGCGAATCACCGGGAAACAACCATTGATTGGCCGCTGGGTAAAACAGTGGATTCTCAAGCGCGAACTTCAGCTGCTGTTGTAGCGCGGGATATTCCGCTTTTTGATGTTGGGCCCGAACAATATTGGCCGAAAGGTTCTCAAACACGAAGCGAGTCTCACATGAGGTGGATGTAATTGACCGAAGGCTTTCTCGTGAGGCTGAACACGCGCGTGGATCCCAAAGATTCCGGTTGTAGGAAATATAACAGAAAATTCCGCTTCGACAATTTGCAATAAACCTATCGGCTCCATGGTTGCGACTAAAAAGCCACAAATTTGCTCGACAGTCCCAAGGATTGACCTACGTTTGTTCAGCTTGGCAAGCCAATGCTCTATCGCCCTCATTTGATTCAAAACAAAGCAGCCGCAATGAACTCTCCTCAAACGATCCAACCTCCTAACTATTACGAAGTTCTCGGCGCTGATCCGTTGGCTACGCTGGATGATATTGAGGGGCTTTTTCGGCAGTTGGCGACCGAAGCGGACTCCAGCGGCGATCACTCTCATGTGCCGCAGGCCATAGAAGCGTTTAAAGTCCTACGTGACCCAGATCTGCGTGAGCAATATGATCAACAGTTGGGCTCTACTCTTGAAGTACAAAAGGGTGTCCTAGAGGTAGAAGTAAAACAAGATTCGGCCCTTGAGACTGAGGTGGAAAAATATTGTGCCGATGAGCCAACTGATGACGCGACCATCGGCAAATCCTCGTTTGAAGAGGAGCTTAAGTTTTCACCTGATTTGCTGGCAGTGCATCGCCGCGAACTGCTGAAGATGTTTTATGAGAAGAAGCGTAAGAACATGCGTAAATCGGGCATCGCGATTGGTGGACTTGATTCCCTCGTGCCCTATTCGTATGAGCTTTTGGAGTTTCATCTTTGGGTTCTTGCAGAAAAGCAATATGTCATTCGAGAGGAATCGGGCGCCCTTTCGATCTCTGCTTCGGGCAGTGAAAGTCACGAGCAGAACCTGCTGGACGGCCTGGTCCAACCCGGACAATAGACATTCGAAGAGTTGAAACTGCTATATTCAATGATTACAATTTCGACTTGTAGAGAGCTGGTTAAGGCTTGAAGACGCTGGAATCGCGAAGTGCCAGCGAATACAAACCGGTTCATTTCTTCGGACCAAAAACTCCCTCCTGAATAGACATCATGAGGAAAATATTCCCAACTGCGGCCTTGTTGTCACTTGCTGCGTGTTTGGTGCGGGTGAGTTCCATCGCGTACAGGCTCAAAACCTGGACGTCTGGGTTGACTTCACTTCTGATTTTCATGACGGATCCAATGGGCCGGCTAACGGTGTCGCTGATTGGATTGAGGAACTGAACCAAGCGGCCAATAGCACCGGTGGCGTGACCAACGGACCTCCATCACAAAACCTGTTTACGTTAGGCGATCCTCAGGAAATTCAGAATAAAATAGTCGCTAGTCTTGAACAGACGTACGCTAAGTACAACATTAAATTTGTGACGTCACAACCTTCGGGCTCACATAACGAGATCTACCTTGGTGCCGACAACAATGCGGATGGTATTAGTGGTAGCTTGTTCGGCCGAGCATCAGGAGATTTGGGCAATAGGGTGACCAGAACCTATGGGACCAATCCAGATGGTGACCCGGGGGGGAATCTCGAAAGTTTACACAGCCAGTTTTGATGGAAGTTTAGAACCGGCATTCAATTCACGCCAGCATTCGATCGATGAGATCTCGACGTCGCTGGCGGGAACCGCGGGGCATGAACTGGGTAATAGTTTTGGTGTGTTTCATCAAAACGTTTACAGTGCTTTGGGGATTTCCTCTGCCTCGACCAACACCAGCGGACAGCAGAACCGGCACCTTCTCTCCACCGGCAGCACTGAAACGAATGAGGCGAAGCGCGAGTCCTTTCGGTCGCTATCGCCGTTTTGGGAAGTGATCCTTGACATCGCGGGAGGGTCTCAGACTTACGCTGGAACTGCACTGGTAAGCAATCCTGTATTCTCTAATAACACCGAGGCAAACGGGGGCGACGCTGGCGATACACTCACAACAGCCCAGCAATTACTTTTTTCAATTTGGGAGTCATCCGGCAAAGAGATTAGTTTTATTGAGGCAGATCTTGTTAATACTGAATCAGACGTCGACGTTTACGGATTCAGCACGGCTGTCGAAACAACGTTAACAGCCCATGTATTTACTTCACGAACGCCAGGGTTCGATAACTTCGACTCCGTTTTAGAACTTGTTGACGCCTCGGGAGCGGTCGTTGGCGTTTCCGACAATATTGGTTGGCGCGGAGGTGAGTTTGGCGACATTGCGAATTCTGTCGATGATGATACCGGTTCTTTTTGGTGAATCTTACTGTTGGACCGGGCGACTACTACCTGCGAGTATCCACGGCTACCACCGATATTGATGCGGCAGCCAATGTCGGAGACGGATACTGGTTGGTGACAGCGCTTGATCGCGAGATTGCAGCTGTACCTGAGCCAATTAGTACCACCTTGCTTGTCATGCTTGCCGCCACGGGTATGGTCGTCAGGCGGAGACGTTAGAGTTATTGAACCCTACACTCATCGCCGTGAACAATACCTTGCGCTGACTTAATTAGCCGTTTTGAAGCACTCAAGTTAAGCTTAAGTTTCGGAAAAATTTCGAATGTGTTCGCCTAAATATCAACGACCATGTCGTCTCTATGAATGAGAACAGATCGAATGTTTGGCCCCAACAGTTCAGTGATTTCTTTAGTGTGAAGCCCGATAATCTTTTTGGCTTCGGATGCATCATATTCGGATAGGCCTTGCCCTATCGTGGTTCCGGTAGGACTGACGATCTTGACAGTGTCACCTCGATTGAAATCGCCTTCAATCGCCGTTACACCAACCGGCAACAGACTTTTTCCTCTCTCCAACGCTCCCAGTGCACCAGCGTCTACTGTAATTTTACCGGTCACTCCTAATCCGCCTGCGATCCATTTCTTTCGCTCATTGATCGGAACTTGCGACGGACGAAACCAAGTCGCTTTCTTGCCGTTGTCCAATTCCGAAAGTGGATGAAGTTGAGCGGCTGAGGTAATCACCATCGTGGCGCCGGCCGACGTAGCAATTTTTGCGGCCTCGATTTTCGTTCTCATACCGCCTCGTGAGAACTCAGATGCCGCCTCGCCACCCATGGCTTCAATTTCAGGCGTTATGTTATCGACGATTTCCAAGTGCTTGGCGTCAGGATTCAAATGCGGAGGCGCGGTGTACAATCCGTCAATATCCGAAAGTAGAATCAGTAAATCGGCGGCGACCATGGACGCAACTCGCGCCGCCAATCGATCATTGTCCCCGTACCGTATTTCGGCGGTGGCGACAGAGTCATTCTCATTGATGATAGGAACCGATTTCCACTTCAGCGCAGTCTGAATCGTATTGCGGGCATTGAGGTATCGCCGACGTTCTTCGGTATCGCCCAGCGTGAGCAGAATTTGAGCGGCTGTGATCCCGTGGGCTTTGAGAGCTTTGTGATAAGCGTGACATAAGGCAATTTGTCCGATTGCGCCTGCGGCTTGGCTCTCCTCCAGCATTAGTGGCCCTGCGCTGATCGGTACGCCTTGGTCAGACAATTGCTTACGTCCCAACGCAATGGAGCCCGAAGAAACTATCAAAACCTCGCAGCCCGATGCGCATAATTCGGCTACGTCACGAATCAAGGAACTCAGCCAGACATCACGAATTCCAGTTTCCTGATCAACGAGAGATGCCGACCCGATCTTGATGACGATACGGGAGAAATTCGAAAGCGACGGTTTCAAGGTAGTCCTTTTTCCTATTTGGAATTTGTATTCGAAGTGGCTACGGGGTGTTTCTAATTGGACAGCGGCACTCTAAGTGAGCCGTTTGGGCGCTAGCCCCGGTTTCGTTGCCGCAGAACCGAGGCTCGCGCCTAAACGGCTCATTAGTTTCGGAAACACAACAAATCATTGCATAGCGTCCGAAAGTGGCACTGTCCAATTAACTATTGGCCCGATCTAAAATCACTTAGAGTTGGTGTGGTTTAATAGTGTGGTGGAGGCTACGTTTTATGATAAGGTTCGCTTATGTTTAACAGAGGCCAGGTGAGAAGCTGATAGCTCAACTGCGACTTCGTTAACCGAGGGCCTCAAATAGTTTACAATGTGCTAATTAAATTTCGATCGGCAGATTATAGGTTTGGCCGATACAAAAAGTTCACCCCGTAACATCTTACTATAGTAACCATGCTTAAACCGGATGCCCAGCGCGAAAAGATTCTTGATCTTCTGGAACACGCAGGCGGCGTGACCGAAGAATCAGTGCGGCAAGTGTCAAAGGAAACGGGCGTCCCGGAAGCAGATGTCTGGGGCACCGGGAAATTCTATTCACTGATCGACACTCCGGGGAAAAGGACGCGCGTTTGTGATGGGCTTTCTTGCCAAATGGCTGGTGCGGATGAGTTGGCAAAGAGCATTGAAGACGCTGGCAGAGCGTGTGAACGGGTGAGCTGTTTGGGGCAGTGTGATTTGGCGGTTGCGACGCTCACAGAAGACATGCAACTGAAGACCTACACAAAGAAACAGACGACGATTTCGCCCGACGATCCAGATTTGGCTATCAATCTTGCTGGACCTGTCGATTTGAGTTACTCGGCGTTGAAGAAGGCAATTGTGTTGGGAGCCTCAGGCGTAATTGACGAAATTGAAGCCTCGGGATTGCAGGGACGCGGTGGCGCCGGGTTTCCTGCCCATATTAAATGGAAATCCGTCCGTAGCCAGCCTGAGACTCAGCGATACGTGGTCTGCAACGCCGACGAAGCCGAACCTGGCACCTTTAAAGATCGCGAGACTATCCTGCGGCAGCCGCATAAAATGCTCGAGGGATTGGCGATTACGGCGGCGATGATCGAAACTAGCGAAATTTATATTTACATTCGCGGCGAGTACGGCAATGAGTATGCGTCGATCAACCGTGCGATCAAAGAAGCCCAAACTCAACTGGCTGAGTTTAATTTTACGGTTGTACGTGGACACGGTGCTTACATTTGTGGGGAGGAGACAGCGTTGCTGGAGTCGCTTGAGGGCAAACGCGGGATGCCTCGTCTGAAACCACCGTTTCCAACGGAGGCAGGCTTTCGTGGGAAGCCATCTTTGATACACAACGTGGAAACAATCGCTTGCGTGCCGTCGATCATTCATCGCGGCGGGGAACATTTCAAAAATTTAGGCAGGTCAGAGCCGGGGTCGAAGTTGTATTGTATCTCTGGGCACGTAGAGTTGCCTGGCGTGTATGAACTGCCGTTGGGAGTGACGTTAGACGAATTGGTTGCTGCTGCCGGTGGTTACACCGGGACGCCGTTGGCTTTTTCGCCGGGCGGTGCTTCTTCAGGGTTTCTCCCCATCTCGATGCGGGAGCTTCCGTTGGATTATAAGAACCTTGCTAATGCGGGATCAATGATGGGAAGTTCGGGCATCGTTGTGCTCAATGACACGGTCGATATGGCTCAGGCGGCGGGCTGGCAATTGGAGTTCTTCGAACGTGAAAGTTGTGGGCAATGTGCGCCCTGTAGAATCGGTTCGCGTTACTTGCGACGGCAAAACGATGTTTATCTGAAATTGGGCGACCCCATTGCCTTTGAGCATGCTGATGATGTTGCGTGGGAAATGGAAGAGGGGTCGATCTGCGGACTGGGGATGGTTGCCGCAAAACCTTTGGAATCAGCGCGGAAGCATTTCCCCGATCATTTTAAAACCAAATAGGATATCGATTTCGTTTGCAAATTATGCAAAGTTGGAGGTGAACTTATGAGCGAATCTTTTAAAATTAAACTAGATGGAAAATCGGTAGCCGCCAACGCAGGTGAAACCGTTTTTGAAGTTGCCAAGCGCGTCGGCGTCGACATCCCGACGCTTTGCCACGACTCTCGGCTTGAACCTGTCGGAGCATGCCGCGTCTGCCTGGTGGAAGTCCAAGGGCAAAGACGACTGCAACCGGGGTGTGCCTGGGTCGTTACCTCCGACATGGAGATCCAAACTCACAACGATCGAATCCAACGGCACCGGACAGTTCTTTACAATCTTTACAAATCCGATCACGAACTGGATAGTACAGGACTGCCGCTGGAAACAGGCAATGGCAATCAGCTGCGCGAGCTTTGCCAAACGGTGCCCGACATGAAGCTAGCTCCGGTCGATGCGGCGCGCAGTGATCGTCCGATGGACGACAATCCTTACATTCAATTTGAGCCTGACCTCTGCATCCTTTGCGCGCGGTGCACACGCTATTGTGACGAAGTGGAAGCCGTCAATGCGATCACGCTTTCGAATCGAGGCAGCGCGACGACGATCGCAACTGCCGGGCAACGCAGTCTTATCGACACCACGTGCGAACTTTGCGGCGGATGTATAGACACTTGCCCCACAGGCGCGCTGATTGAAAAGAAAGCACCTAAAAACTTAGTTCAGTTAGGTGGGACCGAATCATTCAGATCGACTTGCAACTTCTGTGGTGTTGGATGCCAGTTAGATTTGCACGTTCACAACGATCGGGTCGTGAAGGTTACTAGCCCTGAACCGGGCGAAACGCTAAACGATGGAAACCTGTGTGTTAAAGGACGGTTTGCTTACGACTTTATTCATCACCAGGATCGCATAACGCAGCCACTGATCAGGGATTTCAATGGCGACTTGCAACCGGCAACTTGGGAGGAAGCAATTGCCGCCACTGCCAAAGGACTCAATCAGGTCCGTGAAAAGTATGGCTCAGATTCTCTTGGATTTATTTCTTCTTCACGTTGCACCGGCGAAGAGAATTACTTAATGCAGAAAGTGGCCCGAGCCGCATTTGGTACCAACAACGTCCATCAGTGTGCCGCTACCTGACATGCTCCCACCGTCGCCGGTCTGGTGACAATGTTTGGAGCAGGAGCGATGACGAATTCGATCGACGAAATTCGCGATTCGGAAATGATGTTCGTCATCGGCTCCAATACGACAGAAGCTCATCCAATCATCGCGATGGAGATGAAAAGGGCGCGTCAGCGCGGTGCGAAATTGGTGGTCGCCGACCCTCGTGAAATTTGGTTGGCCGAGATGGCAGACCTGCATCTGCAGCTTAAACCGGGTACTGATGTATGGCTTTTGTCAGCGATGGCAAACGTGATTATCTCCGAAAACCTTCATGATAAAGCGTTCATCGCAAACCACACCACTGATTTTGAAGCGGTTGTGGACAAGGTCAAATCGTACACGCCGGATGCCGCAGAAAAAATCACCGGCGTTGCAGCGGAAGACATCGCAACGGCCGCACGCTGGTACGCCACGACTAAGGCTGCCGGAATCTATTACACCCTTGGAATCACCGAACACACCCATGGAACGGACAACGTTTATTGCCTGGCCAATTTGGTTTTAATGACAGGGCATTTGGGCGTGCGTTCTGCGGGAATGAATCCGCTGCGTGGACAAAACAATGTTCAAGGCGCCAATGATGCCGGCGCAACGCCCATCTACTATCCGGGCTATCAAAAAGTGACTGACGATAGCGTTCGGTTAGTGTTCGAAGAGGCGTGGGGTGTTCCGCTTTCGCCAAACAATGGCATTAACCTCAATGAAATGATGAAAGAGATGGCCCAAGGCAACGTTAAGGCTGTCTACGTGATGGGAGAGGACATTGTTATCTCCGAACCCAATGTGTCCAAAGTCGAGGCGGGGCTGAATCTTTGTGAGTTTGTGGTCTGTCAAGAAATCTTCCATAATGAGACAACTCGTTTCGCCGATGTGATTTTACCAGGCGCTTGTTTTGCAGAGAAGGATGGCGTTTTCACTAACAGCGATCGACGAGTGCAGCGCGTACGCAAGGCCGTTGACCCACCGGGCAACGCTCGGGCCGATTGGAAAATTCTGTGTGACGTCGCAAGGGCAGCAGGATATCGCATGCCGCACTATCCCAGTAGCAAGGAGGTCTTTACCGAGTACGCCTCGCTAACGCCTAAGCTCAGAGGCATTTCCTATGAGCGATTAGAGCAAACGGTAGCTGGGTTGCAGTGGCCTTGCCCGGACGAAAACCACCCAGGAACTCCAACGTTGCATTTGGATGGTCCCATGGTTGGGTCAGCCCCGTTCCAAGCAGTCGATTATCGGCCTAGCGCAGAGTTGCCAGACGATGACTATCCTTTGGTTCTTTCGACAGGTCGCACTCTGTATCATTACAACAGCGGCACTCAGACTCGTCGTGACGCGGGACCGGTTGCCAAACAACGAGGCAACTTCATTGAAATTCATCGGCGCGATGCCAAGCGTTTAGGGATCAAACATGGGGACCGCGTCGAGGTGAGCTCACGACGAGGAACAATTTACGCGGAAGCTTGGGTTTCTCCGCGTGTTCGTTTCGGTTGCATTTGGATGCCGATGCACTTTGCCGAAAGCCGCGCCAATCTGCTGACCAACGACGCGGGAGACGCGGTTACGGGAACTGGCGAGTACAAAGTCTGTGCGGTTAAAGTCAAGCTTGCTGATACGATATCGAAAGCAATGGTTGACGTTTCCTAACGGATAGTCGATTGAGAACAGGTTTTTTTAAGTCTTATGCGGCAGCGTCATTGGAAAAAGCGTTTCGCGTCGCAGAACGAAATTCAGGCTTAGGCTCTAAAACTCTGTGCGGACAGCAAACGGCGGATTTGCAATTCCTTGACATTCTGACTGCATTTCGGTGTCGATATTGAGGATTGCGACCATCTTCAAGGGTTGAACTTGGCTTATGCTTGCGCAATGTCACGGAAAATCCGCCATTTTCTCGCCTTCGAGCAATTGCGACATACACTTCAGAAGATCTAGGTTAGGCAACGAAATTTAAGTTACGTCAATCGGATCTTCCTCTCCTCTCCTTCACGTCCCGCGTGTTTCATGTTTCCAAGATTCAAAAAAGAGTTTCTTATCGCCAGCCTCCTGCTGTCGACGCTCACAGTGATTTTTGCGAACCAATTCTTTTTTTTGTGATCATTCGAATTGAGCGTAAATAACTTTGGCCATCTTGCATATGGAGACGATCAGTTTGAGGGCGGGGCATCTGAATCGTATGCTGAAGCATTAGCCGACGTTTTTAGATTTGCATACCGGATCGATAATGCCGCGTACGAAAATTCATTTTCGTCTTTCGTACTTTTTCCCGGCGAAGAATTCAAGAGCAATCTCTCTTGGATAAACCGTGTTGAGATAGCGATTCGATCGAGCAAACCTGAAGGCGAACAGGTCTTGTTTCACGTTCGGGGTATCGAACCAGGTCTCACGACGTTAGATGATAGGACCACCTTGAAATATAATGAAACGCTATTAATCGTGTCCGACGAACTGAAGACCATTACTGTAAGTCGCGATGAATTTTTTGTTCCTTCTTGGTGGAAACAGAAGTACGGTGTAAAAGGTGATGCGACCTACCCATCCTTTGAGAACGTTGATTCATTTGAATTCACCATCAATAACCGCGCAGCTGAGGGCGAGATTGAGGTGGCGTCGATTCGATGTGTTGGTAATTGGGTCAACAGCGCGACACTTAATCAGAGCTTACTTTGGATGTGGATGGGCGGCACAATGTTGGGAATCATCTTCCGCATGTCAACACTTAAAAAGAAACTCGACGATGAAACCGCCAGTGTGAAACAACTGCTCTCGCATAACAACTTGTTGATTTCGGAAACAGCAACCTACCACGAACTTGCACGAAGAGATCCGCTAACAGGCCTATTCAACCGCTACGGACTCGAAGGTGAGTTGGAAGGACGATCATCCGACTATTACTTTGGCTACACGATGCTCCTATTTGATTTAGACAACTTTAAAGCAATCAATGACAATTTTGGTCACTGTTATGGAGACCGCGTGTTGTTCGATAGAGCGCGAGTGGTTAAATCTAAGGTAAACAAGAATGACATGGTCGCTCGTTGGGGCGGAGACGAGTTTTTGGTAATTCTTAGCGACCGTGACGCCAAAGAAGCTTTTGAGTTTGCAGAAGAAATTCGTCACGCCATTTCAGCATCTTTCCTAAACTACAGCTGCAGTTTCGGTATCTGCACTTCTGAGGTCAATAAAAGTTTCGAATCAACGCTTCGCGACGCAGATTCGGCTCTTTATGACTCAAAAGACAATGGTCGGGATGCCATCAGCGTCTATCAGAAAGACAGTGTTCAGCCTGCAAGAGTTCAGGACGACGGCGGAGATGAAGTGCCGATAATCACGTTGGTTCGTACCGAAATGCCAACCACCGGATTCGCAATTTACGAATAAATCTAAGTTGTTTTCTCAGCGAAACCAACGGCTCTTCTCCCAAACATCTTCTCAGGCCGTTACCAATCATTGGAATCTTGGCATTTTGCGTTGACCTTGACTAGAAGCAGCGTTTTCCGTAATTAGGAAGCGTTCTTCCAGGAAATAAAAAATGCCAAAAGTCGTATTGGTCAACGATACAAGCTTGTTTAACACCCATTTCGGCTGCCAGTTGGTAGGGCAGACGATTCGCGAACAATGTGCTCGTGTTGGACTAAACATTATCGCTTCATTGCCACTGGAGTTTGATCAGAAGCTGGCCAAACCTTGGCTACAGCGAGCCGATCTAGTCATTGTTAATGGCGAAGGATCGATACATCACGGCCGTCACACTCAACTGCTAAAATTAGCCGATGATTATCCTTGTGCGTTGGTCAATTGCGTTTACCAAGAGAACGGCAATCAGCCTTCGTTGAGGAATCTGTTGTACATTAGCGCCCGCGAAAGCCTTAGTGCGAAAGAAGTCCATCATCATGGTGTTGCATGCGACGTTGTGCCTGATCTAATTTTTGCATCAACGCTTTTACGGTCTGTCGTCGCGCCACCCCCCAATCTGCCGCTGGGAATCACAGATAATGTAACCAATCCACTTTTAGGTTTCTCGCCAAAATCCGAATTGGTATACGAAACACTGTTGAAGATTCGACGCTGTCGGACCATCTGTGCAGGTCGATACCACGCAGCGATCGCCGCGGCCGTTATGGGGATTCCATTTTCAACTTGGGAATCGAACACCTGGAAAACGCAGGGCATGATGCAAGATATCGGAATCCCGCACCTGCATTTTTCGATCCTCTCCGACGCAGTCGCGGGCGTGCCGTCAACGCTTGATCCCAAGGTTACGCTCTACGTCAAGCACGCGCGGAGGCAGATTAGAACGATGTTCAATCAGCTTTCAAAAATCGCCAGCGAAGTTGGCCAGAGATCACAGACCAAAGCGGCTTAAGCTATTGGTTTTTCCGCAGGTAATGCTAAGAGCTCCAATTGCTGAGTTAGCAAGTCTACTCGTTTAACGACTAGCCGGCAGGCGCCGGCGTTTTGCCCGGCAAAAAAACGGTCGCCTGCCGGCTTGTCGTTAAACTCACGTGCGAAATCCTTCACTAAACTCCGTGAAGGACTTTAGGTTAAATGATAACCCAGTCCAACGGGGCTGCGATCCTAAGGCTGGGCTAGGTAAACTGCTGAGCCTTCGGACCTTTACAGTTACGCATCTTACAGCAGGTTCCGCAAAACCGTCTGAAGAATTCCACCGTTGCGGTAGTAATCCATCTCAACAGGCGTATCGATTCGCACGGTTGCATTGAACTTTGTTTCCTTGCCATCTTCGCCAACCGCGATCACCTCAATCGATGATCGTGGCTCAAGACTATCACTTAGCGCAGGAATCGAGAATGATTCCCTGCCGGTCAATCCTACCGATTTCCAAGTGTTTCCATCTTGGAACTCCAGGGGAAGAATCCCCATGCCAACCAAGTTACTACGATGAATTCGCTCGTAGGATGCCGCGACGACTGCTTTCACGCCAAGCATCATGGTTCCCTTGGCGGCCCAGTCACGGCTACTGCCAGTGCCGTACTCAGTTCCTGCCAACACAATCAGCGGAGTGCCGTCGTTTTGATATTTCATCGAAGCATCGTAGATCGACATTTCTTCGTCGGTAGGCAGGTGAGTGGTCACGCCGCCTTCGGTGCCGGGCGCCAATTGGTTCCGGATTCGAATGTTGGCAAACGTACCACGAACCATCACTCGGTCATTACCGCGTCGTGATCCAAAACTGTTGAACTCGCGTGGGTCGACACCGCTTTCTTGTAGAAACTTTCCTGCGGGACCGCTCTTGGCAATCGCACCGGCAGGAGAAATATGATCGGTTGTTACCGAATCGCCCAACAAAGCCAACACGCGTGCGTCCGCAATCGGTTTGATCGGCGTCACTTCCTTGGTCAAACCTGCCAAGAACGGTGGCTCTTGGATGTAGGTGCTTGATTCTTGCCATTGGTACAAAGCGCCTTCGCCCGTTTGGATCTTGTTCCACATCTCATTAGAATCGAAACAGTTTGAATATTGCTTCTGAAACATCTCAGGCAACACGCTTGCATCAAGGATCGTTTGCACCTCTTCTTGAGATGGCCAGATGTCGGACAACATTACGTCACCGTCGGTGCCTTTGCCGATCGGTTCAGTCACCAGATCAATGTCCGTAGTTCCGGCAAGCGCGTAAGCGACAACCAGTGGCGGACTTGCCAAGTAATTGGCTTTGGTCATCGGATTGACACGGCCTTCGAAGTTGCGATTGCCCGAAAGCACGCTAGAGGCCACCAGTTCGCCTGTCGTGATCGCGTTAGAAACCGGTTCTGGTAACGGACCGCTGTTGCCGATACAAGACGTGCAACCATAGCCAACCGTGTGGAAGCCAAGCATTTTGAGCGATTCGGTAAGTCCGGATTTGTCCAAGTAGTCGGTGACTACGCGTGATCCCGGGGCGAGGCTGGTCTTCACATATCCAGGAACGGTCAGCCCCTTTTCCGCCGCCTTCTTCGCCAGCACGCCCGCCGCGATCATAACGCTGGGATTACTGGTGTTGGTGCAACTCGTGATCGCCGCGATGACAACCGAACCGTGGTGAATGTCTGTCGAATGACCGTTGTTCTCAACTCGCGCCGAAGCGTCAAGCTTGTCCTCACTCAGCCCAAAACCACTGTGCCCCACCGGAGCGGTAAGGCTATCGTTGAAGGACTTCTTCATAGCCGACAAAGCAATGCGATCCTGCGGACGTTTGGGTCCGGCAAGCGATGGTTCGACGGTGCCAATATCCAGTCCCAATGTGCGGGTAAACTTTGGAACCGGAGCGTCGTCGGCGCGGAACAGGCCTTGAGCCTTGCTGTAAGCTTCGACCAAAGATACCTCTTCTTCGGAACGTCCGGTGCGTCGCATGTAATCCAGCGTTTCACCATCCATCGGAAAGAATCCCATTGTAGCTCCGTACTCAGGAGCCATGTTCGCAAGTGTAGCGCGATCGGCCAGCGACATGCTATTGACGCCTTCGCCATAAAACTCAACGAACTTACCGACAACGCCGGCAGAACGAAGTTTCTCTGTCGCGGTTAGCACGAGATCGGTCGCCGTTGCACCGGCGGCCAGTTTCCCCGTTAGTTCGAAACCAATCACTTCCGGCAGTAACATATAAATTGGTTGGCCAAGCATTGCCGCTTCGGCTTCGATACCGCCAACGCCCCAGCCAAGCACGCCCAAACCATTGATCATCGTCGTATGGCTATCGGTGCCAACGAGCGTATCAGGAACGGCCACGGGCCCCTTTTCATCTTCGCGGATGAACACGCCTTTTGCCAAGAACTCTAGATTAACTTGGTGAACAATTCCTACGTTCGGTGGTACGACACGGAAATTATCAAACGCTTTTTGCCCCCAACGCAGAAACTCGTAACGCTCACGGTTTCGTTTAAATTCCAATTGCACATTCATCTCTAGAGCAGCATCGGAGCCAAACTGATCGACTTGAACGCTGTGGTCGATGACAAGATCAACGGGGATCAGCGGATTGATCTTCTCAGGGTCTCCACCAAGTCGCGCCATCGCCGAACGCATCGCTGCGAGATCAACGACTGCAGGTACACCGGTGAAGTCTTGAAGGACAACACGGGCAGGTTTGAATGGGATTTCGACTTTGGCCGGATTCTCAGCATCGTAGTTTGCCAAGTTCTTGACATCTTCTTCGGTGACGACTTTGTTGTCGCAGTTGCGAAGGACTGATTCCAGCAATAATCGAATCGAATAGGGAAGGTGATCTACATTGCCGATACCCTTTTCTTGCAACTTGGAGATCTTATAAATTCCGATCTCTTGGCCATTGACCGAAATTGTTTCTCGACTGCCAAAGGCATCAAAACTAGAGCTCATCTGCAATAACCCGTGTAACTTTGCGAATAAAATAATTCCGAACAGTTTAACCGTTCTTCGGCTGTTTTGAAGTGGTGCTTACAGCCTATTAACAGAACGCAGGGAGTTTGAAATGAGAATTCGGCTATTGAACCTTCTTCGGCCTAGCGCAGCGGAGCATCCCAATCCTCATCGAAAGCGCCCAACGCTCACAGCAGCACACCACCGCTACGATTTTTGCTTCCACATGACCAGTTGCTTCCGGTGACCATCGTAAATCGCCCGTTTTGGTTCGATTTTGTCGATCCACCAATCGGTTGACTCAATGGTGCGATGAAGATTGTCGCCGAATTTGTCTTCTGTGCCCGCTCTACGACACGATACCGCACAAAGCAACGTCCCGCCGTCACGCATCGTCCGGTTGATCTCGGTTAGCGTCGCGTCAATGTCCGGTTCATCCAGATGCTCGAGTACGTCAAAACAAGTCACCAAAGAAAAGTAGCCGTCCTCAAACGGAAACGTTTGCGAATCGATCACCTTCAGCCGATCATTCAAGTCCTTCATTCTGAGTTCTGAACTTAATCGCTGTTTGGCAATCGCGATTGCTTCGTCGCTGATGTCGACGCCGTAAGTTTCATACCGAAAGGGGAGGTTTGAGAGATACTCAAATGCAAATCCGACACCACAACCCACGTCCAAAGATTTACCTGAGAGTTGAATTAGAATCGCTTCGGATTGAACAACGACTCGGAACCCCGGCGAATTCTGAGCAACGGTGTAGCGCGAATTGGTTTTCACGACATCGTTGTAGATTTCTTTGTAATCAGGCATGATTGAAATTCGACTGAGAAAAGATAATGATCTGTCAGAGGTAGCAGCGTGGGTTGGAAACACTAGCCGTTTGGTTGCTAGCCCAATGGGACTTACTTTAGAGAATTGAACTCATTGGCGTAGCCAATTCGAATCAGCCGCCAACGGAAAAGCGTCCGGTTTAGGCGCGTAGGACCGGACGCTTTTCCGTTGGCGGCTGACGGGTTGATGCATTGCATCAAGCTAACGTAAGTGCCATTAGGCGAGCGCCTCGGTCTCGTCATCGCAAAACCGGGGCTAACGCCCAAACGGCTCACATTAAAAATCGAAAGCCGACTTAATCAACAGGCCCCTGGCGCCCAAACGGCTAACCCTGAAATTTAGCTCTTGCAAAATACTTGGAAAATCCCGTGCTATGCAATGCGACTTGCACGGGATTCGAAACTGAGTAAATCCAACCGCTTACTTCATCAATTCAAAGCCCATTGAATCAACGAATTCGCGATTCCAATCAAGCGCTTTCTGACGGAAATAATGGCCGCTCACGAGCCCGACGTCTGGTGGTAGACGCTGGAACCGGAACAGTTGGTTCTTGAGGAAATCATCACCGACCTCAGCCATCGACGCTTTTGGGGATTGCGATTGAATCACAAAGATCGTTTCGCCCGAACCATCAACCGCCACACCGGCCTGGCCTTGGCTGAGTGAGAAAGCTGTTTTCATGAAGTCTTCGGAAGGTTTATCAACGCCGATCGGGCTGGAAAGCACAGCACGCTGGCCGCGTGGCTGAAACCAAGTGAATTCACCAGTTTGAATCGTCTTCGCTGCATCAATCGAGCTAAGTTTCTTGTCCTTGCTGACCTTCGCTGCGATGCCTTGGGCCGCTTTCGTGGCGGCTTCAACGGCTTGTTGCTGTCGCCAGAATTCGATGATCCGTTCTTTACAATCCTCTAACTTCGGAACTTCTGCGTCGGCCAATTCAGTTGGCCAATAAACATAGGACTTTCCTGAGAAGCGGTTGTTCGTTGTCGTGGAGTCGTACTCACTTAAGCTGGTAAAGCTATTGAAAATCACGTCCGCCATTGGAACAGGAACGTTCCGGCCCTGGACAGAGAAGATTTCATAGATACTGCCGAGTTCCGTTTTCATCATCTCTTCATTGTCAACCAATTCGGTTTCTGCCAAACGCAGACCATATTTGTCTGCAACAGCTTGAAAATCGGGAACCTCGGGTGCAGGCCTGTTCTTTTCTTTACCGTTGACCTCCCACTGAAGTCGAAGATTAAAATAGTTTTCGACTTCATTCTCGGCCGTAGCGATCGCGGTTTTGAGCGCGACCTCTGCCTCTTGGCCTTTCAGTTGTCTTCGAATCAAGTCGGCGACTTCGTCAAGCGGTTTCGCGCGCTTTACGATATCGTCGTCGTCGGTCAACAGAGGGCCGACGTCAATGTCTTTCATGCTGCCAATTCCGCCAACGTCTGCTGACGCGTCTAACTCCGCTTTGTCGGTGGCCGAAGATGCGGCCGCTGATTCTGTAGCAGCTTCCTTGTCCTTGACAACCTCAGGATCCATCTTCGTGTCGATTTTTACTCCCGGCGTGGAATCTTCAATCTCCTCGGTCTTCAAATCGACCGGAGCTGCTGTTGTAGCAGGAGCTTGAACGGCCATTTCAACCGAGCCCACAGCTTCATCAACCATTTTGGTCGAGCCTTCGACCGTTTCGACAACAGCCCCTTCGACCGTTTCGGTCACACCTTCAATCGCTTGGGTTACACCTTCCACCGCGCTTTCAACAGGCCCCTCTCCCCCCAGAATGGCTGGAACAGGAACGTCGGCTACCGGCACTTCGACGGCAGGCGTCTCTTGAACCGGCATCGAAACCAATACGAATTGTGAATCAGACGCTTCCACTTTATAGCTCTGGTCTTCGGATGCGGGTTCGGCCGGTTTTGGTGCGGCTTCTTCTTCACCTTCTGTTTCGTCGTCACCTTCGAGATTGATCGCAGGCATATCGCTGTCGCCCTCATTTTCATCAATTACAATCTCCATCACCAGATCAGACTCTTGAGCGACAAGTTCATCGTACTTCGCTTGGATCTCTTCGTCGGTTAGCCCTTGGCTTACTTTGTCAAGAAAGTCCTGGTAATCGCCTTCGAAGTATTGGAGCTTAATTCTTCTAGCCAACTTAAAACCGGGGCGTTTGCCACGGGGATCTTTGAATTCGAATTTGCCCTTCTCATAAAGATCGCGAATTTCCGATTGGGAAGGCGTCGCATCGTTGTCGACATATTCACTAATCGAAACAGGAAATATCTCGCAATCAATTTTCTGGTTGACCTTGGCGTAAAGCTCTACTGATTCTAGGGGGCTGGGAGCCTTTGGAATGCCGACATAGGACAGCGTGTTCATCTGCTGGTTCAAGAGTTCCATCTTCAAGTGCCGCCTGATCGCGGCCATTGAAATTTGGTTGTTGTTTACTTCTCGGTTGAGCAATTCCAGGTCGCGTTTGCTCATCCCGTCGCCATCGATCACGCCGTAAGCGCCGAAAAGGTACTGGTCAATCATGTTCTCACTGACCATCAACCCCTCTGATTCCGCTTTGTCAGCCATCAATTTTCGACTGATGATATCTTCATCGATGATCTCTTGCTGGCCATCTCGAATCGGAGCGATCGGGCGCACGAGGTCGATGAACTCGTCGCCACGTTTTTCGACGCCCCGTTCGCGTAACGCGTTCAGAAATCGCCGCGTGCCGTAGTGCAAACGAGTCATGCCCGTGACCTGATCGCGCGTTAAATCGCCGCCGTCATAGCTTGCCACTATCGGATTGTCACGCGTGCCGGTACGAGCAGTCGACGTTAGTGTGTCAAAAACAGCACCAAGTCCAAAGAACGCCATACAAAAGATTCCGACGGGAACCATGATCCAAATTGCGTTTCTGCGAAACCAGTTTAAGGGCGAAGCCATTGATATGTCCGTTGAGGTCGCGGGGGGATAGTGTTGCGCGCAAGCTATTACTAGTGACAGCGATCGCTTAGAAAGAGAAATTTATCGGTGTCTGCCCGCTGTTTCAATGCCAATCGAGCGGGATTCGAGCAAAAAGGCGTAGTGGGGGGAGCGTCCAGGCCTGTCCGAGGCAAGATTGCTCGAGCATCTGCGGTCTAGGCTGATAAACTGAACGGCAGATCGCTGGCTCAATGGCACATCCAAATTTTTAGCCACGGTAGTGGGGGCAGCAATTCGCCCATGGTGGGAGGGCTTGTTGATTAAGTGAGCTCTTTTGGCGTTAGCCACGATTCCTTTGCACAACGAAACAGTAACTAACGTCAAAACGGCTCATACTTACTTGCGTTTTTCAAACGAAAAACTCTTCACGGCGTTGCCTGCCGAGGGGGATCTGCGGCCGCATCTAGGGCTGATGTTCCCCACCTGAACCTTTAGCAGTCACGAGCCACTGGGACTTTACTCTTCGTCTTTCGGCTTTTTCTTAGGGGCCTTCTTCTTAGCTTTCTTTTTCGTAGTCTTCTTCTTGGCGGCTTTCTTCTTCGCAGGTTTCTTAGTGGTCGTTTTCTTCTTCGTGGAAGCCTTCTTCACTTTGACTTTCGTGTCATCGTCATTGCCCGTTTTACCCGCTTCGACAACGTCGCCAACTTCTCCCTTTTTCTTTTTGGCTTTTCGTGGCGCGAATTCAAAGCCTAGCTTCCCCGTTATCCGGTCAATCGTCAAATGAGCGGCAAACTTGCGACCCTTCTTTGATATGAATCCTGGCATTAGGTCAGTCTTGCCTTCAACGAATAATTTTATGCCCTGTTCGGTGGGAATCTCTTTCTGCAGAATCGTTTTCGAGATTCGGACGCCGCGTTCCTGTTTCTTCTTCGCCATGTCGGGGGCGAGAAACGCTTTTTCATTTTCATAAACGGCCGTCAATTCTTCGGAGTCATCGGTCAGCTTACACTGGCAAATGATCTGTTGGGGCGTCAGGTTTTCGACTTCCTTTTCCCGTTCTTCGTCGCCTTCGAAAATGAAGCTGACCTTGTAGACCTTCTTTGGTTTAGCGATCGTTAATTCTGCTGTGAAAGGCTGGCCAAAACGATTCTTAAATGTCTCGATTGGACCGACTTTGCCTTTCTCCATTAGTTCCTTGGCCTGAGCCTCGGTCAGTTCGTGACTGGCGATGTGCTTCTTCACTTTGAAAATACACTCAGGGGCTTTGCACTGGAACAAGCCATCGGTTTGCTTGTGCTCCATCTTGCCGCATTCAGGGCATTTGGCGTGCAGGTCAGGAAACACACGGTCGACCAAGACCTGAGTATAGTCCTTGGTCTGTTTGACGATGCTGTTAGTGACGGCTTTGATCTCGTTCATGAACGTGGTGCGATCAAGATCGCCGGCTTCCATCGCTTTCAACTTGTACTCCCACTCGCCGGTCATCTCTGGAGAGCCGAGTTCTTCAATGCCGATCGTGTCCAGTAGATCGCTTAATGCCAATCCTTTGTTCGAGACGACCAGTTCGCTCTTACGTAGTTCGTTGCGGAAAACGTACTTCTGCCGAATCAGCCCTTCGATGGTGGCTGCTCGAGTCGCCGGCGTGCCGAGCCCTCGTTCGCTCATCGCTTCCCGCAGTTCGTCATCGTCGACTCGTTTGCCAGCGGTTTCCATCGCAGATAGCAATGTCGAGTCGGTGAAACGTGCGGGCGGACGAGTTTCTTTTTCGAGTGTTTCGATCGAGACGGTTTCGGCCGTTTCACCATCAAGGGCTTGGACCAATTCGTCTTTCTCTGCCGCTACGCCAGGCTTGCGTCCGTACACTTCGAGATACCCAGGCACGATCAAGACTTTACCGTCAGTTTTGAAGGCGTCGTCGCCGATGCGTGTAATACGTTTTGTAATTTCGAATTCCGCGCTTGGGTAGAAGATCGCCAAAAATCGCTTTAGAACCAGTTGGTAGATCTTTGTGGCACCATCGTCCAGTTTCGCAGGCGGAAGTTTTCCGGTAGGAACAATCGCAAAGTGATCGCTGACCTTCTTCGTGTTGAAGACACGTTTTGTTGGAATGATCCTGTCGTTCTTAATCAGCCATTTCGCACACGCTTTGAGTTCCTCGCCTAACGCCGAACTAGCTTTTCCCGCCGCAAGATTTGCAACGGTTTCTTTCACCGTGTCTACGTAGTCCTCTGGCAAGCACTTCGAATCGGTACGCGGATAAGTCAGGATCTTATGGCGGTCGTAGCACGCTTGCGCCAACTGCAACGTTCGACCGGCCGGGAAGCCATGTTTACTGTTCGCTTCGCGTTGCAAAGAGGTCAAGTCAAACAACAGTGGAGGAGCGGATTTGGACGGTCGTTTTGTTTCTTCGACGACGCCTGGTTTCCCTTCACACCGAGCTTTGATGGCTTCCGCTTCTTCGAGACTCCACAGCCGTTCGGCCCTTCGGTGGTCATACTGTCTTACGCCATCAGCGTTTACCTCCTCCTTTTCATCCTTTTGGAAGCCTTCATCAAACCAGCGGCCGGGGTATTCGCCCTTCTCAATTTTGAAATTGCCGTGGACTTCAAAATACGGCTTGGAAACGAAGGCACGGATCTCACGTTCGCGTTCGGCCATAATCATCAACGTCGGCGTCTGAACGCGGCCCGCGGTCGTCACATTAAATCCACCGTGCCGTGAATTGAATGCCGTTAGAGCACGGGTGCCGTTAAGGCCAATCAGCCAATCGGATTCCGACCGACAAACGGCCGCGTCGGCCAAATTTCCCATCTCTTCGTTGGACCGCATCGAATTCCAAGCTTCGATGATAGACCCGTCAGTCATGGACTGCATCCACATCCGTTTGATCTCGATGTCCCTCGTTAAATTGGCGTGCTTAACCAGATAGTAAAAAATCAGCTCGCCCTCGCGGCCGGCATCACAGGCGTTAACGACGGATGTGACGTCCTTCTTCTTCAATAATTTCACCAGCGTCTTGAACCGGGCTTCGGTGCGTTCGATTGGCTGAAGTTCGAATTCGTCAGGAATTACCGGGAGATGTTTTATACCCCAAGGCAGTTTCTTGCCTTCGCTGGTCGTGGGCATCTTCAGTTCGACTAAGTGGCCGACCGCAGAAGCGACGATTGCCTTGTCGTTCTCGAAGAAGTCTTTCTTTTTCTCAAGTTTTCCAATTTCCGGCAGCTTGCCTAGAACTCGGGCGAGGTCCGTGGCAACACTAGGTTTTTCGGCGATGATAAGCGTACGTGACATATTTTTGGTGGCTCACTGGCGGTTGTTGACCGCTTTGCCGCTGTAAAAGTAAGGATCAGATTCAGCGACGGATATATATAGGGGCGACGAAATCTTTTTATGGCTGCAAACAAGTCGTAGATTGGAAAGGATTAATCGCTGGTCGTGAATGTTGTCAACCCCTCATCAATCCGTTTTGTTTCGGACGACTCGTGTTTTGGCGACACAACGCGGTTGAAAATTTCATAGGCCCAACACTTGTAACTACCCAATAAATGCCTCGCTTGCTTTGTTGAAGGTTGTACGAGATAATGATTAGCATCAGACGGGTCAGAAATTGCTGATTGGCCGGTCGCAGACAGTAATTCAAAGACGTATATGCCCACCAGCCAACGCAAGACTGTTGATTTAATTGGTTAAAACCTTTTATTAGCCGTTTGGGCGCTAGCCTCGGTTCTCCGAAGTCGTAACCGGGACTAACGCTCAAACGGCTAATTAAGTCAACAAGCAAACGCTGCTTGGGTCGGTTGTGTTTTAAAGACAGACAGAAGAACGAGGAGATTGGCCGTGGTTGAACGTGTACCCATGACTCAAGAAGCTTACAACAAGCGCATGGAAGAGGTCGAAGAACTTGAAAATGTTGTGATGCCACAGATTGCCGAAGACATTGCGCTCGCTCGGGCCGAAGGTGACCTGAAAGAGAACGCCGAATACCACGCTCAACGTGAAAAACAAGGCATGGTGCAGGCGAAGATCAATGAGCTCAAAGGGCGACTCTCACGTGCTCAGATCGTTGACACGTCTCAAATTAACACCGAGGAAATCGCCTTTGGAGCTAGAGTCACGGTCGTCGACACGGACATCGACGATGAAGAAATCATTACATTGGTCGGCGATGGTGATGAGGACTACGACAGCGGGAAGTACTTGATAACCAGTCCCATCGGACGTGGATTGTTGGGCAAAACGGTCGGGGAGATCGCTGATATAGATGTGCCCAAGGGCAAGCTTCAGTTCAAGATCATGAAGATTGAGTATCCGGATTTGAATTAGGGATAGGCCTTTGGAAGTCGTACTATGCGTGCATTTTCGGGCCAAAGACTCAGCAATTTAACGATCCCAGCCTGAAGGGTTTGTTGATCAAGCCGGCTTTCGATTTATAATCTAAGCCGTTTGGGCGCTAGCCCAATGGGACATACTTTTGAGAATTGAACTCATTGGCGTAGCCAATTCGAATCAGCCGCCAACGGAAAAGCATCCGGTTTAGGCGCGTAGGACCGGACGCTATCGCGTGGCGGCTGTCGGGTTGACGCCGTTGCATCAAGATAAAGTAAGTGCCATTAATCGCTATCATGGTTTTTGCGATGGTGGAACCGAGGCTAGGGGGCTGTTGATTAAGTCGGCTTTCGATTTTTAATGTGAGCCGTTTGGGCGCTAGCCCAATGGCACTTCCTTTAGACAAA
>Ga0115031_1000146_pt1 | contig 49378 bp, 45 predicted proteins | sample Maine_Asex4_meta_FD_87301 | JGI IMG/M metagenome (GOLD analysis project Ga0115031, IMG submission 87301) | Marine algal microbial communities from Maine, USA - Maine_Asex4_metaG | ecosystem: Host-associated > Algae > Red algae > Unclassified | place: Maine, USA | collected 2015-01-05
ACTTTGCTTTGCTTCTAAAAAGGCTAAAAAGCAATATTATGATGCCATTTGGTTCAGTCGCATTCGCGAAATTAAGTGCGTTACTAGTTAGCTTTTAAATAAATGTGTCAGGCAGTCAGGTTGTAGACAAGTACCCCACTCACGCAAGAAATTATGAATGCAAGATTAATTAAAGACATTAACCCTGATTTTCGAGGCTCTAACGTATCTAATACCACTAATGTTGAGGGAGTCTTTTATTTTACTGCCTTTGACGGTGAAGAATATGGATTGTGGACGAGCGATGGTACGTCTCTAGGAACAAATACGCTCGCTAGCTTTGAACAATTACCTGCAAGTAACAGCGAGTATGTTCCCGTTGAAGATCGCCTTTTTTTTACTAACCTGGAAGAAGAAACGGGAGTCGAACTATGGGTAAGCGATGGTACGGAAGAAGGTACAAGAGTTGTGACCGATCTTTTTGATGAAGGTTCGAGCAATCCTCAACAGCTTACGGCGGTAGATGAGGCGGTCTATTTTTTAGCAGACGGTGATGGCGATTTAGAGTTAGAGCTATGGACGAGTGATGGGACGGAAGGCGGCACTGAACTAGTTTTAGATAACGAGGTTGCTAATCTAACCGATGTTGACGGTACGCTCTATTTTACTCAAGGAGGGCCTGGAGAAGAACTGACCCAAGAACTCTGGAGACTGAATGAAGAAGGTGAAGCCGAAATTGTCCTCGAAGATAGCGGTTCTGATGAAATCGGCAGCTTGACTAGTGTGGACGGAACTCTTTACTTCGTACGCAATGGATATGAGCTATGGCAGGTCGATCCCGAATCGGGAGAGGCAGAAGAAATTGAAGAGTTTGACCGCGGAGATGATAGTGAAGCGATCGCAGATTTAACCGAAGTAGGTGATACTCTATTCTTTACGTTTAATGATGGAGAAACCAACAGGGAACTTTATAAAAGCGATGGTGCAGCTAGTAATACGGGATTAGTTAGAGATATCAGTCCCGATATGCGAGACGCAGGTACGACCATTAACCTTAGTTCGGAACCAAGCCAGTTTATTGATGTTGAGGGAACGCTTTATTTTACGGCTGATAGTAACGACGATAACGAACAGGAACTATGGAAGAGTGATGGTACAGAAGACGGGACAGAATTAGTCATCCAATTCGATCGAGAAACAACTCCACAGTTTTCTGGAAATATATTTCAGCCCACTAATGTTGGTGGAACTGTTTATTTTTTAGTAGGTAATCGTTTCGGAGATGGTCAAGTTTGGCGCAGTGATGGTACGGAAGCAGGAACGGAATTAGCAACTGAGATAACCGCAGACAATTTCATCGCCTCCGCCGAGGCAGTAAACGGCGATTTATATTACATATCGAATGAAGCACCATCTAATAGATCTTCTACTGGTAGTGAGCTGTGGATCTTGGAAAACACTACTGGTGTTACTAGGCTATTTGACCCAGATACTAGAGCCAATATTTATACAATAAGAGAATCTGAGATAGATACTTTAGTAGAAGACGGCTATGAGAACCGAGGAGTTGCTTTAAACGGAGCAGATCCTCTGTCTGGGCAGCCTGTATATGAATTTACTGATGAAGAAACAGGAGCGAGTCTCTACACCATCGATGAGGCTGAAAGAGATGAATATGACGATCTATCTGGTTTTGATGCCGAGGGAATAGCATTTTATGCTTTTGAATCTCAAGCAGAGGGAACAGTCCCAATTTATCGTTTTCAGAACATAGCTACAGACGGACATTTCCTAACAGATTCGATCGCCACAAGGGAATCTCTCGATGATAGCGATCGCTTTGAGTCTAACGGTATAGCATTTTATGCTTTTCCTGAAATCGATCTGGCTGTTGAGAGTCAAGTTGGTTTAAGCAACAGCTAAAAGCTCAAAAGTTCGATCTTGCCCACCTTTGACTATATTTTTGGAGAATGCATTAGGTTTAAATTAAGCGTAATGTGTAGTTATGCTTAACTTATTTCTCAGAGGCAAAATCTCTTTGTATGCTGGATCTTATCTAGAGATCCCAAATTAAGGCTGGAACGTGAAGGGAAAAATTTTAGGCTCTCGTTATCAAGTTATTGAATATATTGCCGAAGGTGGTTTTGGCAGGACATATTTGGCACAGGATACTCAACTTCCAGACAAGGATCTTTGTGTGGTCAAACAGTTGTCTCCCACTTTTAATGCTCCCAAGCTGTTGGAGATTGCCCGACGTTTGTTCAAAACAGAGGCGACTGCATTACATAGCTTGGGTCATCATCCCCAAATTCCCGAACTTTTAGCCTATTTTGAGGAAACAGGAAATTTCTATTTGGTACAGCAATATATTCAGGGTCAGACTTTAGACAAAGAACTTGCAGAAGATAGCCTTTGGTCATCTGCTAAAGCGATCGCACTGTTGAGAGACTGCCTAAATGTTTTGCAATTTATTCACGATAAGGGAGTGATTCACCGCGATCTCAAGCCAGCCAACTTAATTCGCCGTCACAAGGACAATAAAATTGTCTTGGTCGATTTTGGTACGGTAAAAAATATTCTTCAAGGACAGCCCGAACTGGCTCAGTTGACGGTAGCAGTTGGGACACAAGGCTATATGCCGATCGAACAGGCAAGAGGCAAACCTCGTTCTACCAGCGACATATATGCTTTAGGTATTATCTGTATTCAGGCTCTTACAGGCATCAATCCTCTGAATTTAGAGGAAGATGGGGACGGAGAAATTGTCTGGTCGCACTTGGTTAAAACAGAACCTGAACTTAAACGTATTTTGATGAAAATGACCCGCTACAAGGCTCAAGACCGTTATCAATCTGCCAGAGAAGTACTGAATGCTTTAGACAGTATTGATACTCAGATAACTCCTCCCCGAGGAATACAACAGATATCAAGGTCACAACCGCAAACTCAACCGCAACCCCAACCGCAACCTCAACCGCAGTCTAATAGCGATCCAAATGCTCTTCCTGGTATTCGTTCGATCGCTATTGTCAATCGCCCTGTTCAAAAAGCAAAATCTAAATTACTGAAACCAAAAGTTTGGAAAATAGCTTTAGGAGTAATAATTTTAACTAGCGGCATCTATATGTCATTACAGGCATCCGTTCTCAAACCAGATTCTTCCGAAGTGGAAGAGACATCTCTGCAATGATAGTTAAGCCAAAGCCAGATATTAAATGCTCAACGCGATCGCCTAATGCTCATTGAAGCCTGTCTTACTTTACTTATGCCGACAACGACACAAAACACACTCAAGCGTCTATAGGTAATTAGCTTTACTTTCCATCGAGGACACTTAGCATCTAATAGCTGACGACGCGCTAATAAAATGTCGTGCAGCCAATCCTGATATTCAATCCATTCTGTATCTCTTCTACCTGCCAAAATTTTGCTAATTCGCCGTGCTAGCTTTGTTTCACCCTGTGGTTTTCTCAAACTGTTTATCCCGAAGCAAAAATACGTAAGTAAAATCGTCAAACTTAGCGTCACACAAATAGCTACGATCCATGCCCAATGTGACACCATACCTTTAGATACAAATAAACAACCAAATCCAATCACTGAAGCAGCAAATATTTCCACTATTAGATGTCCGACTACAAACTTAAGGAGATCGGCAATCTTGGTTAGAAAAGCTTTTAATATGGCGTGACTTGAATGAAGTGTCCGATCTGATTTTTGTCTTCGCATTTTATAGTTCTCCTGCTAGGGTAAGACGTTGCAAAGCGGTTAAATATTCTTGCTTTCGATTTACGGCTGCCATTCCCGAACCAGTTATCTGGTAATAACGCCTTCTTGCGCCCGTATTTTCTTCTGGGGTTTCGTCTCCCCAACGAGAAGTAACAAAGCCTTTTTTTTCTAATTTACGTAGATTGGGATAGAGAGAGCTAAAGCCGATTGTTTTCTTACCCTTACTTGCTTCAGCGATCGCCTTCATAATTTCTAGACCATATCTTTCTCGAAACAAAATAGCATTGAGAATACTTTCTTCGGTGAGAGTTAAGTTCAACGGGTCGTTTTTTGACATGGCAAGCTTGGCATACAACTATTCATATTATATAGCTATATACAAAAGTTGAATATACGAGTCTATTCTAATATTGAGTATTCACAGTGTTTGTTTTGGATACTCGATACCAGAATGCACTATTTGGCTTCAGAATCTATAACATCAGGCTAATCAGTGCCATCAAACTCAGAAGTAAGACCTTCGGGAGGAATAGTTACTAATCCGTTATCAGTCATAACAGTAGAACTTCCATCGGGATTATCGGTAATGGTTACACTGCCATTGGGATCTTCAAGTATAGTGGCGTTACCATCAGGGTCTACTTCCACAACACTATCGTTAAGGGTAATAGTACTATTGCCATCTTCATCCGTAATGATAGTTTGTTGATTAGACTGAGTAACAGTAGCACCATCAGAATTGCTGCTACTGTTGCTAGAGCTTTCACCGTCGCAAGCAATAAGTGAAGCGGATAAGATTATCAAAAGCAGTCTTCGAGCAGTTTTTGAATAGAAAGGTATCATAAAATAGAACTATTGTGTTGCTATAAAAAGTAATGCTCTCATTATTGTAAATACCTTCAGATACTAAGGTTAAGCGACACTGCTTTGTGCCTAATCTGGCAGGTAGAAGATGGTATCATCGAGCGCCAATTTTAAATTTTTCGATGCCAAACTGAGAAAGTTTTAAGTTTTAAATGAGAATTTTCCATAATCATATTTGCACTAATTTGTAATAATCTTGTAAAACACACTTCACATTAATGACTATAAATACCGATATTGACTATCAGACGATCGCTAACCAACTAGAGGGAATTGAAACTACCAGAGATCGCGATCGTTTAACTAAATTATCTTTAGATTATTATCACTTCAGTCCGATTCTCAAGGCAAAGTTAGAAGATAAACGAGGAGAGTTGGCAGTATTTCCGACGACGGAAGCAGAAGTATTGCAAATTGCGCGGGTATGCGTTGAGAATAAAATTCCTTTGACGGTAAGAGGCGCTGGGACTGGTAATTATGGGCAGTGTATTCCTTTGCAGGGAGGCATTATTCTCGATACCTCAAAAATGAATCAAATTATTAGTCTTGAACCAGGAATTGCTGTCGTGCAGCCTGGGGTAAAGATGGCAGCTTTTGACAAGCAGGCTAGAGCTATCGGTTGGGAGTTGCGGATGGCACCTTCTACCTATCGTACTGCCAGTATTGGTGGCTTTATTAGTGGTGGTAGCGTGGGTATGGGTTCGGTTAACTATGGTCAAATTAGCGATCGCGGAAATCTGCGCCGAGTGCGTTTGGTGACGATGGAAGCGCAGCCGAGAGTTTTGGAACTAAAAGGAGATGAGGTAAGTAAAGTACTTCATGCTTATGGTACGACGGGCATTATTACCGAACTAGAAATACCCCTTGCTCCTGCCTATCCGTGGCAAGAGGCGATCGTTGTTTTTAACGATTTTATGACTGCTGCAAACTTCGGACAGGCACTCAGCGACAGCAACGGCATTGTTAAAAAACTAGTTAGCATTCATGCTGCGCCAATAACTCGCTACTTTACAGCGTTGCAAGACTATTTACCAGAAGGGAAGCACTGCGCCTTACTAATGGTTTCAAAATATGACTTTGCCCCCTTCCAAGATTTAGTTGCAGAATATCAGGGAGAAATAACCTACAGTAATCGAGCCGAAACAGTTAAAGGCAATAGTCTTCTAGAGTTCACCTGGAATCATACTACTCTTCATGCTCGCAGCGTCGATCCTAACTTGACTTATCTGCAAACTTTTTACTTCACCCTCGATCGCTTAGAAAAACTATATCACCAGGCTGGAGACGAGATTATGATTCATCTAGAATTTTTGCGATCGGGAGATAAGGCTGTACCAGCAGGTTTACAGCTAGTTCGCTACACCACAGAGGCAAGATTAAACGAGATTATTAGTAACCACGAAGCTCAGGGCGCTTTTATTGCCAATCCTCATGTTTACACTATTGAAGACGGTGGCAATAAGCAAATAGATCCACACAGGGTAGCCTTCAAACGACAAGTAGATCCTCTCGGTTTATTAAATCCTGGAAAAATGCGGGGATTTGTTGAAGCAGAATAAAAAAAAGAGAAATTAATAACCTGTGTAACATAACGATCTACTTATCTTTCTTTCGTCCTCATCCTTCACTATTCATCCTTTTAATAGTGTCGGTAATTACTATTGCTGGTGCGGTTACTATCCGTATCGCTTTTCCTCTAAAATAAGTAGAGTTATGATAATTACATCAAACAAAATATTAATTTTTCTCGGAGTTTATTAAAATTATGGCTTTAATTGCACAGAGTTTAGTTAGCTTTTTACAAATCTATTGGATATTATTAATCGTTAGAATCCTCTTATCTTGGTTTCAGACAGCAGAATGGGCAGGACAAATTATTGCCTTCCTCGCTCCTGTTACAGATCCTTACCTGAATATTTTTCGCTCCATTATTCCGCCATTAGGAGGAATTGATATTTCAGCTATTTTAGCGCTTTTCTTACTACAGTTCATCCAAGGTTCGTTGGCAACTTTCGCTGCTAGCACTTTGGCAAGTGGATTCTAGAGCATTATTGCTCGGATTCAAAATCATCATAGTAGAAAGGACGAACTCTTTCGGAAAATCCAGAGGCTTTGAAGTTTTTCAGTTTTAGAGGGGTTGGCTGATTAGACGGGACGTTAACTCTAATTTCAAAATCGCTAACCCCTGGGGGAACTTCTTCGATTGTGCCAATACGTCCCCGATTCTCAAAGGTATCGTTATCGTCGGCATCGTAAATTCGACCAAATACATCGGCATCCACTACAGTTTTGCCTGAAATATTTTTGGCTTTGCCTTTAATGCTGAAGCAGCTTGCTCCGCCAAGGTTGCCACTACTGACCCTTCCTGCTGCGTCACTACCTTTGCAGGGTTCATAAGAAAGATTTGAGAGCTTAATCGAAGTCATTGCTGTCGCGTTCGGCGCGATCGCCCAACTACCGAGCCAAAACAGACCAGCAGCTAAGATCGTGGTTAAAAATCGAATCATAAGTAATATTTGCGCTGTCTAATTTTAATTTATCGTTTCAGCTTAACCCGAATCAAGGGTCATATATAAGCCTCAATCATATTATCCAGCCAAAGAATTGAGATCTATAACCCCAGATATAGAAAAACAGAACTAAATATTTTATTCTCTAAACGCTTTTAACTCGGCTTTGAATTACTGCGATCGCACTTCTTAAGGAGCTGCTTAACTTAGTGACTTGAGGAAAAGGAAAGCCTGCTTGACGATATAAATTTTGAGGAATTCTATCTTTGATTGTTTCATGTAATGCTGGTAATTCTGCCCAGTGCTTACCACATTGAAGGTGATGGGCGGTATGATAACCCAAATTACAGGTAAACCAGTTATAGGTAGGATCGATGATATTGTAGGTTGCGTGATGGGGGTCTTGGTCGTCTAGTCCCACATGATGTTTATAGGTGTCGAATACTGTGGCGTAAAGTAGAGTCAACATCGGCAAAATAAACACAATTAAAGCGTTATACCAGCTATACCAAGTCAGAAAGGCGATCGCAGCCAAAGTAACTACTATATTCTGAATCAAACGCTGACGTTCGCGAGGATATCTTTCTCCCACTTTTAAGGCTCTAGGGTAGGCAGTAGTAGCAACTAAAAGCGTATATTCCAGCACGTTCATGGTTTCGCCACTATTCTTTTTCCAACCAGATTCATCTTTGCTCTGGTCGAGATAGTTTTGGTGATGTCCTAAAGTATGGTGTAAGACCCACATTTCTCCCACAACACCAGTTTGCAAGCCCATAACGAACTCAATTGCCCGATTTGCCCATTTTACTGAAAAGAATTTGTAGTGCTGATGGTGATGATTGAGAGAGCAGGTAAAACCTTTAATATAGATGCTTGTGAAACCCCAAAACAAAGTCAAGATCCAGGAAGGACTAAAGAAAAATACTAATAAATCGATAGTGAATATTAGTAGTATTACAGTTATGGGATAGTAGTCGATTTTTTTTCTGACAAACATTTAATATCTATAATTTTGCAAAGATCGTATTTCTGAGGGAAGACAGGCAAAGCTTCCAGTCTCCAAATCTAGAAACTATTGAGAACTGGAAAACTATAGTACCTGCGCCCTCAGCCACGCTACAGGAAGAGATAAAGTTTTCTTTGGTTTAGATACGAATGCTCTTTTCTTAAAGACATCATAATTATTAGCCTCTATCTCGTCGAGAATTCCCTGATAGAGCATCAAAGAAGCCCAGACTGGCAGCCTAGAGTCACGAATAAGATAGCGAATGCCTGCTTCTGCCTGCTTATAATAGTCTCTTGCGCGCTCGATCTGAAACTTCATCATCGCTTTCCAGCGCTCATCAACCACTCCCGCTAATAAATCTTGCTCCGTATAGTCGAAAGCATGAAGATCTTCAATCGGCAGATAAATGCGATCGCGCTGGATATCTTCTCCCACATCCCGCAAAATATTGGTAAGCTGCATTGCCATTCCCAAAGCGATCGCTTCTTCTGTCGGCACGTAAATCGGTCTATTCTTTTCCCAAGGTGCAACCTGAGCATCTGCACCAATTCCAAGAACAGCATTGGACATCAAGCCTACCGTACCAGCAACGCGATAGCAATATAGCTGAAGTTCCTCGAAGGTTTGATAGCGATTACGCACCAGATCCATGCTTTGCCCCGCAATCATATCCCGAAAGGGTTGAATACCCAGAGGATAGTTGTGAATTGCGTCCACAAGAGCAACATCCGTATCGTTAATTGGATGCCCTGCAAAGACCGACTCTAGCTGATGTTCCCATTCAGTCAGAGTTTCTTTGGTAGTATATTTTGCTTTGTCACCGTCTACCAGCTCATCGGTAAGACGACACCAGGCGTATATCGCCCAAATTGCCTTACTTTTTTCTTTCGGCATCAATAAAGTGCCAAGGTAGAAGGTTTTGGCATATTCTGCCGTAATTTGGCGACAAATTTCGTAAGCCTCATCTACTGAGACCAGTTTCTTTTTCGTTTCGGTTTTTGGTAATTGCAACATTCAGAAGCAAGCAGAAATTACTGTCTTTTATTTAGCAAGGATAGGGTAATCTACAATTTCTTGCCCTATGTCATTTAGCATTGTCTCATCCTATTACTACTAAAGACACATCACAAGCAATAAAAACTTAGATTTTGGCAGTAGATCGCGCATTTAAACAGCTACGGCAGGAGTTTTTCGATCTATTTTCGAGGCTGGATTGTCTTGAGCGATCGCTTTGGCTGCTAGTTTACCAGAAAGCACTGCTCCTTCCATACTTCCCAGGTATTCTTGCTTGGTAAAGCTACCTGCGAGATAGAAGTTGTCGACTGGCGTTCTTTGAGTCGGTTTGACCGATTGAGTTCCTGCTAAGGCACGGTAGACAGAACGAGGTGTTTTTACTACTTTTGACTTGAGCAGTTGCGCCCGATCGTCTCCCTCAAAATGCTGGGGAAATAGCTGTCTTAATTCTGCCATTGTCGCTTCAATAATCTCCTCATCAGATTTGGAGATCCAGTCTTTTGCAGGAGCCAAAACCAGCTCTAGCATTGACTTATTAGGATCGGCGTATTCCTTACAGGTGTTGCTCATGTCGGCATACACGCTCAGTAGAGGCGATCGCGAAAACAAGAGATGGTCGATTTCGGTAATCTTGCGATCGAACCAGAGATGCAGATTAATTACCTCCACGCCTTCTAGCTTGCACATTTCTTGAAAAAATTGCTTTTCTTGCCAAGCTTTTGGTAATAGAGGTTTGAGAGGATCGACGGGAATTGCCGAGACGTAAGCATCAGCAGTAATTGTTTTATCCTCTTCCCCATTTAAACCACGCAATAGATAACCTTTTACAGTGCCATCCTCATTAGTCATAATCTGCTTGATCGGAGCATTGAGATGCACTTCGCCACCTCTTTCGGTGATGTAGTCCACCATTGGCTGACATAACCTTTCGGTGGGTGAACCATCGAGAAACGCAACTTTTGAACCGTAACGCTCTTTTAAGAAGCGATTAATTGCCGTTAGTGGAATTGTGGCAGAAACGTCTTCGGGATTGATAAAGGTTAAAGCTTTTGAAGCAGCAATAAAAATATCGCTATTGACTCGATCGTCAATCCCCTGCTGTTCCAACCATGCCAACAGATCGTACTTATCCTGGTTCTCAACATACTGCTGTCCCCGCACGATCGCAGGTAGCAAACCAACAGCAAACTTGAACTTCTGCGTCCAGGTCAACATATCGTTATTACGCACAATTGAGGTGATAACGTTGAAAGGAGCGGGAATATCAGGAACATCGAAGCGAGAATAAGTCCCTGGTTTTTCTGGCTGGTTAAAAATTAGCGTGTGTTCTTTCCACTGAAGCCGATCCTCAATCCCTAATTCTTTGAACAGCTGAATCATGTTGGGATATGCACCAAAAAAGACGTGTAAACCAGTTTCATACCAGTCTCCATCCTCGTCCTGCCAGGCAGCTACTAGTCCACCCAAAACGTCCCGACGTTCGAGGACAATCGGTTCGTGTCCTTCGTCTACTAAATACTTAGCGCAGGCTAATCCTGCCAACCCTGCTCCGGCGATCGCAACTCGCATTTACAAATACTAATCTCAAATAATGGTGTTTACAATAAGCCGTCACAATCGACGACTCGTTAGTCATTATACTTTGCATTTCGTTACAAATGCTCAGAATAGCAAATATCATCATTGTCGAGAGCCGAGAAGATCCTAACTAAAGATTATTGCCAGCGATCGCAATTAGAGTTGGCACCAGTAAAGTCGCTATTGTTGAGATCGATAACCACAGCAGAAAATTAATATTTTTGGGAATCGAATGTTAGCGATCTTCGTCTAAAAACTGTATTCACAATCGTAATCTTCCATATGTACGACAAAGCAATTTTACCTTGCCAAAATAGAGCGAAATATATGGCTTATTCCTTTAACAAAGCGATCGCAATTTATAAACTATTCTCCATACCAGATAGATTCAATCTTTTCGATGATCGATCTTGCTTGAGATATCTGTTTGTCATCTAGAATCACAGTCACGTGTCCCAATTTTCTACCAGGGCGAGAGGTTTTGCCGTACCAATGAACAAAGCTGTTGGGTATTGCCAATATATTATTTCGTCTTTCTTGATAATCAGAATCAGACTCTTCAAAACCCAATAAATTAACCATCACTGCACCAGCAGATTTTAGCGCCGTAGAACCGAGAGACATTCCTGTAACTGCCTGTAGCTGCATCGCAAATTGAGAAGTTTCACAGCCATTCAAGGTATAGTGTCCCGAATTGTGTGTACGGGGGGCAATTTCATTAACCAAAACGCGGTTATCTTTAGTCAAGAAAAATTCGATGCCAAACACTCCTACTACCTCTAGCTTATCTAAGATCTTACAGGCGATCGCCTTTACCTCTGCTGCGACTTCTCCAGCAACGTTGGCTGGAGTTATAGTCCAATGACAAACCTGCTCGTGCTGGTGTGTCTCGGTAACGGGATAAACCGCAAGATCGCCTGATGCGTTACGCGCTGCAATAATACCCAGTTCTCTTTCAAAAGGAATAAATTCTTCTACCAATAATTCTGTGACGGGAACGGTTTTGGCTAGCTTGTCTAAACCTTCGGCATTTTTAATAATAAAAGTGCCTAGCCCATCGTAGCCATGGCGACGAGCTTTAAGCACGACGGGAAAACCAAAATTAGATTCAATCTGTGCTTGACTTTCATAAAGACTAAATTCTGGGACAGGTATCTCTATGCGTTGTAAATAATCACGCTGATCGTACTTGTCTAATAGCGGCGCAAGGGCATCCAAACTAGGTCGAAAATATATTTCCCGAACGGTCGAGCTGGCTAATCTTTGTAAAGCTTGTAGATCGATAAATTCATTTTCAAAAGTTACTACGTCGCACATAGCAGCGAGTTCGGCTGTAGTCGTAGCATCGTCAACATCTCCCAAAATCATACTCGCTCTGCTGACGGCAGGGTCATTTTCGCTCTGAGCCTGCACGATTAATTCTAGATCCAGTGCGGGTGCTTCTGCTGCCATCATCCAGGCTAACTGTCCGCCACCAATTACCCCAACTCGCTTACTTGTCATGATTTATCAGCCTGCTTGTATGACCATTAACAAGTTTACTATTGAGTTTCGACAAGACTAAATCGATCTTCAAAGTAGAAAAGAGCTAGACCAGTAGCCGTTCTAAATAGCGTATTTTTATCAGGTCAAATATAATGCAACATTTCTTTACGTTACTTAAAAGCTTTTTATATATCATCCAAAATCCATTCCGAGCTTCGTTCTCCCAGATCGAGCTGAATACTTACCGCTTTACCCAGTCTAGGACGCTCTTTCGTCTTCTCAATGTAAGACTGTATCTGCTCTACACCGTTCCAGCCGTTGATATAGTTGGCGATCGCATTCAAATGTTCGATATATTGCTGTTCAGATCGGGGAAAAGAGGCTTGCTCTAGGTACTTCCACATTACCTGGACATAAATTTTGCCCTTGATTTTGCGGAGCTGCATATCGTAGGAACAGCCCCACTTTTCTAATAAAAGCTGGTGTAATCGATCGCCTGTCATCATGTTTTTACAAATAAAGCTTCTTACTTTGGGTGGAATGGATTCTCAATCTCTGTAATAATTTAATACATTAGTTCGAGGTTGCCCGAAGTAATTCCGAACGCACCCGAACGTTGTTCGTATTGCATTTCAAAATGTAGTCCTTCTAAGATTTTGCGAGGTCTTACCTCACACTAAAATTCTAGTAGACTGTAAAGTTGAACTTGCAACTGTTAACTTTTTAAAGCGGAGAATATTATAAATTCTTTAGCATAGAAGATTTTTAGACATCTCCCAGTCAGAGCCTGCTCTGACCGTTGGTCATCATTCTAAGTTTACAAAAAAATACAATTTATCTATAGTTATGGTTCAATCTTCTGGTTCTGGTATCTCTGGCAAGGGTGACGATAACGTCCCAGACTTAGGACGTAGACAATTTATGAATTTGCTCACCTATGGCTCAATCACAGGAGTAGCCCTTGGTGCGTTATATCCAGTCGTTAAATACTTTATTCCCAATACTGGCGGTGGCGGTGGTGCGGGAATAACCGCAAAAGACGCTTTGGGCAATGATATTGTCGTCAGCGAATTTATCGCCGAACATCAGCCAGGCGATCGCACTTTGGCTCAGGGCTTAAAAGGCGATCCTACCTATGTTGTCGTCGAAGGAGACTCAACACTCCGTAACTACGGTATTAATGCCGTCTGTACTCACCTGGGCTGTGTAGTTCCTTGGAACGCAGGTGAGAACAAATTTATGTGTCCCTGTCATGGTTCTCAGTACGATGAGACGGGTAAGGTAGTCAGAGGACCTGCGCCTCTATCTCTTGCTCTTGCTAACGCTGAAGTACAAGATGACAAGCTGATCTTTAGTCAGTGGACAGAAACGGACTTCCGTACTGGCGAGAAGCCTTATTGGGCATAGTTGAAGGATGAAGAATAAGGGATATAAGGATCGGAAAATTAATGTATTTTCTATCAAAAACTTAAATCTCTAAACATCTCCGAACAAATTTCCCTATTAATCATATAGTTAATCTTTTTGAGATTGTCAATCCAACAAATGAGAACATTGAAACCATTGGCGCTATTACAGTCTGCCAAGGACATAATTACTAAATCTGCCGTAGTGGCGATCGCTACTGTAGCTATTTTCTTTGCCAGCGACCTTGCTGTATCCCAATCTGCTGCTGCCTACCCATTTTGGGCGCAACAAACTGCTCCAGAAACCCCCAGAGAAGCAACAGGCAGAATCGTCTGTGCTAACTGTCATCTGGCTGAAAAAGCAGCAGAAGTCGAAATTCCTCAGTCTGTTTTACCCGATACCGTATTTGAAGCTGTAGTTAAAATTCCTTACGATTTAGCCAGCCAGCAAGTGTTAGGCGACGGTTCTAAAGGCGGTTTGAACGTTGGTGCGGTATTGATGCTACCTGACGGTTTTAAAATTGCTCCAGAAGACCGTATTCCTGAAGAAATGAAGGAAAAAACTGGCGGAGTATATTTCCAAGAATATAAAGAGGGTGCAGATAATGTCGTGCTAGTAGGACCTCTTCCTGGCGAACAATATCAGGAAATCACCTTCCCCGTACTTTCTCCCAACCCCAAAACTGATAAAAATATCAACTTTGGTAAGTATGCCGTTCACTTGGGTGCTAACCGTGGACGCGGACAGGTCTATCCTACTGGTGAAGCTAGCAACAACAACATGATTAAGGCTTCTGCTACTGGTACAATCGTAGCGATCGCTCCTCAAGAAGCTGGTGGCTATACGGTAGATGTTGATACGGCTGACGGTACTGTAACCGACACTATTCCTGCTGGTCCCGAACTAATCGTGGCAGAAGGACAGCAAATTGCTGCAGGTGAAGCTTTGACTAATAATCCTAACGTTGGTGGTTTTGGTCAAAAAGATACTGAAGTAGTACTGCAAAGTCCCGCTCGTATCGGGGGCTTGATGGCTTTCGCTGGCGGTATTATGATCTGTCAAATTATGCTTGTCTTGAAGAAGAAGCAGGTAGAAAGAGTTCAAGCAGCAGAAATGGATTTTTAATTAATCTTCAGCTTGAATCGAATTGAATTAAGCAAAGGCAGGTTTTATACCTGTCTTTTTTTTCGCAAAAAAACTAATAATTAGAAGTCGTATGCTCGAAGCAAATCGGTTAAATACCAGTCAGGCTCGATCTGCTTGGCGATCGCCGAATTGATTAAATAAACTTGTCTATAGGCTGATAGCGATCTCACAGAATCTACTTCGGCAAATGCTTTGGCACAGAGTAACCAGGCTACCTCTGGTGTTGGCGATCGTTCAAAAACAGTAGAGTCTATGTCTATGGCTTTAAGAATACTAGCTCTTGCCTGCGGTAAAAAATTCATTTCCGCAAATGTTAGTCCCGATCGCAATTCTGTTAAAGCAGGATCGGGAGTCAGCTTAATTCCCAACAGCTTGGCGCACTTTTCTTTTTTATCTGATAGTCCGTCTGGTAGTCCGTAAGCAGCAAAAACGCCAATTAAATTGCCAATTGTCCACAGTTCATCCGTTATCACCATCTGACTCAAGACTAACTTTTGAATGTCTGTTAATTCAGTAAGAGGTGTGTCTCTTCGCTCAAATGCTGCCGATAATAAAGTCTTAACTAATGGAACAGTCTCGAAATCTCTCGCTTGTTTAAGGCGCTGACAAATTGCGGGAATAGCCTACTGTTGCAGATGGCGGGGCAAAAAAGAAATGGCAAATGCAGCATCGTCTGTAGATTTACCTCCCGTACCTGGAATATTTTGATAATCCTCAATTGGCTGACTGGCAAATTCTAATAACGGCTCAATCAAATCATCTTCTGGCGCAATTCTAGCTAACTGACAGGCTGCAATACATCTATTTGCAGGGTTTTTATCTTTAGTTAGAATCTTCCGTAGTTTTGTCGATGCGCTTAATTCTCCCAAAGCAAAAGTAATCACACCGCGTATCCAATCGATTTCTTCTCGTTCAAATCTAGCTATCAATTTGGGTACAGAAGATTCCGCAATTGTCGGCATACAGGCTAGTACCCATACTGTACCTCCCCTAATATTTTCTCGGTCATTCTCTAACAGTCTGTAGAGCAAATTTTGACCTTTAAGAGATTCGCGATAAATTTCATGTAGATACTCATACAATCCACTTTCTGTCATCCATTTGCTGATTCGACCATATTCGTATACAGATTCTCCATCTCCCCATGTAGGACGTTCTTGAATACTGAAATAGCCAGTAATTGCATGACTCCAAAAGGAAAGTAGGCTGGCTCGATTGGGAACTGATGGTTCACTACAAAGTTCGATAATAAAAGGTATTACATATGGGGTTGCATCTGACTGTGTGCCTTGATGTAGCAAGTTTTCGTATAGTCGCCCCAAAGCAGAAGAACGTTCTTTTGGATCGGTGCTTAACAACTGACGTAAATAAACAGGCAAATCTTCTACTGATTCATAAAAGGTAGACACTTTATTAGATTTTGCTAAATCATGCCAGGGGATGAGATCGAGACCTTCTAACATTACTTGCTTGTTTTAGTACATGGGTATTGTATAGAAGCCTTTGTAGCAAACTCAAGATCTTTTTAAGCGATCGCTTAAAATGCTAAATTAATAGATTGAAAGAGCAATCTTTTCACCTTACAAAAATTAATAATTAGCTTGAATTAGAGCGATCGCTAGTTAGGCAATATATCCGCAAAATTACATAGATACTAGCTTTTACCAAGAGCGATCGCTCTATTAGAACTACCGCGATTAATACATAGTTCTTAATAAAGCCCCTCAGAAAGACCGAAAAGATTTACGCTAAAAGCTGAAGTATAAGTAAACACCTAATTAAAAGTAAACATGAGTGTAACGGCAAGTGGTGGCAGTTCATTAGCCCGTCCTCAACTCTATAAGACGGTGGCGGTGTCGGCAATCTTGCAGGCAGAGCAACAAGACCGCTATTTAGAAAAGGGCGAACTCAAAGAATTAACAGCATATTATAAATCTGGTTTTCAACGCATTAATATCGCGCAAACCATTACTAAAAACGCGGATATTATTGTCTCCAGGGCAGCAAACCGCATTTTTACAGGCGGTTCTCCTATGTCTTATTTGGAGAAGCCCCCAGAAGTAGAAGAAATGGCAATGGCAACCCCCAGCGGGAATACCAATATTCCTGGGGAACTAATCGTCGAGCAGAAATCTGAGAAATCGGGTAGCGACGGCAACAGCAACAATTTGCTAAAGTCGTTTAGAGCTTTATTCTCTGGTGGTTCGGGAGCGACTCCTGCGAACTTTAGACCAATCAACGTATCTCAGTACGGTCCAAGCAACATGCAGAAATCTCTGCGAGATATGGCTTGGTTCTTACGCTATATCAGCTATTCAATCGTAGCTGGCGATCCAAACATTCTGGTAGTCAATATCAGAGGCTTAAGAGAGATTATCGAACGGGCTTGCTCTAGTGCAGCAACTATCGTCGCTCTACAAGAAATGCGGGCGGCGACTAAAGATTATTTTCGTAAGGATGCAGATTCTTCAGAAATTATCGAGCAGTATTTTTCCATTGCGATCGCAGAATTTGAAGCGCCAACTCCTTCAAGCAAGCTGCGTCAAAGCAAATCTTCAGATAAGCAGGGCTTACAGCTTCCTCAGAGCTATTTTAATGCTTCTGAGAACCGCCAAAAGTTTGTGATGAAAACTGGGCTATCTACTTTAGAGAAGCAGTCAGTTATTAAAGCAGCCTACAGACAAATTTTTGAGCGCGATATTACCCGCGCCTACGGTCAGTCAATTTCTTACCTGGAGTCTCAGGTTAAAAATGGCGACATCACGATGAAAGAGTTCGTTCGTCGTATCTGCAAGTCTGAACTATATCGCAAGCAGTTTTTCGAGCCTTTTATCAACAGTCGCGCTTTAGAACTGGCGTTTCGCCATATTCTTGGTCGTGGTCCATCCTCTCGTGAAGAAGTCCAGGACTATTTTTCAGTTGTTTCGGAAAAAGGACTGGCTGGTTTAGTCGATGCTTTGGTCGATTCAAAAGAGTATGCCGATTACTTTGGCGAAGAAACCGTCCCCTATCTACGCGGATTGGGTCAAGAGGCTCAAGAATGTCGCAATTGGGGAATGCAGCAAGATCTGCTGAACTATAGCGCTCCTTTCCGCAAAGTTCCTCAGTTTGTTACTACCTTTGCTCGTTACGATCGACCTCTACCAGATCAGCACGTATATGGTTCGGGGAACGATCCCCTAGAGATTCAGTTTGGGGCAATCTTTCCCAAAGCGACTCGCAATCCTAGCACCAGTCCCGCACCGTTTAATAAAGATACCAAACGTCTGTTAATTCATCGTGGCGCGGGCATCGATAACCAAAATAGCAATCCTAGGGCTAGAAGCGAGTTTCCTGGTTCGTTAGGAGCCAAAGTATTTAGGCTCAATAACCAACTGCCAGGCGTTAGCAATAAAGATAGCGTTAACTTTGGTGAAAATCCCACGCAAACGGTAATTCGAGCTTGCTACCGTCAGGTATTTGGTCGAGACGTTTTCCAGGGTCAAGAATTAAAACAGGCAGAAATTAAGTTAGAGAACGGCGATATTACTCTGCGCGATTTTGTGCGGATTTTAGCTAAGTCTGACACCTTCCGCAATCTGTACTGGACATCTTTGTATGTAACCAAAGCGGTTGAGTATATTCATCGTCGTCTGTTAGGTCGTCCTACCTATGGTCGTCAAGAAATCAACAAGTACTTTGATATCTGTTCTAAAAAAGGTTTCTACGCTTTAGTCGATGCCATAATTGACTCAGAGGAGTACACGGAGGCGTTTGGCGAAGATACTGTACCTTACGAGCGTTATCTAACTGCTGGTGGCTTACAGATGCGTCAAGCTCGTCCTGGGGCAATTGAAGAAGGCATTGGCGCTAAGGTTGAGATTGATGAAACTCCTCGCTTTGTAGAACTAGGTCAAATTAGCGGTTTCCGTACTGAGCCTGAAGTGAAGCAAAAAATTGCTCAAGGTGTTAGCTCCCAAAGAACTCAAAGCAAGGTGTTTAAGCTAACCACCACGACAGACAAGATAGCGTTGAAAAACGTTGTTAGAGCAGCTTATCGTCAGGTATTCGAGCGAGATATCGATCCTTATGTGGTAGATACTCAGTTTGCTGTCTTAGAAAGCCGCTTGGGTAATGGCGAAATTAACCTCAAGGAGTTTATTGAAGGCTTAGGCTGTTCTGAACTATACCTGAAGGAATTTTATACTCCCTATCCGAATACTAAAGCGATCGAACTGGGTACGAAGCACTTTTTGGGACGCGCTCCCGTTAACCAAAAAGAGATCCAGAAATACAACAAGATTCTGGCTTCTCAAGGTCTAAAAGCCTTTATTGGAGCGATGGTTAACTCAATGGAATATATTCAGGTATTTGGTGAAGACGTTGTGCCATATCGTCGTTTCCCAACTCTGCCTGCAGCTAACTTCCCCAATACAGAGAAGCTTTATAACCGTCTGACAAAACAGAATGACGAAATTGTTATTCCTAGTTTTGATACGACCAAAGCTACTTTTCGCTAAGATATAGATAGCGATCGCAACTAGCAAAATTGGCAGTATCAATGATTCTGTAGTTTAAGCCCTTAGGGATTTCCTCAAGGGCGCTTCAGATTAACATCTCTCAAAAAATACTGTTCCCAAGGCTAAATTTGGTTTGCGATTGACTGTAGACCTATGGGTAACTTTATTCTTAAAAGTTAAGTTCCCACCTGCCTAAAGCCATGTTTTTTCATTTAACGGCAAAAAACATTAAATTCTGTTAAGTAAGAGCAATCAACTGCAACAAAATATCAGATTATAGTTAGGTTGGGCGATTGCTCCAGCAAAGACCCGTCAACTATAATCGGCTGCCCTATATACTATGGAGCAATAATCTTAACTACTTAGATTAAACAGAACGACTCAAAGTTGTCGAAAAGTTACTCTATGTAAAGGTTTGTTGATAAGTTGACAGTTGTCGGCAGATTAGTTTGGAATAATTGCAATACTAATCTATAGCAGAAGGCTAGAAACTAGGTAGCAAAACAGAGTAATCTATAACCTAGGGACGTGTAAGCAACAGCAAGGTTTAGGCAGTAAAAAAAGCCTAATTCAAGCGTTGTCCCCTTAACAGGTTTTCTTTGTCTCGATCGTAAGAGAATCGGTTAATGGCGACAGGTTAGCTAACAGTCTTTCAAAATCAAAGCTACCGATAAAAAGGTAATTTATTCATTAATTTCATTGTTTTGGGAGGAATCCATCGATGAGTATAGTCACGAAGTCCATCGTGAATGCGGATGCTGAGGCTCGTTACTTGAGTCCTGGCGAACTAGACAGAATCAAGTCTTTTGTTACTAGTGGTGAAAGCCGTCTACGTATTGCACAGACATTAACTGAGTCACGCGAGCGTATTGTCAAGCAAGCTGGCGATCAGCTATTTCAAAAACGTCCTGACGTTGTTTCTCCTGGCGGAAACGCTTACGGTGAAGAAATGACTGCAACCTGTTTGCGAGACATGGATTACTATCTACGCCTAATTACTTATGGCGTAGTAGCTGGCGACACAACTCCAATTGAAGAAATTGGTTTAGTTGGTGCTAAAGAGATGTATAAATCTTTAGGTACTGATGTTGGCGCAATGGCTCAAAGTATCCGTGAAATGAAAAACGTAGCTACTTCAATGATGTCTGGTGATGACACATCAGAAGCTGCTTCTTACTTCGATTATGTAATCGGAGCTATGCAGTAATTGGCAATGCCTGACTGCTAATATAACTAGTAACAAATTTTTCAAAAACACACTAACTTATCAGTGTTAAACAGTTTAAGACTCGGTAAGATAAGGAAATAAAACTATGCAAGACGCAATTACCTCTGTAATTAATTCGGCTGACGTTCAAGGCAGATACCTCGATGGTGCTGCAATGGATAAGCTAAAAAGCTATTTTCAAACTGGTCAATTAAGAGTTCGTGCTGCCAGCGTAATTAGTGCCAACGCAGCTAGCATCGTTAAAGAAGCAGTAGCAAAATCATTGCTATATTCTGATGTTACTCGTCCTGGTGGCAACATGTATACTACTCGTCGTTATGCGGCATGTATTCGTGACCTAGACTACTATCTTCGTTATTCTACTTACGCTATGCTAGCTGGAGATCCATCCATCCTAGATGAGCGTGTACTTAACGGTTTGAAAGAAACCTACAACTCTTTAGGAGTTCCTGTTTCCTCTACTGTTCAAGCGATTCAAGCGATGAAAGAAGTAACTGCAAGCTTAGTCGGTGCTGATGCTGGCAAAGAAATGGGTGTTTACTTCGACTATATCTGCTCTGGCTTGAGCTAGTTTAGTATCGAGAGGCAAAATCGCATGAAATAGCGATAAGCCGAATAGGCGATTAGCAAAGCTATGCTTAAAGCGATCGCACAGATTCGGGAAGTCTAGAGTGAGTGCTAGTTCCAACAAAGCTTAGTTTTTCGAGCGCGAAAGAAAAATAAGTTGAGGCGAGATCTAGCATTGACTCCTGACTCCCGAATTTTGGTATTTATTGAAGTAGCCAAAACCCCTGCTGTATCAGCTAAAAAGTATCAGTTAGCGACACATTTTGGGCGTGGCGAAATTTACTACAGGAAAATTTAACTTTTTTTTATTTAATAGGAGAAATAATCTCATGCGCATGTTTAAGGTGACGGCTTGTGTCCCTAGTCAGACCAGAATCCGCACTCAAAGAGAATTGCAAAACACTTTTTTCACTAAGTTGGTTCCTTATGACAACTGGTTTCGCGAACAGCAGCGAATCATGAAAATGGGCGGAAAAATTATTAAGGTTGAGTTGGCAACAGGTAAGCAGGGAATGAACACTGGCTTGTCATAGGACTAGGCTCGGTTTTACTCGATCTAATATTTAAGTCCAGAGGGGTCTAGTTGACCTCTTTTTTATTTGCCTAGACTATAGCTCAAAATAAAATTATTTCTCCACCAGTAAAAAAGCTTAATATAATCGTATTTAATATCTTATTAGTATTAAACATCTGTTACCTTTGAAAAGCAAAAATATAAATATCAAATTTAGTATTAGTGAAAGCTAAAATTGTTAGGCAATATCTTAGTTATTTCATTCCCTTCGTCAATCCTCAAATCAAATTCTGGACATGGGAAGCTCGCCTACTCAACTGGTTAACCTGTGTTTGGTTAATCATTGGTTTAGTCACTTTAATGTCTGCTTCTTACCCTGAAGGAATGGTCAACAATAACGACGGACTATATATTGTTAAGCGTCAGTTAATTGGAGTGGGGGTAGGTATCGTTGGCTTCAATCTAGTCTCGCGCCTACCTTTGACTAAAACCATAAAGCTAGCACCCTTAATGGTGTTAGCTTTGCTTATTTTAATTTTTGCCACCTTAATTCCTGGCTTAGGCAAAACGACGATGGGGGCAAGTCGCTGGATTGCGATTGGACCATTTTCCTTGCAGCCGTCAGAATTGATTAAGCCTTTTTTGGTACTTCAAGCTGCATATTTATTTTCTCGCTGGCGCAATCTGTCTCAAAAGGTGCGTTTGGTCTGGTTAGTTATCTTTGCGTTAGTGCTGGCGGGCATTTTGAAGCAGCCCAATCTAAGCACTACGGGACTGTGCGGAATGAGTCTCTGGCTAATTGCCCTAGCAGCAGAATTACCTTTAGGTCAGCTTTTAGCAGTAGCAGGAGGAGGTTTGGGAGTTGCTAGCTTGAGCGTTGCTTTAAACCCCTATCAATTAGATCGTATTACGTCTTTTCTCAACCCCTGGCAGGATTACCATAATAAAGGATATCAGCTTATTCAAAGCTTATTAGCGATCGCCTCTGGCAGCTTTAAAGGCGCTGGATACGGTCTTTCACAACAAAAGCTCTCATTTTTGCCGATTCGCTCTACCGACTTTATCTTTGCCGTTTATGCAGAAGAGTTTGGCTTTATTGGCTGCGTACTACTGCTACTGCTGATCGTTGGCTATGGCACTTTAGCCTTGAGGGTAGCGATAAAATGTAGCCATGATGTTCCTAGGTTAGTTGCAGTTGGGTCAATGGTGTTTATTATTGGACAGTCCCTGATTAATATTGGCGTAGCAACGGGGGCTTTACCGACAACGGGTCTACCTTTGCCATTCTTTAGCTATGGAATCAACTCAATCGTTGCTTCGCTACTGTTAGCGGGATTATTAGTTCGTGTGGCAAGAGAAAGTAATACAACTCAGGTTATTACTCTCAAACAAAATTCACCACCGTCTCGACAAACTTTATCTAGTCAGTAAAAAAGACTATACAATGAGTCATTCAACTATGGGGAACTAACTAAAATACTTATCATGTTATCGACTATATATTGATGAGCTGGCTATCGATAGATATAGTTCTGGTCACGCATACGCCAATTATCTAACTATTAAAAAAAATTAGCTAAAACTATTGCTCTACTCGATCGCAAGGATTGATTATGTCTACTTCCCCACAGAATTATGAGAATTCTGCTGACCAAGCCACTAATGCTGAGAAAGTAATGCACCTTCCTGGTTCTATTATTGACAATCGATATCAGATTATTCAAAAGCTAGGTAGGTCGGAAACGTACAAAACCTATCTAGCGAAAGATTTGCAGGCTAAAGCAGATGCCAGATGCATAGTAGAGCAGCTAAATTTCGAAGCGGAAAATGAAGCAAGCTGGCAGATTATGCATCAATATCTGCTGAACGAAGTGTCGGTGCTTTATAGACTGGGAGATCATCCGCAAATTCCTCAGTTTTACGAGCATTTTGTTCTAGATCGACAGTTCTATTTAGTTCGTGAATACATCGATGGCAACGATCTCGAACAGGAAGTTAAGTCTAAGAAATTTGATGAAGCCGAGACAATTTACTTGGTTCAAGATGGTCTGCGCGTTCTCGATTTTGTCCACAAAACCAATGTAATTCATCGTAATGTTCAACCAATTCATTTAGTCCGACGTAAACAGGATAACATTTACGTCCTAATTAATTTTGGTGCTATTCGTGAAATTGAAGCTACCGAAATAAATTTACAGGGAGAGCTAATTCACAATAACTCGGTGGGGAATTGGGTTTATGCCGCTCCAGAGCAAAAAGAGGGAGAATTCCATTTTAGTAGTGATATTTATGCTTTAGCCAAAAGTGCCGTATATGCCCTGACGGGACGTTCCCCTCAAGAATTAGAGCAGACGCATCTTGACTGGCGATCGCAGTGTCAGATTAGCGATAAATTTGAGTCAATTCTCGCCAGGATGATGTCGCCAATTGTCGAACGACGATATCATTCAGCTCTAGAAGTTCTGCAGGACTTGCGACCACTGCTCAGAATAAAACAGCTAGTCGGCGGGCGCTATTCAATCGCTAAATACCTCGGCGGTCAGGGTGGGACTGACACTTATCTTGCGGATAATCTACGTCGTCAATACCAATCACCCTGCACGATCAAGCAGATTGAGCTGCCTCACAGTGATGACGGTGATAGTCTGCAGCTCGATCGCAACTTTGCCGAGGAGCTATCTGTTTTGGAAAGGCTAGGGTATCACGAGCAAATTCCCCAGCTATGGGATCATTTTGAAGAAGAAGATCGATTTTATCTGGTTCAAGAATATATTCAGGGAAAAAGCCTAGCCGAGAAAATAGCAGAAGGAGAAATCTCCGTTAGTGAGACAGTTAGAATTTTGGAGTCTGCTCTGTCCGTACTTGAATTTATCCATCAAAATCGTATTATTCACTGCAACATCAAGCCGTCAAATGTGCTAATTAGAGAGGTCGATCGGCAAGTAATCGTCGCAGATTTTGGTATTTTAAATGAGATTAAAACCCTGCCCAATATATCGGGGGAGAATCATGCCGACAGGCAAAATTATTGGTCCCCCGAACAAAAGGCTGGCAGACCAACGATTAGCAGCGATCTATATGCTCTGGGTATGACCGCGATCGAAACTTTGACTGGTCGCAAACCAGTCACTATTGAACGAGACGAGTCGGGGAAACTCCCCTGGTCAAACGGGCTTAATTTAGAACGTCGTTTAGTCAGAATTATTGATAAATTAATTCAGCAAGATTTAGGACAGCGATATCAGTCTGCGGGAAAAGTGCTGAGCGAACTGCAGAGGATCGATCGCTACGATAGTTTTGACCAGTCTCCTGCTGATATTCGACTGCCAAATATCAACCATAATCCTATAAAGCGTTCCTCTTTTCCACTGCTCGTTGGTTTACTAGGTATCTTTTGTTTACTAGGTAGTATTGAGTTTGCTTTTCCTACAGTGCGACCTAGTTACTATTGGCATCGAGGTCAAAAACTCTTGCCAGAACAACCCGAAACTGCTTTGAGCTGGTTTGGTAAAACTATCGATTTAAAACCTCAAAGTTGGCGAGGATGGCTGGGACGAGGAGATAGTCTGTTTATTTTGGAGCGCTATCCCCAGGCTCTAGAAGCCTACATCGAAGCAGCAGAGCTAAATCCAAATAACGCGGAAAGTTGGAAAAAACAAGGGGACGTACTGTTTAGCTTAGAAAAATTCTCTGAAGCGATCGCTGCTTATAATAAAGCTTTGGAACTAGATTCTGAAAATCCCAATATTTATAATAAAAAAGGACAAGCATTGTCTCAATTACAGCAGTACGAAGCTGCCTTGGTGATGCACAATGCTGCCCTGGAACGAGATCGGCTAAATCCTCAATTTCTAAGCGATCGTGCCAAAAATTTGTTTGAGCTGGGTAGATATGAAGAGGCATTAGGAGTATTTAATCGAGTTCAGGCAATTGAACCCGATAACATTAAGCTGTGGCAGAATAAATTTCTGGTCTTAGAAAAATTAGATCGTCCCAAAGAAGCTACCAGGCTAAGCCGAGAAATCAATAACGAGTATATTAAATTGATTCAGCAAAAACCCCAAGAAGCGGCTGTTTGGATTGCTCAAGGAGATTTCTTTGCCTCTGCTCAAATGCTTACCAAAGCCGTAGAGTCTTATGACCAGGCAATTGGTTTGAAGCCCGATGATTACGAAGCCTGGTTTGGTAAAGGTCAAGCATTCGTCCAACAGAGTAAGTCAAAAGCAGCTTTGGCAGCTTTAAATCGAGCGTTACAGCTCAGACCGACATCTTATCGAGCTTTGCAGTCGAAAGGCAGAGTCTATCGGCAGCAGTTTGATTTTACTCAAGCCTTAACTAATTACAATCGGGCAATTGAAATCAGTCCTGACAACGCTAGTTTATGGCTAGATCGGGGCATAGTCTATAATCAGCAGAGAAATTATACTCAAGGGATTTCGTCTTTAACTCAAGCTAGTGAACTAAATCCTTATAACCCCCTCGTTTGGCAAGAATTAGTCAAAGCTTGGTTGGCTTTAAGAAATGATGAAAAGGCTCTAGCCACTTTAAACCGAGCTATTCAGTATTATCCTCAGGACTCTCAACTATGGAGTCAGCGAGGCTCTATCTATACTAGGAATGGTCAATATAACGAAGCCTGCGATATTTATCGGCAAGCGCGTCGAGCAATGACAGCAGAATCTAGCACAATTCTCAGCTCTATGAGACAGTTGGGCTGTCGTATGAACTAGCTAAATTTTGGACAAAAAAAACTGCTGGTTAGATGATTTGGCTTAGCGATCGCTAAAAAAAGGTTTTCCGCTGATAGCCTATCGATGTTGTTCTTATCTTTAATTCATAAAAAAATAGCAAAAATTGAGACTGACATATATGCCAGCCTCAATAAAATAAACCCAGTCTTTAGGTAAACAAAATTGCTTATCGAAGTCAAACTATGATGAAATCGATCGCGGTATTACTATAAAAAAGATCTTAAATGTTTGCCAGCTCGAATACAATAGAGCGAAAATAGTTCTAGTTTTCAGTTAGTCCTTTTTTCAATTAGCCCCTCAGAAATAGCAGTCCGAATCAGATTGCTGATTAAATTATTAAGGTTTGGCTGTTAATAAAAGTTATAAAACTGGCGGTCAATATATTTAAATTGATTTAAATAAAATAGAAGTTGAGATTCAATCTTGCTTTGCTGATTTTAGCGGAAAGACGATTGACTGTAGCAATTTTTTGCTCGATTTGAGCCGATAGCTGAGAATCTTTATTGTACTTTTGCTGATGATTTTGCAGCTTAGCTAGAGTTTCTTTGACGGTTGCTAGTTCCTTCTCAATCTTGATTAGCAAAATAATCAATCTAGCAACCTTAACAGTTTTTTCCTCAGCAACGATTTCTTGCTGGATAGATGCGATGTAGTTGTTGATATCTTCCATGAATTTACTGATATGTTTAATATATAACAGAGTGACTGCGTTTATTTTCCTTGCTTAAACTAAGTATATCCGCGAATATTAGAGCAAGCTGTAAAGTTTGAGTAAGTATTGGACAGCTAATGTAAACAATATGTGAATATACCAATCTGGTAGCTGAAAACCCCTTTTTACAAGGTTTTGAGTGAAGCGCTTTTTTTTCTAGTCGATCGCTTACATATATTTTACAGGTTTGTGAGACGAGATTTTGAAGATTACGCTCTAGATAATTTTACTTACGGAAATGTCTTAGACTACAAGGTTCATTTCAAAAGACCCGATTTATCCGATCGGAGCTAATTTTGAGAACAGAGAATAAGCTGCAGCTAAAATCGATGATATTTTTTTTCGCCTCAATATCAGAAAAAGTACGTAGGGTCGAATTGCTAGGGATTTTTTCGTTCGGGCAACTCTAGAAAAATATTTTCTTTCAGCGGTGCATCCGAGATTTGCGCTCTAGGGTATTAGAACCTATATTTAGAAATCATCGAAAATCATTATTAATCAGAACGCTATGGCTGAAATTCTTAATACGATTGTTAAAGTTTTGCTGGAACTGCTGGGTCAAAGTGTCAAAGCACTTCCTAGCCTGTTATCCGCTCTAGTAGTGCTGTTTCTAACTAAATATGCGGTAAAGTTGGTTTTAAAAGTTACCGAAGAAACTGGCAAGCGGGCGATCAAAAGCACTTCTCTGCAATTATTACTGACCAAGGTTTCTCGTATTGGAGTCTGGACAGTGGGTATTTTGTTTGCCTGCGTTTTAGCATTTCCTGGATTTGAGCTAGGAGACATTGTTGCCACCCTAGGAATAGGTTCGGTAGCAATTGGTTTTGCCTTTCAAGATATTTTTAAGAATTTTTTAGCAGGCATAATCTTACTAGTAGAAGAACCATTCCGCATCGGCGATGAGGTAGTGATTGGCGATTACAACGGAAAAGTCGAGGGTATTAGTATTCGGACGACTAAAATTCGTACCTATAATGGTGAAAAAGTTCTATTGCCCAATTCCACAGTATTTACCGATGCTGTCAAGGTAGTTACTGCCTATGCTCATCGGCGTACGGACTTAGGAGTTGGCGTTGATTACAATACTTCTCTACCCGAAGCGAAAGAATTGCTACTGCGAACTATTCGTCAAGTTGAGGGGGTGATGGCAGAACCAGATCCCGAAATCGACGTGGTAAATTTTGGCGATAGTTCGATTGATTTTATCGTGCGCTACTGGTGCGATTCACAGCAGAAGCAGTCGAGGAAGGTTCAGACAAAAGCCATGATTGCCCTCAAAAAAGCCCTGGATGGAGCTAATATAAGCATTCCCTACCCTATTCGTACTCTCTATTATTACGACCAAGATAAATATAATGACTACTTCCCCGTAGAGGCAAAACAAAGCAATTTGCTTGATGCTTGAAATCAATAGTTTTAAAAAGGCGGAGTTAACTTCGCCTTTTTTTGTGCTTTTAAATAATGCGATCGACCGCGCTCCTCGCACCAGCGAAGCCAATCTCTGAATGCTAATAGCGATCGCCTGGTCAAACAAAAATAAGATAGGCAACTACATATATATTTGTCTTTTTTCTGTCTCAGCTATCTCAATCATTAAATATATTTCGACAGCTTGTCTTTGGACAGTTACAGCTTTTTGTTTATAGTATAAACACTTATGCCTAGTCTCATAGTTAAAATAAACTACTAAATATTCTTTCCTATTAAAATCAATGTTTTTAAACTTTAATCAGAAGACTGTATTACTAGCTTCAGCAATGATGTTTAGCTCCTATGGCATCGCTCAGGCTCAATCTGACACTCAAGAAGTGGCAATCGACTTTGCAGCCTATGTCGGCGAAGAAGAATTCGTCTGTGGAGAAAGCTATGAGGATGTAGGTACAGCAGCATCCACAATCACTCCCAAAGACTTTCGCTTTTATGTTTCTGATGTCGCTTTGGTTGACGAAAATGGCGAAGCAGTACCTCTCGAACTAGAGCAAGACGGTAAGTGGCAGTATCAAAATACCGCTTTGCTAGACTTTGAAGACGGAACTAGCGCCTGTGACAACGGTACGGCAGAAATAAACACTACTATTGTCGGTACAGTTCCTGAAGGAGATTATCAGAGCCTTCAGTTTACGATGGGTGTTCCCCAGAAATTGAATCATGATGATGCTGCGATCGCACCTTCACCTCTGAATCTAACTTCAATGTGGTGGAATTGGCAGGGTGGCTACAAGTTTTTGCGAGTAGATCTAGAAACAGATCGGGCGATCGCGACTGTCGGTAATGTTACTACTAGCCAAACTACTCATAGTCATGGTGGAACGGATAATACTCAAGTAAATGAGCAAACTACTCATACAAGTAGCCAGGGGGGACATCAGACTACCCGCCAGACTAATAGACAAGCCAGCATTTTTAAGGACGGACAGAGAACTAATCGCCAAACTAGTAGTACTCAAACTACCCACCAAGACGGTAAGCATGGCGGTTCTCATCAAGGACATGACAACGCTAATAACAATGCCTATATGATTCACTTAGGCAGTACGGGATGTTCCGATTCCTCTCAAAGCAATTTGTTTGGCTGTGCCAATCCCAACCGTGTTGAGGTCATGCTAGAAGATTTCAATCCCGATCGGGACGTGGTAATTGCTGACTTGGGTGAATTACTAGCTCAAAGCGATCTGAGTACCAATCAGGCAAATACCCCTAATGGCTGTATGTCCTTCCCTGAAGATGCTGACTGTATGCCAATTATGCAAAACTTGAACTTGTCAAAAGCAGGTGAATCAGAACAGTATTTCTTTTTTGTTGAATAATTACGGTCTAATTTTTATCTACAAATTTATAAACATATGAGCGAGCGATCGGTTGGTTTGCGCCAACGCATTCTCAACCTGCTGGTGGCTTTTAGCTTATCTGTCTGCCTCTCAATTGGCTTGAGTCAGGCAATGGCGACGGATTTAGACATAGCTGCCACGACAGAATATAGCTGGAATCTACCAGACTGGACACCAAAACCAGTAGTCCCAGATAACAATCCGATGACTGCGCCGAAGGTAGAGTTAGGCAGGCATTTATTTTACGAACCCCGTTTATCAATTACGGGAGAATATTCCTGTGCCTCTTGTCACAAACAGTCTTTGGCTTTTACCGACGGCAAGAAAGTGGCGCTGGGTTCGACCGACGAATCTCACGCTCGTAACTCGATGAGCTTAGCAAATGTCGCTTACAGTCCAGTTTTGACCTGGGCAAATCCTCTGATGACTAGTCTAGAAAATCAGGCTTTAATTCCCATTTTCGGCGAACATCCCGTGGAGATGGGCATGGTAGGCAAAGAACAGCAGATGATCGAGTGGATGCAGAACGATCCAGAATATCAACGGATGTTTGAAGTAGCGTTTGATGAAGAGCAACCTGTCAATATTGCTAACCTGACTAAGGCGATCGCCAGTTTCCAAAGAAGCCTAGTATCTTTTAAATCTCCTTACGATCGCTATCGTTATCAGGGAGAAACTACGGCAATTTCTGCTGCTGCCAAAAGGGGTGAGAGATTATTTAACAGCGAGCGCATGGAATGTTTCCACTGCCATAGCGGGATTAATTTTAGCGACTCGATCCAGCATGAAAATTTAGCCTTTACCGAGACGGCATTTCATAATACGGGTTTATATAACGTTGACGGACAGGGTAGCTATCCGCCAGAGAATATCGGCATTAAGGAAATTACTCAAGAATCAGGAGACATGGGACGCTTCAAAGCTCCCAGCTTGCGGAATATTGCTCTGACAGCGCCCTATATGCACGATGGTAGTATAGAAACTTTGCGGGAGGCGATCGCCCATTACCAGGCGGGAGGAAGAACGATAACTGAAGGGGAATATGCGGGTGTTGGTAGCGCCAATCCTTATAAAAGCGGATTTGTGAAAGGGTTTGAAGTTACGGAATCGGAAATTGGCGACCTCGTGGCATTTTTAGAAAGTTTGACCGATGAGGAGTTTATTACCAATCCCAATTACAGCGATCCGAATCTAGAATAGTGGCGTGGCAAGTTTAACTTGATGGATCGGACTATGTTCGCGCCAAGACGCAGAGCGGTCAGACCCACAGCCCCTATCGGGGCAAAGTCCCTTCGGGACGCTGGCGCGATAGCGCCGTCCGAGCGAAAGCGAAGCTTTCCAGTCGTCGTAAGACGACGATCTGAGCCGATAGGCTCTGCGGCGCAAGGGAATGCTGACCAAGACAGGCGCAAAGAAGTAAAAAGTTTTCTATATAAATAAGAGATTTTTTATTGCACTATTTTAAGCTTGTCACAGCAGTAAATAGATCGCATGAGGGATTAAAATTGTCCACAGATGAACGCAGATGAACACAGATAGTTTGTCTACATACCCGCTATTTTATGGATGAACGATCGATCTTCAATCTGGTCAATTTATATGATTCGCTGTGGCGATCGCTCTCTGTATACGGGGGTTACCAATAATGTTGCCAAACGTTTTGCGGTGCATCAGTCTGGAAGTTCTCAGGCTGCAAAATACACTCGAACCCGCCACCCACTAAAATTAGTTTTTACGGCAGAGATCGGCACAAAATCTGCTGCCTACAGTGCTGAATATCACGTTAAGAAACTGCATAAAAGAACCAAAGAGAGACTGGTTGCAGGAAAAATATCTTTAGCCGATTTAAGCTTTATGCAGAAATCGTAATTATCCTCAGAGCGATGACTTTCGATCGCAAGCCTGCAAAGCGATCGATAATGAATAGACCTAGTTAACTGTCCATCGCCAAAAACTTTCTCTAACTGCATGAAGTATAAATAGACGCTTCCCAAGTCTCCTACTCCCAAAGTCCCTTACTCAATTATCCGTAGCAAACATTTATAGATTTCATATTACCTGTGAGTGTATTTCAACAAGAGCGCCTTCTATTTTCTCCTGTAACGCCTGAAGCTAATGCTATCCCAGCAATCTTCGCCTTTCCTAACGAATATACAATTGGCATAACCAGTCTAGGGTTTCAAATTGTTTGGGCAACCTTAGCGATGCGTGCTGATGTTGATGTAAGTCGTCTATTTACTAACTTAAGCGAACCACTGCCAAGAAATCCTGAGCTTTTAGGCTTTTCTGTATCTTGGGAACTTGACTATATAAATATTTTTAACCTGCTAGAGTCTTTAGATATTCCCCTCCATTCTGCTCAACGCCAAGATAATCATCCTTTAGTCTTTGGTGGGGGAACAGTCTTAACTGCTAATCCAGAACCTCTGGCAGACTTTTTTGACGTGATTCTATTAGGAGACGGGGAAGAATTACTCGATCGCTTTATTGATGCTTATCAGCAGGTGCGCCATGAAAACCGCGAGACTAAACTACGCCACCTAGCTCAAGTTCCTGGCATCTATATACCTAGCCTCTATGAAGTAACCTATCAAAGTTCTGATGGTGAAATAAAAGCGATCGCACCTATCGATAGCGAGATTCCAGCAGAGGTGCAGAAACAAACTTATCGCGGTAATACTCTTTCTACCTCGACGGTGGTAACAGAAAATGCAGCCTGGGAAAATATTTATATGGTGGAGGTTGTCCGTAGCTGTCCCGAAATGTGCCGTTTCTGCTTGGCTAGCTATCTAACTTTGCCCTTCCGCACTGCACCATTAGAAAGTTCTTTGCTTCCTGCGATCGATCGCGGATTAGAGGTGACAAACCGCTTGGGTTTACTTGGTGCATCCGTCACTCAGCATCCTGAATTTGAGGCAATTTTAGACTATCTCTCTCAACCGAAATACCAAGATGTCCGACTTAGTATTGCTTCGGTGCGTACCAACACCGTTACTGAGAAGTTAGCTTCTACTTTAGCCAATCGCGATACCCGCTCGATTACCATTGCCGTTGAAAGTGGCTCAGAAAAAGTAAGACAGATAGTTAATAAGAAATTGACTAATGACGAGATTATCCAGGCAGCAATCAATGCTAAAGCAGGCGGATTGAAGGCGCTAAAGCTATACGGCATGGTGGGCATTCCTCAAGAATCAATGAACGATGTAGAAGAAACCGTGGCGATGATGTCGGCAATCAGAAAAGCTGTCCCAGGATTACGTTTAACTCTCGGATGCAGTACTTTTGTTCCGAAGTCCCACACTCCTTTTCAATGGTTTGGAGTCAATCCCGATGCTAAGAAGCGTTTGAAGTATTTAGAGAAAAATCTCCGCCAGCAGGGAATTGATTTTCGTCCCGAAAGCTATAACTGGTCGGTTATTCAGGCTTTACTTTCGCGTGGCGATCGCCGTTTAAGTAAATTGCTAGAGCTGACTAGAGAATTTGGTGACTCTGTAGGTAGCTATAAACGAGCTTTTAAACAGCTAAAAGGGCAAATACCACCCTTAAATTACTACGTTCACGATCGCTGGTCAGAAGACAAAATTTTGCCTTGGCAACATCTTCGCGGTGCATTACCCGTCACGACTCTGGTCAAGCACCTCAATGAAGCTATGACTGTCGATCGCTCGTTTTCGGATCGGCAACAGAATCAATCTGCTGCTAACAGTTTTTCATAACGTCAGCTTTTATAAAAACTTCGTCACTTTATTCTCCACGGTCAATCTTATGCAAACAACTTCTGAATATATCTGTGCCTTTTGTGGTGAATCGAACAGTACTTTTGTCGATATTAGTGCGGGAATGCAGCAGTCTTATACCGAAGATTGCCAAGTGTGCTGTCGTCCCAATGTTTTATACGTTCGCTTCGACGAAGATACTCTGGATGTAGAGATTCAGAGTGACTACGAAGAGTAATTAGTTACTGCCTTAATTTACAACAAAACGTCAGTTTTATAAAGTTATCTATAACAGCAGACTATTTTATACAAACTAGAAAAAGTTAATTTATTTTTGGTTATGTTAGATTATAAAATTTACATTTAATGAACGCCTAGTGTTTAAAAATCTTTTTGAAATAAAGCGTTATTTTGTAGCAGAATAAAAGTCAAACAACCGTTTTACAGCCTGTCAAATATAATCAGTATTATTCCTTAGAAAAAATAAGTTTACACAACAATATTTCGATTAAATAGCTTTCTATTAACAATGTAGGCTACTGCTATCAAGCAAAAACACGTAGTTAAAAATAAAGTTAAGGATTTTTCAGGCTTATAAGTTCAGTATGCTCTCGGATGCCTTTCTCAATACTCATAACTAATAATTAGATAAGAAAGCCAAAAAAAATGATTTAGTCAGTGATTTAAAACACACCTTTAAAGCTATTTTTAGCTTGCATGAAAGCGGTGAAAAAAACATTAGTCTGTTAATTTCAGATCGATATTAAAATCAACTGTCTATTTATAAAAATGGCATTTTAAATGATATTTGGTATCTATAATAAATTAAATTTATAGGACTAAATATGAATGTTTGAGAATTTGTTGAGTATTTCTTATGGCTAGCAATATAGGCTCTGTCGAACAGCATGTCGATCCTAATTTAGCAAATGCTGAATGGGCGCAAATAGCCCCAGGAAAAGTAGTAGTAGCCACGAACAATCGTGCTTGGATCTATCAACCTCGTTCTGAAGACGATCGCTTTGCTCGATCCATGACAGGCAGTGGCAGTTTTGCTACTACTGGCAAATTATTGGATACGGCGATCGCTGCTGCCAAACAGGCGGTGAAGTCTGAGGTCAGACCCCCCGCTATGACTGCTACTCGCTGGATCTGGAGATTAGCTGGCTTATATCATTTATGCCATCCTATTCCCCGTTTAATTGTGAAAGCAGAACAGCAGTTTAAAGCAAATGAACGCTGGAGTTTGGCAGAATGGGCTGCTGAAAATGCTGTTGAAGAAGAAGGTCACGATCTACTCGCTTTGAAGGATATTCAATCTCTTGGATATAATCCTGAAGCTGTAGTTGAAGCTCTTGTTCCTCCTGCTTCTAAGGTTCTAATTGATTACTTAACCCGCAGTGTGAATGATTCAGACCCTATAGATTGTGTGGGCTATGCCTATACGATGGAACGTCTGGCACTTGGCACAAGCGAACAGCATATCAAGGACATAGAAGCTTTGTTGCCTGCAAATGCTAAGGCTACTCGTTGTCTGCGAGTACATAGCAGTATGGGAGCAGATGTAGAACATGTAGAAGAAACAGTAGAGATGGTTGCCCAGCTTTCTGCTTCAGAAAGAACTCGCGTTGCGATCGCTTGCTATGAAACTGCATTGCTATGCTTTAGTCCTCCCAAGGACGCTTACATGTCAGATGAAGCAATTCTTCAAATCTTAAACTTCAAACAGATAAAGAAAAGTTAGTTTCCACTGCTAACTTACAAACAAAAATTTAAGGAGAATCAAACATGGCTCTAACTACCACTGAAATTCAACAAGCTGAAACTAGCATCGAGCTAGTAGCTCAATCGGGAATTGAGATCGATTTGGATACTGTTCTGACTGAATTTGACTCAAATTTGCCTAACGATATCAATAACGGCTGGTAATTTGTCGCAGTCAAAATTATTTTTCTACTGTTTAGCTATCTAAACAACTGTATTTGAAGATCATTTTTAACCGAAAAATTAAGGAGAATCAAACCATGATTTTAGCCACTACTGAAATTCAACAAATCGAAACCAGCATCGAGCTAGTAGCTCAATCGGGAATTGAAATCGATTTGGATACTGTTTTAACTGAATTTGACTCAAATTTACCTAACGATATCAATAACGGTTGGTAATTTGTTGTTTTTAGAAACAAGCAGGTAGCTTATGCTACCTGTACCCAATACTTGAATTGCAAATATATTTTCCAAGCAGACACAATCTATACCGTCCTAGAACCCAAAACTATTAGCGTTTCAATAGTAGATTTGCTCAATCCTGTAACATTGCGAATGTTCATCTCTTCATAAGGGTTTTTGGGTTTCAAGGTTTTCAGACATTTGCCATTTTTATAATCCCAAAGCTTAATTGTTTCATCTTCACTACCGCTAACTAAAAAACGATTATCTGAGCTAAAGGCGATTGATTTGATTAGAGCTGTATGACCCTGTAAAGTTTGCGCGATTTTCTGAGTCCGAATATTCCATAGTTTGATCTTGAGGTCTTGATTGCAGGTAGCTAGCAGTTGACCATCATTACTAAAGGCAATTAATTGAGTATTGCCAACATCAGCTTGCAAAACATTTTGGCATTCACCAGTGTTAGTATCCCAAAATCTTATAGTCCGATCGACACTAGTACTAACTAAAGTTTTGTTGTCTGGACTAAAAATAGCCGACCAAACCCAGCTTTTATGTCCGTTTAAAGTTCTCAGACACTCTCCAGTATCAACATTCCATAGCTTAACCGTTTGGTCAAACGAAGCACTAGCTAATTTACGACCATCAGTACTAATAGCAACAGACCAAACTTCTGCTTGATGTTCCTGAATTATCTTGCGTATCTTTCCAGTGTTAACATCCCATAGTCTAATAGTTCCATCTTCACCACCACTTACCAAAGTTTGACCGTTGGGAGTAAAAGCGATGGAGCGAACTACAGCCTTATGTCCTCTGAGAGTTCTGACCGTTTTCCCCGTATTAATGTTCCAAATTCTAATAGTTCGATCTCCACTACCGCTTGCCAAAATTTTTCCTTCAATCGTAGGTAAGGAATTAAAAGCTAAAGCCAGAATCCTGTTGGTATGTTCGTTAAGAGTTTTAGTAACTTTTCCCGTCTCAATGTCCCACAACCTAATCTTTCGATCGTGACCGCCACTAACCAGCGTTTTGCTATCGGGACTAAATATAACCGAAATAACTTGATTACTATATCCTTGCCAGCTCTTAAGACATTGGTAAGTATCAACATTCCATAGCTTTACCGACTGATCGTAGCTGCCACTAGCCAAAATACTGCCTTCAGGATGAAAAGCAATTGAATTGACCAAGTTAGAGTGACCAAAAAAAACTTTTTGACATTCTCCTGTCTCTATATCCCAAAGCCTCACTTTTTGACCGATGCCACTACTAGCCAGAAGATTGCCTTTTGGGCTAAAAGCAACTGTAAACACTACATTTTTATGTCCCCGAAAAACTTTTTGACATTCTCCTGTCTCGACGTTCCAGAGTCTGACCGTGCAATCATTACTGCTGCTAGCTAAGGTTTTGCCATCAGGAGCGAGGGCAATCGATCTAACTCCATCCTCATGTCCAATCAAAACTTGTTGGCACTGATATGTTTTTAGATCCCAAAATTCGATCGTACTGTCCTGACTACCACTAATGACTGTCTGCCCATCCAAACTAAAAGTTACTGCTAGAACTTCATTGCTATGACCCTGAAAAACTTTTTGACACTTTCCTGTCTCGACGTTCCATAACCTTGTCTTATGGTCATCACAACCGCTAGCAAGGGTTTTACCATCAGGACTAAATGCTACTGACCAAACTTCCCCTTCGTGTCCGTCTAAAGAATAAATACATTCCCCCGTACTAACGTTCCAGAGTTTGACCGTACAGTCACAGCTACTGCTTGCAAGAGTTTTACCATCGGGACTAAAAGCTAGAGAAACTACCCAGCTATTATGTCCCTTAAATCTACGAATTGGCTGACCATCTGCTACTCGTCGCCAGATAATATTTCCTTTTGTATCTCCAGTCGCCAAATATTCACCATTCGGAGTAAAAGCCACCGACCAAATTCCACCAAAATTCTCGGCAAAGACCGATTTTGAGAGATCTGCATTTTGAAAATTTACCTTGTGTAGCTGGATCTGACGAAAATCTGCCTGCCAAACGCATAAATTAGAAAAGTCAGAACCTTTAAGGTCTACTTCCAGATGGGACAAGAGGTTAATTATATTTCCCGCGCTGTAGCTTTTTTCTAGTGCCGATGCTTCCTGTAGCGCCAACAAAATCTGCTTGAGATTATTTACAATATTTTGTTTGTTTCTCAGAATGCCTAAAAGTCGATCGCAAACAGGCTGAAGAATTAGACGAATTTGATTTTCTTTAATGTAATCTTTGGCAGTTGCCTGAATTAAAGCATAACTGCGTAATAGTTGAGGTTGGCGATCGCTAATTTCTTGACAGACAGTTTCGATCAGGCTGCTAGTGAGGTATTCCATCACTACCGACTGCTGGGTAAACGATGTCTCGCTTTTTTCAATCAAGGAGCGTCGCGACAGAGATTCCAAGGCTTCTAACAAATCGATCGCCGATATCTGCACTACGAAACAAGACTGTAGGGTAACAAGTGAAACTGGCTCGCGAGCGATCGCTAACCAATACATAATCTCTCGTTCTAAATTTGATAATCTGGCAAGCTGTTGATTGAGAAGATCCCGAATATCGCCAAAAACTGCCTTTTCTAAGCGTAGAAATTCCCTAACGTCACCCGCAAATAAATCTTCGATCGTCGCCGATACTATCTTGAGGGCTAAAGGATTGGCATTGTAGCGATTTGTCAGAGCCGTTAATTCTGCATCAGAAGCGGAAATCCCTTTGACTTTGATAATTTCTTGACCTTCTTTCAAACCCCCTAGCTGTAAAGAGCGGACTGGCAGTATATTTCCTTCTAGGACGGCTATTTCCTGGGGCTTTTCTCGCGTGGTCAAAACTAAAGAGCTATGATGATGGGTCGTGCCAATTCTTTTGATTAGCTCGCCATAACCTTCATATCCCTGACGATATTTTCCCGCTCGACTATTTCCATCCATTAAAGATTCGGCGTTATCTAAAATAATCAGACATCGCTCACAACGCAAGCAGTCGATTAACTGCGAAATACGATCGCCTAATCTAGAAGATAAGTTTGCAGTTCTCTCTTTGCCCTGGGTCAGAAATTCAACTAAATAGGTGATAATATCCTCGACGGGCGGGGCATCTCGTAAAGACTTCCAAATTACACAATCAAACTCCGAACCAATCTGTCGAGCTAGTTCGATCGAGAGAGTAGTTTTACCAATTCCCCCCATGCCTAAAAGAGCAACTAATCGACAGCGATCGATTAGTAACCAGCGTTCGAGTATGTTTAACTCTTCGGCACGCCCAAAAAAATAGTCTACCGCTACTGCCTCGCCCCAATCTTGACGTTGGTTCAGGCGGGGTTTAGTATAGTGTTCGCTGGTTAGCTTTAATTCAAAAGCTAGAAAGAATTTATCTAGCGATCGCCGATCGACTCCCTCACGGCTGTCTAAAACTCGTTTAATCGTGTTTACATCTAAGCCAGTCAGCTCGCTAATTTGTTCATTGGTATATCTTTCACCATAATTTAATTGGTGTTCAAAGACCAATCTTGCCGTTCGCAGCTTTTCTAACCCTGCTGCGGTTAAAACGACTCCTCGATTACGCTTGCGTTTAGCCTTAGTCATAACAAACGAAATAATTTCATTACTGTCTCAATTTGCCGTTCGAAGGTTAAAAAATCTTTAATTAATCGGTTTAGATGCTGTATTAATGCTATTTCTAGTATTCGAGGTTTGGTAAATAGATCGATACAGAAACAATGTTGCCAATTCAATTACTGACAAAAAAGCTGTATACATTATTACCCTATCTATCTTTTAAATTACGCAGTTCAGAAGTATTATTACCTACGCGCGACCGCGAAGCAGTGCTTCAGATTACATTTTATCCCTTATCTTCATGCTTAACTTCCTTAAATTCACTGGTAAAAATCTTAGAAATCTAAGACACTTTATTTCATAGAGGAATAAGCGTTCGACCTTGTATTAAGAAACAAATTTTATCTTTCTTATTTTTACACCTCGTCAAATTACCCAAAGCCACCTGTGATTACCCAATATCAAAATTGATAGTTTGAGTGGCGAAAGAGCTCAACTTTTGTACAAGTTCGGTTACGTCGAAAAGTCCCCTTAATTCAAATATTGCCTCCCTTTTCTATTTTTGATGCTGACGCATACCTGTGTGGCATCAAAGAAAAGAGTGTTCATCGCTATTTTACCCACCGCTATGAGGTGTTGGTTTGATGGTAGAGCAGTTTCGAGCAGCTTGAATTCTTTTGGAACAAACTGTTTTGAAAGATCCAAGCATTAGCAATATCATGCTGGAATTTTGTTAATTAATCGTATTTTAAAACTATGAATAGCTTTAGAGCAGTATCTACAACTAGACCCAGACCCGTATTGATGACACCAATCAGACGTTGTGGCAGCCATGCCTTACGTTTGCGACTCAATCAGTCACCTGATTTTTATTCTCCCTACCCCATGCATATAGTGGATTTTATGCCACTGGTCGATCTATACGGAGATCTGAATAACGATTGGGCTTATTTTCAACTAGTCATCGATCTTGTCGGTCTTCAGAACGCAACTATGGTCAAGTGGGACGGTGTTGCCCTAGACCCTGTTAAAGTTTTTGAATCTATTAAAGATAGTCCTCGTAGCGTTCATCGTGTGGCTTGGGAGATGCTTTTTCAGGCAGGACAGGTACATGATGCGAAGGTAGTCATGGACAAGTCTTTGGACAATGTATATTATGCAAACGATCTAATCGATCTGTTTGATGACATGCTGTTTTTAAATGTGGTTCGCGATCCTCGCGCCCAGGTAAACAGTATTAATCGCGCAATCATCCACGATTACGATCCTCTACTCAATACAATTTCTTGGGTCAAAGCACACGAACAGGCAATAAAAATAGCCCAGAAGCATCCTGAGAGAATTCTAACTATTCGCTATGAGGACTTTTTAACCAACCAAGAAGTTGTTCTTCATAAAATCTGTCAGTTCTTTGGCATCGACTTTTTAGACTCAATGACAGACGTTGGCAACTCTAAAGAAGCTAAGAATATCTCTGTTCTATCTGCACTTTGGGAAACAAATAGTTCTGCTCCAATTCCTGCATATATCGATAAATTCAAAAAGACGATGAGCATGGAAGACATTGAAATTATCGAGACGATCGCTGGCGAGTATATGGATCTCTATGGTTACGAGAAAATGACCCCTGCTGCTGCTGATATCTCTGCAAAAGCGATCGCCGAAGCGAAGATACAAAGCGCTCCCAAAAAAGAACAGGCATGGTCGGACTTGGAGAAAAAAGATCCCCGTGATTATCAGCTTAGAAAGTTCCGTGCTGACTATCTAGAAATGGTCAAAAAACGTCTTTTAGAACAGCAGATTGCCACTTTAAATAGGTTTGAGAACCAAACCCCTAGCCCTGTAGGAAAGTAATTAGAGGCTGCGCCAAAATAAAGTCGTTTCCTTGAATAGCCCAATCTTAATAACTTGATTGGCAATAGATATTTAGTCTCCACGAACCCGTAATCTCTACGAATTTTAATCACAAGATCGAGCTGTTTAGCCCATACACACAGCTATTAGTCCGATTTTCTATCCATTTATTTTACTTGCTGAAACCATAAATATTAGGAGAATCTCCATGACTCAGGCTATAGTTGCCCCCTCAGAAATAAACTTGGCTCAAATTCAATCAGAATATGCAGCTAAAAGTCCAGGTCAAATTCTGGAGTTTGCTCTAGAGAAATTTGATAATATTGCTATTTCTTTTAGCGGTGCGGAAGACGTAGTGTTAATCGATATGGCTGCGAAAATTACTAATAATCTTCAAGTATTTTCAATTGATACGGGACGTTTGCACTCAGAAACTTATCAGTTTTTGGAAAAGGTGAGACAGCATTATGATATCAACCTAGAAATTTTATTTCCCGATTCTCAACAGGTTGAAGATCTAGTTAAAGAAAAAGGATTCTTCAGTTTTTATGAGGACAACCACAAGCAATGCTGTGGCATTCGAAAAGTTCGTCCTCTACGTCGTAAATTGGCAACTGTCGATGCTTGGATTACTGGTCAACGCAAAGATCAAAGTCCAGATACTCGCGCCAGCATTCCCGTAATTCAACAAGATACGGCTTTTTCTACAGAAGATCATCAGATTGTTAAGTTCAACCCCTTAGCAAATTGGACATCGGCACAGGTATGGCAATATATTCGTCATTTCAAAGTGCCATACAATCCTCTCCATGAAAAAGGATTTGTCAGTATTGGCTGTGAACCCTGCACTAGAGCCGTCTTACCAAATCAACACGAACGCGAAGGACGTTGGTGGTGGGAAAACGCTGCGGATAAAGAATGTGGTTTCCACGAAGATAATTTGAAAAAGTAGATTCTGTCAGGATCTTGTTCCCGAAAAACAAGTCTCAGATCTGGGATCAGAGCAATCGGCAACTTGGCTTTTTCCGTTCAATTTTTGTTCGCTCAAAAAGCCAAACAGGTCGCAATTGATTTGGACAGCGAAAATTAAGTCATAAATTGATTCATAATTTAGATTATGCTGCCTATGCAGATCGATCGACAGATTGGCGATCGAGTCTTGGCTGTCAATAACAAATACGATTAATCAAAATTATGGAAGGAAGCTGGCTAATTTTAGCTGCGGGTGGTCTGTTTGCAGGCGTCCTGGCAGGTATTCTGGGGATTGGCGGTGGATTTATCATCGTCTCTCTATTAGATGTTTTGGGCTTTCCTTTTACTCAGGCGATCGCTACTAGCAGTTTCGTAATTATTATGAGTTCTAGTGCTGGTAGCTTTTATAACTGGAGAATGGGCTACTTAAATCTCAGACGACTAGCCTATATCGGCATCCCTGCTGCTATCTTTGGTATTTTAGGAGCATATACTACAGGAGAAATACCAGAATATATTTTGATGACTATATTTGCCACATTTATGCTGATTAATATCGGCTTGATTCGGTTAAAAAAGAGTCTAGCTGCCAAACCCAAAAGCTCCACCGATAGAGCCTTGAATCCGCTATTAGCAAGAGTTTTTACTGGCGGAATTGCTGGCTTTTTAGCTGGCTTATTAGGCATTGGCGGAGGAGCAATTATGGTGCCTCTACAGATGTTGCTCCTGAACGAAGATATCAAGGTTGCAGTTCGTACCAGCCTGGGGGTAATTGTGATTGCCACGATTTCATCCTGTGTAATTCATATATCTAGGGGCAATGTTTTATTTGTTCCAGGTTTAATCTTAGGGATTAGCGGTATGTTGGGTTCTCAACTAGGAACGAGAATGCTACCAAAATTACCCAACTCTCTAGTCAGCAAAATCTTTATTGCTTTTCTGGGCATTATGGCTCTGATTAACTACCGAGGAGCCTGGATGAGTTATCAGGGTATTGTTTAGAACTCAAGTTCAACTAGTTTGAGATTGAAATATTGCTCCGATCGATAGTAAATATTAATTTCTATTTTGTAATCAATGTATAAAAACTAAATTTTGATTTGATATATGCTGAACTAATAGCTCTATCGTCTATTCCGCAGTCATGGAGATATTGCAGCTCAACGCAACCATTACAAAAAACATCGGCAAATATAAAAGTTTGCAAGACAATATGAATATTATCATCGTCAAAAAAATTAGACCAGATGGCAGTTTGTGCCGTAAATCCGCAGAAGTATCTGATAAGTTAAACGAGCTAAACCTAAGCGATCGCATCGATCGAGTTGTGTTTGCGGACGAGCGAGAATATGCAAGCCCTGGCTTAGAATTAGCGAGACGACACGGGGTTAAGGCAGCGCCTTTCTTCATTGTTGAAGAGGAGGAAGAAACTCAGATATATACTAAATATTCTCGCTTTTTTAAAGAAGTTTTGGGTCGCCAAACATCTGAGAAGGAAGAGATTGACGAGATTATGGCGCAAAATCCCGATTTAGATTTTATTTAAAGTAAAGTTTGTAGTTTTTCTGCCAACAATTCCCAAAATAGAGATCGGTGCTAGAACGCTTTTGTTATAATTATCCCTCTAATTAAACAAGCGTTCTATTTTTAATGCATACTAAAATTAATCCCGAACACCTTAAAGTTATCGATGACGAGCTTTCCAAACGCCCGATAGCCCTAGACCCTGGAGGCTATTATGTTATCTATCTCGATCGCGATGCCGAGCTTATTTGTGCCAAACACTACACTAATGTCATTAACGAACAGGGTTTAGCAGCCGATCCAGAAACAGGCGAAGTTATTGCCTGCGGAAAAGGCATAAAAGTCGAGCGGGCTGTGGAAAAACTATACAGTGCCAGAACCGCTAAAGAACTTTGTGTTAAGGCGATCGAACAGCCCCAACCCTGTCCGATTACCATGTTAGATCATGCTGCGTATCTCGGACGAGAATTTGTTAGGGCTGAATATGCATTAATTAACGGCACTGAATATATTCAGGATTAGCCTCCCAAACCGACATACCAGTAGTAAGTAACCATTGGTACGACTGTCGCGACGATCAAAAAGCCGATTACCCAAACGGTAGCGCTGCCATCGTCAGTATCTTCTGCCTTAGTAAAAGTACCTTCGGTTTGAATTTCATCTTCGATAATTGGTGGACCAGGATCTGACTGTCCAGAGAGAATTGCGACTAGGCGATCGCCTGCTTCATTAAAGGCTTGATTGTATTTATTGCCCTTGCGAATGTTGTAACCCATTGTGTCATCGACAATGCTGGCTGCAACTTCTTCTCCAATCAGACTTTGGGCTTTATCTCCCGAACGAATTGCGACGTTATTAGTTAGGGTATCTAAGACAATCAATGTTTGGTTGGCTTGAGCTTCCTTGGTGGGATACCAGTCTGCAAATATTTTCTCGGCTAGACTATCAACCGTATCCCCATAGTCTAGACGGCGTATAGCGACCATTCTAACTTCTTGACCAGTTTCACTACTTAGTTCTTTAAAGGTCTTCGTTAGCTTATTCTGATTGACGGTGCTAATCGCATCGGCAGTATCTACCACCCAAACTTTATCAGCATCAAAATCAGGCAGATCGAATAATCCTGTGGCGATCGCGGGCGTAGCAACGCAAAAGATTATAACCAGCAACAACACCGTGGATAAAGCTGATTTTAGGAAATTTTTTGGTAGTAAAATCACCTGTTTTAAAGGCGAAAAATCTTTCATTGTGGTTCTCAAATAACTACTTACTTTAAAGAATATATTTAGCATTCAACAACCTTGCTGCAAAATGCCTATCTCTAATAATAATAAAGCCCAGAGGAAACTCTGGGCTTTTCTATCAATCTTGGAGTAGATAAAAATCTCTCAAAGATCTCTCAATGCCTTAAATTGGGCAATTTCAAATCAAACCAAAATTTAGACCCCGATTAATCCTTTAATACCTGCAAGATAAGCAGTAGAAAGCAGGAAGTAGGCAAAGAATGCTCCACCAGCACCGCCAAGGAAGAAACCTGTTGCAAACTCGCTCCAACCTTCTTTTGAGGCAAAAGCGGGGGACACTTTTCCTGTGGTAACTGTTTCTGTTGGTTTACCACCCATAGCACTGGCGTACAGAGAGAGGCAGAGAGTTAAGATTGTTACCAGACCGAAAGATGAAAGCAGAGCTGCTATGTCTGCATGTTCGGTGTTTCTTAATGGACCCAAAAGCAAGAATGGCCCGTATAGTAAATAACCATGAGCCATACCTACTTCTAATCCGCGACGCAGAGGCGCTAAACCATCACGATAGGCAGGAAGGTTGCGGATCAAAGCCAGGCTGAGATCGGAAGCATTTAATGGTGTTGCTAAATTCCCGATCTGCGGATCTCCTGGGGGCTGAATCGCTTCGTATTCGTTCATAAAGTTTGATTTCTCCTTAGATTTATTAGATTCAATGAATCTTTTAAATAGCATCACTCTAACTTGGTTTAAGTTCGCTTTTTGTTAAGAATCTTTATAACTAAACCTAATCGGGTTGGGGTTCACAGTAATATCCATGTTGTTAACGTTTGATTTGAAAATAGGAAAAATAGATATGATTGGCGATTATGCAGCCGCTTGGTTACCCGTAGCAATGGTTCCCCTTGTCGGTCTTGTGGGAGCAGCAGTTTCGATGGCTCTGCTGTTTATCTACATTGAAGGCGAAGGCAACGTTTAATTTGTTTGAGTAATCTTTATTTATAAGCTTACTTACGAATTTTGATACTCTACCTCCTTGGTGGAGTATTCTTTTAAACAGTTATGGATCGAAATGATAAATTGAAAACAGTTAAGCAAGATTTAGAAACATCAGCCTCTATCTTCGCGATCGCAAATAAATAACGTTCCCGAAGCAACACACAAGGGAATTGTGACGAGATTAACCAGAGGAATACTAATTAAAGCCAAACATACTAAGCCGAAGCTACCGCTAGCTGGCAGGTTTTTAAATACTACTTTTAGCTTTTGGCGAAATTTCAAACGTCTTCTTTCTAGGCAAGAATCAAGAAAGTCCATACAGACAATGGTAGTCGTAAGAGCCAATGAGCCAATACTCGAGACAATTGTGCCGACACCTGGAAAGAAATTGATTAATAGCAAAGGCAGACCAATAGCTGCGATTAAGACTAGCTTTTTGAGTTCGTATAAAACTGCCCTACCCAAATCACTAAAAATGTTCAATTCAATCAATTCAACTTTTCCTGTACGGTGCTTTTCTAGTTTTTCTGATAGTTGACCATACCAAGGTGCGCCTAACAATACACCAAACTGAGTTAAGAGAAATCCCGTCGCTATGAGCAGAACGATCGCTAGCAAAAAACGCAAAACGACAATTAGACTCGATATACCATAGCTGAGAAAACCTAACCAGTCGGGGAGGTTTGTAATTAATCGATCGAGCCATACGGTTACATCTCCCTGAATTCCATCGACGATCTGCCAGCCAAAGTAAAATAGACCGCTATAAAGTGCGATCGCAACGATGACATTGACGAGGATGGGAATCGCAATGTATCTAATTAGCTTGGGGTTTTTAATAAAGGTAAATAACGCTCGAAACGGATATGTCGCCCCGTCTACTATGCCAAATCCGCCTAAAATTTGCTTGAACATTCTGACCATATTATTAAATATACTGCTTGGGTGATATCGTCATCAGAGCCAATTTACAAGATAATTTTCAAAAGGCAACATGAGGAAATAACTATGCTAGGAGCGATCGCTGGTGATATTATTGGCTCGATATATGAAATTAATAACATCAAGACCAAAGAATTTCCGTTATTCAATTCGGGCTGTCGTTAAATCAGCAACGCCAAAAATCGATATTTAACTTCTGCCCCCTGCCTTCGTACGGACGTTTCATGGACGCGAAGCTAATCCGTTAGGGAAACGTCTCTACTTCTGCCTTATTCTCAAAGCAAGATAAAATAATCTACATATCATGCATGATTTTGAGGCTATATGGTAAACAGACGAGTTGCAGACATTTTAAAAAATGGTCAACCAGATGAACCCGTAACTATTAAAGGTTGGGTGCGTACTAAAAGAGAATTAAAGGGGTTTTCTTTTGTCGAAGTAAATGATGGCTCGTCTTTGGCAGGTTTACAGGCGGTTCTAGATGCCGATTTACCAGACTATGAATCTATTCTCAAACAGCTTGCAACAGGTGCTTCCGTCGAGATTACGGGGAAGCTAGTCGAGTCTCCAGGCAAAGGTCAGAAGATTGAGATGAAGGGAGAATCAGTAATTGTTTATGGTACTGCCGATCCTGAAACCTATCCCCTACAGAAAAAGCGTCATTCTTTTGAATTCTTACGCACCATTAGCCATTTGCGATCGCGTACTAATACTTTAGGAGCGGTATTCCGTGTTAGAAATGCCTGTGCCACGGCGATTCATCAGTTTTTCCAAGAGCAAGACTTTCTCTGGATGCACAGCCCAATTATTACCGCTAGCGACTGTGAGGGTGCGGGAGAACTGTTTACCGTTACCAACTTCGATCTAAACAAGCTACCTAAAGACGATAAGGGGGAAGTGGATTATAGCCAGGACTTTTTTGGGAAACCAGCCTACTTAACTGTAAGTGGACAGCTACAGGCAGAAGTGATGGCAATGGCGTTTAGGAACGTCTATACTTTCGGTCCTACTTTTCGGGCTGAAAATTCCAATACTTCCCGCCACCTAGCAGAGTTTTGGATGGTCGAACCCGAAATGGCATTTTGTGACCTCGAAGGCGATCAAAATCTGGCTGAAGACTTCCTCAAATATATTTTTAAATACGTTACCGAACACTGTGCCGACGATCTGGAGTTCTTTAACAAGTGGGTTGATAAATCCGTCTTAGCCAACGCGGATAATATTATTAACAACGAGTTCGAGCGAGTTACCTATACCAAAGCCGTCGAACTCTTAGAAAAAAGCGATCGCAAGTTTGAATACTCTGTCGAGTGGGGTATCGATCTACAGTCGGAACACGAACGCTATCTTGCCGAAGAACTATTTAAAAAGCCCGTCATCGTTACTAACTATCCCAAAGACATCAAAGCATTCTATATGCGCTTGGATGAAGGAGAGAAAACTGTTTCGGCAATGGATGTTCTTGCCCCTGGTATCGGCGAGATCATTGGTGGTTCGCAACGGGAAGAACGTCTTGATGTTTTAGAACGACGCATCAAGGAAATGAATATCGAAGCAGATGATATCTGGTGGTATTTAGATCTACGCCGTTACGGTACTGTCCCCCATGCCGGATTTGGACTGGGTTTTGAAAGACTGGTGCAGTTTATGACGGGGATGACCAATATTCGCGATGTAATTCCTTTTCCTAGAACACCTCTAAGTGCCGATTTTTAAATAATCTTGTCGCATCAAATTTTATTCAAAGCGAAGTAAAATTCGCTTTTTTTTATGCTTGAATCAATCCCGTAGATACAACTTTTGTTGCCATACGAGCTAATTCTAATAGCTCATCTTCCTTGGAGATATTTAACTAATTCTCGATCGCCAACATAGATAAGCCATGAGTCAGCGACCAACAAACACGAGCAAGCTGTAACGAGTTATGTTTTATAAACACTTCTGCTTTCTGTCCTGCCTCTATCGCGTTGAATAAGACTTTGAAAGCTGCCTGCGATAAGCGGTTTAGTTCGGGATATTTTTCACAGATCAATTGGCGATCGCTAAACATAACTCGATAATATGCTGGATTCTCTACGGCATATTGAATATAAGCTACTCCAATATTTTCTAGTTTTTGCTGATGATTATTAAAACTACTTTTAGCAGCCTTTTCTAAAGCTTTATGCAGTCGAGCGAAACCAATCTCGGCGATCGCCACTAGCAAACTTTCCTTATCAGGAAAATGACGATAGGGAGCGTTGTGAGATACTCCTATGCGTCTAGCAATACCTCTTAAAGAAAGACTAACAATATTCTCTTGAGCGATCCAGGCTAAAGATTCGTCAATAATTTTTTGGCGTAAATCGCCGTGATGATAGGCTTTGGTGGACATTCGCTTCTCTTTTTATTGCTTGCAAGTTGACAGCGACAACATATATTCTTAAAATGTTGACATTAAGGCATTGTGTAAAAATAACTTGAACAATTTGTCGCAGGGTTAGATGATAAGAATGTAACTAAATAAAGGCCTTAGATGTCTGATAATCAGGTAATTGAAAAGATTCAAAACAAGTACG
>Ga0115031_1000154_pt1 | contig 48073 bp, 48 predicted proteins | sample Maine_Asex4_meta_FD_87301 | JGI IMG/M metagenome (GOLD analysis project Ga0115031, IMG submission 87301) | Marine algal microbial communities from Maine, USA - Maine_Asex4_metaG | ecosystem: Host-associated > Algae > Red algae > Unclassified | place: Maine, USA | collected 2015-01-05
CCCTTGGTTCGCGCGGCCAAACCGGTCGTCGACGCCGTCGGTGCGTCGTTCGTCAGCGCCAATGATGCCGAACCCAGCGACGTCCCGTTGATCTGGGAAGGGGCGACTGTTGCAGCGGTCCGTCTCCCACCGCTGCACGGAGCGCTGGAACGGTTGATCGACGCGGTCGAGACCGAACTCGGCGATTCGCTGCCGATGCTGACGCGCGAGGGCAAGCAGCGTGCGATCCGCCTCCTCGACGACCGTGGCGCTTTCATCCTGCGGCGCGCAGTCGAAGACGTCGCGGATGCGATGGGTGTCAGTCGGATCACCGTCTACAACTACCTCAACGCCATCCACCGCTGACTCGGCGCTGCCGGTGGTCCTGCCAAAGCCGGTTTGATCGGCGAGACTGGGCGCGATGACAGCTCGAATCGACGACTTCGACGTAGTGGCCTTTGACGCAGATGACACGCTCTGGCAGAGCGAGGACTCGTTCAATCGTGCAGAACGACGTTTTGTCGAGCTGGTCGGGCCGCACTGCCCGGTGGGTGTCGACGTCGACGAAGCGTTGCGTGCTGTCGAGCGCGCCGACTTGTCGGTGTCGGGCTACGGCGTCAAGGCGTTCACGATCTCGATGGTTCGCGCAGCAATCACCGCCAGCAATCGGACGGTGCCCGTCGAGGTGATCGAAGAACTCGTCGAGATGGGCCAGCACATGCTCACCGAACCGGTCCATGTCCTGCCGCACGTCCCCGAGGTGCTGGCGCAGGTGAGTGGGGCCGTGCGCACGGTGATGATCACGAAGGGCGATCTCGTCCACCAGACGCGCAAGGCATCCACGTCGGGACTGGAACATCACTTCACTGATGTCGAGATCCTGTTGGAGAAGGACCCGGGTACCTATTCGAAGATCCTGACCCGGTTGGGTGTCGAACCCGAGCGGTTCCTGATGATCGGCAACTCGGTGAAGAGCGACATCTTGCCGGTCCTCGCTTTGGGTGGACACGCTGTGCACGTCCCGTACCACATCACCTGGGCGCTGGAACAGGTCGATGACCACGACGAAGAGTTCGCCGAACTCGCCTCGATCGCTGACCTGCCCGAATGGCTCGGCATCGCCTGAGGTCAGAGGCGTTTGAGTTGGACGCGGTCGACTCGGTGGTCGGCAGTCTTGTGCAGCACGAGCGACGCCCGATCGCGGGTGGGGGCGATGTTCTCGGCGAGGTTCCGGCCGTTGATCTCACGCCAGATGTCGCGGGCGGTGTCGACAGCTTCGTCGTCACTCAACTCGGCGTAGAATCGGAAGAAGCTGTCGGGGTCCTGAAAGACCGATCCGCGCAGCGCCAAGAATCGGTCGATGTACCACTGCTCGATGTCGGGTTCGTCGGCATCGACGTAGATCGAGAAGTCGAAGTAGTCGCTGACGAACTCGGAGAATCCCTCAGCGGTCTGCAACACGTTGAGACCTTCGAGGATGACGATGTCGGGCTGATCGACGACGATGCGCTCGCCCTCGACGATGTCGTAGACGACGTGGCTGTAGACCGGCGCCGAGACATCGCGGTGGCCGCTCTTGATGTCGCGCAACATGCGCAGCAGTTCCCGGGTGTCGTAGCTCTCGGGGAACCCCTTGCGGTTCATGATGCCGCGCGCTTCGAGGACGGAGTTCGGGTGGAGGAATCCGTCGGTCGTGATCAGGTCAACTTTCGGATGGTCGGGCCAACGACCGAGCAACGCCTGCAGGATGCGGGCGAAGGTGCTCTTTCCCGCAGCGACACTGCCAGCCACGCCGATCACGTACGGCACCTTCGGTGAGACCGTGCCGAGGAAGGTGGCCGACACTTCGTGCAGGTTCATCGTGGCACTCACGTACAGGTTCAGAAGACGGCTGAGCGGGAGGTAGATCGCCGCGACTTCGTCGAGGTCGATGTCGTCGTTGATGCCCTGCAGCTCGGCGAGTTCCTCCTTGCCGAGCGTGAGCGGTGTGGTCGCTCGGAGGCCGGCCCAGGCGTCACGCTCGAAGGTGAGGTAACGATCATCTGGTGATTGGAGGAACGCCTCGACCGGTGCTGGTTCGTTGGCCCGGTTGCTCACCCGGCAGACCTTAGGCAACACCTTGGCCGGGGTCGTAGTCTGCGGTCGTGCCGGGTGCTGCTAATCGGGAAGACCGAGCCCAGGCCAAGGCCATTCGCAAGCAGCGCGGTGCGTGGTACACGCCGCCCGAACTCGTCGATCTCGTCGCCGATGCCGCAGTGTCGTCCTGGAGCATCGGGACCGCTCGGTCCACTCAGTCCACTCAGTCCACTCAGTCCACTCAGTCCACTCGTGCTCATGGCACCGTCGTGCGCATCGTCGATCCGGCCTGCGGTGATGGTCGATTCCTCGTCGCCGCGGCGTCACGCCTCGCAGCGACAGGCCGACCGGTGGAAGTGGTTGGTGTCGACATCGATTCGGACGCGGCCGAAGCCGCCCGACGAGCACTGACAGCAGCAGGCGTCGGTCACCGGATCCTGCACGGTGATGCGCTGACCATCGATTGGTCCGCACTCGGCGCGTTCGACCTGGTCATCGGAAACCCGCCGTTCCTGTCACAGATGGCGACATCGACGACACGCGGCGGGGCGAGCAGTCGAGGCGGCGGACCGTATGCCGACGCTGCGGTCGAGTTCCTGGCACTGGCAGCCGAGGTGGTCGACCCGGACGGCGGACGAGTCGCCTTCGTCCTCCCGCAGTCGCTGCTGTCAGCGCGAGACGCCGGAGCGATCCGTGCCAGCTACGACGAGCGAGCATCGTTGGCCTGGTCGTGGTGGACGGGGGAGCGAATCTTCGACGCCCAGGTGCTCACCTGTGCGCTGCTCTTCGAGTTCGGGACACCGTCGGCGACGCCGGGCAGATGGGGCCGCGTCGTCACCGACCGCGAAGGCGTGCCCGAGGTCCCGAGCGACCTCGGAGGCGCGGACACCCTCGGTGATCGTTGCCGTCTCAACGCCAACTTCCGCGATGAGTACTACGGCATGGTGCCAGCAGTCGGGAATCACGACCGGGGGCCGAAGTTGATCACGAGCGGGCTCATCGATCCCGGTCGGAATTGGTGGGGCGAGCGTCCGATCAGGTTTGCGAAGCAGCAGTTCGATCGCCCGCGCATCGATGTTTCGAAGCTCGACGACAAGATGCGTGGATGGGCGGCGCAGCGACTCGTGCCAAAGGTGCTGATTGCAAACCAGACCAAGATCCTCGAAGCAGTCGCAGACACTCGTGGCGAGATGCTGCCCGGCGTCCCGGTCGTTGCGGCCTACCCGAAGTCGATGCCGGGTCGTGCGAGCAGCGATGCTGCATGCGAGATTGCAGCGGTTCTCACCTCGCCGATTGCCTCAGCGTGGGCGTGGCACCGCAGCGCCGGAACCGGTTTGTCGTCCGATGCCATCCGGGTCGGGCCCGTCGTGCTCGGCGATCTGCCCTGGCCCGCCGGACCGCTCGATCGCGCTGTTGCTGCACTCCGTTCGGGTGATGTCCGCAGCTGTGGGGCGCTGGTCGACGCGGCGTACGGCGTGACGGACCGAGCTGCGCTCGCGACCTGGTGGGAAACGCGGCTCGACCGGATCGAGCAGCGGCAACCAACGAACGTCACAGCTTCGACGCGAGACCGCTGACGGCGTGAGCTGCGAGACTGCACGAGATGAATCACTACGTGGTCGGACAGCGCGCACGATTCCTGGTCGGCCTGATCGCAACCGTGGCGCTGAGCTTGGGAGCCGCAGCGTGTGGCGGCGACAGCGAGTCGGGGCCACCGCTGTCGGAAGCAGGCGAGCGCGGCAAGCAACTTTCCCTGTCGAGTGGCTGCTCCGGCTGTCACGGCATCAACGGTGAGGGCGGCGTCGGCCCGACGTGGCAAGGTCTCACCGGCGCTGACATCGAACTCGCCGACGGCTCGACGATCGTTGCCGACCAGGAGTACCTCGTCCGGTCGATCAAGGATCCGTCGGCAGATCTGCTCGCCGACTTCGCCGTCCAGATGCCGCAGAACAACCTCTCCGACACTCAGATCGACGACATCGTCGCCTACATCAATGATCTGGCAACGGTGACGCCAGGCGAATAGCCCGCTGCGGCCCTTATCTCAACCGGCACCTCAACCGTCACCTCAACCGTCACCTCAACCGTCACCTCAACCGTCACCTCAACCAGGGGGCGTTCGGGCTGGCCGTGCCCGGGCCACCCGTGAGTACGTCGGTGCCGTCGGCGGTGACGAGGAGCGTGTGCTCGAACTGGGCGGTGCGCTTGCCGTCGGAGGTCACTGCGGTCCAGTCGTCGTCCCAGATCTTGTAGTTGACCGTGCCGAGCGTGATCATGGGTTCGATCGTGAACGTCATGCCTTCGCGGATGATCATCGATGAACGTGAGTCGTAGTAGTGCAGCACCTGAATGTCGGTGTGGAACTGCTCGCCGATTCCGTGCCCGACGAAGGCCCGGACGACGCCGTACTTGTAGGGCTTGCAGGTCTCTTCGATTGCCTTGCCGATGTCGCTGAGTGGAACCCCGGGCTTCACGGCATCGATGCCGCGCCACATGGCCTCTTCGGTCACCCGAACCAGTTGCTGGCTCTCGGGGTCGACATCGCCCACGAAGAACGTGGCGTTGGTGTCGCCGTGCACGCCGCCGAGCCAGCCGGTGACGTCGATGTTGCAGATGTCGCCCTCCTGCAGCACACGCGAGTCCGGGATGCCGTGGCAGATCACTTCGTTGACCGAGGTGCAGCAGGCCTTCGGATAGCCGTGATAGTTGATGGTGCTCGGGTAGGCACCCGCAGCGACGAATGCATCGTGGACGGCGATGTCGATCTCTTCGGTGGTGATGCCGGGCTGAACCATGTCGCCGGCCATCTTCAGGACCTCACCGGCGAGCTTGCCAGAGGCACGCATCCGTTCGATGATGTCGGGCGACTTGACCTTGCCCTCGTCCCACGCCTCGTACTCACCCGTGTCCGCGTACGGCGGGCGAGCGATGTGATCGGGCACGCTGCGCATCGGGGTGACGTGGCCCTGCAGGACGCGACCTTCGGACTTCTTGTGGCAGCGCTTGTACTTGCGGCCACTTCCGCACCAGCACGATTCGTTGGCCTGCGGCAGCGTGGTCGGAGCGGTTCCGAGCGTCGATGTCATGATTCCAGGCTACGGGAAGCCGGTCACGTTGTGCCAGGCACAACGTGACCGCGCCTGGCGAAGACGTGACGTCAGTGGCGGCCGAAGGGATTGATCGAGCGGCTGGTGAAGGCGTTGAGGACGCGGATCACTTCGTGGGCACCCCAGCGTTGGCCTCTCTGCGCTGACGGGTCGAGCGGTTGCAGGACGCCGAGATCCACGAGTTGGCGGACGGCGCCGCTGATCGAGGAGCTGCTCGCATCGACCAACCCAGCGAGGGAACCGCTGTCGACGACGGGATGCTCGAGGAGTTGTGCGACGATTGGATGCACCACCGAGTCGGACCGGATCGACTCGGTCACGTCCTCCCACTTGCGCACGATCATCTCGATGTCGTCGAACAGCATGCTCGCACTGCGCAGCGCGGCGAACGTGGCGTCTGCGCCCAGTTCGACGATCGGGACGAAGTCACCCGACCGGTACTCGGTCAGCGCCTCGATGTAGCGGTGCTTCTGGCTGACGATGCCTGCACTGATCGGCAGCGTTGCTGCTCTGGTCAAGCCATCGCGGCGGAGCAGAGCGTGGATGAGCGCCCGACCGACGCGCCCGTTGCCGTCGGGGAACGGGTGGATTGTTTCGAAGTGGGCGTGCATCACCATGGCCTGGATGAACACCGGGATGTCGGTGCGGTTCATGAACTCGCACAGGTCTTCGATGAATTCAGGCACGAATCGGGCCGCCGGTGGAACGAACGTGGCGGCGGGCGGCCCCGCCGAGTAGCTACCGATCCAAACGGGTTCGGTTCGCCACTTGCCGGCGAGCACTGGGTGGGTGTCGATCAGCAGCGCGCGGTGGACGTCGAGAATCGTCTCAGCGGTGATGTCGTTGGACAGGTCGATCGCTGCGGCTGTCGCGTGGACGTTGCCGATGACGTCGGCGACGGAGCGCTCCATCTCGCCGCCAGCTTCGGCCATGAACAGGTCGGGCAGCGATGCAGCGACGTTCTCGATCCGCGACGAGGCCGATGCTTCGATGCGCACGAGCAACGTCTCGAGCGGGGCGAGCGTGTCGCCGACGCGCAGGTCGAATGCAGCGATCGCCGTGCGGACGTCTTCGGAGATCAGCGCGCAGTCCGACGGGATGAGCATCTCCACATCGACGATCGGGTCGAGGATCGCGGATTGATAGGTGCGGTCACGCGACGACCTTCGTGAGTCGCCGCCTTCCGAGATCAACCAGACCAGCTTCTCGAAACGGACCGGTGGCCACAATGGTCCGGTGAACGAAGCTGCGCCTGCCATCGTCCGAGTATTGCCGACAGCGCGCCTTCAGTCGCTCGTTCAGCTGGATGTCAAGATGCCGTGGACGTGCGCCATGGCGAGTGAGTCGCCAGCCGGTCCATTGGCTCGTCTCGCTCATTCGGTCAGCTGGTGCCGTTGCCCTGTCGCGGGTTCGAGTCGAAGGATGGTGCCATGCAGGATGCTCCGCTCGAGGACGTCGTCGGGATCGAGGCCCAGCAGGTTGCGTTCGAGTGCTCGCCCGAACATCTGATGTGTGACGAGGAGCGGACGGCGAGCCGGGCACAGTGCCAATCGACGAAGGACGGAGGCAGCGCGCCGGTCGGCGTCGGCGTAACTCTCGCCACCGGGATACGGCCAATTGAACTTGTCGGCAGCGCGTGCGGCCAGCACCCCGGGAGTCTGTTGCTCGATCTCTCCGTCGGTCATGCCGGAGAAGGTGCCGATGTCGATCTCGGCCAGGCCGTCGATGGCAACGGGTTCGATGCCGACCATCGCCCCGACGACCGCTGCAGTTCGTGCAGCACGCCCGGTCGGGCTGGTAAAGATGGCGTCGAGACCGAGCGGTTTGGCCAGTGCCGCTACTCGGTCGGCGTCGCGCACGCCCTGCTCGGTCAACGGCGAGTCCAGACGACCTTGACGCCGACCGGCGACGTTCCATTCGGTTTGGCCGTGGCGAGCGAGGAAGATCTCCGTCCATGGCCAACTCATGGCCCGAGTGTGTCAGCCGGTGGGGGCCCGAAGGCGTACGCGTTTCAGTGACCGGGCGAGTTGCCAGCCGAGTCCGCCGATAATGACGAGGCCCACGCCGAGGACGATCCAGACCCACGGGAAGCCGCTGTCGTCGGGAATCGTGACGAGTTGCGGTGGCGGCGATGCGGGGTCGAACGTGAACAAGTAGGCGGCCTGGACGCGGTCGCCGTCCTCGGTGTCAGTGGTGGTGTGGCGAACGGCGTACTCGCCGGGCGTCGACAACGGACTGGACAGCGAGACGGTGACCCGGAGATTGCCGTCCTGGACCCACGTCGAGTCGATGACGTTGCCGTCCGGATCGCTGACCGAGCCTTCGACGTCGGCCACGGTGCTGTTGTACCGGAGTTGTATCTCGTTGATCTCGCCGCCGACAACTGAGCCGGGAGCCGGGCTCGCCGCCCCGAGGCCGGAGTGAGCGACCACGGTGCCACCGAAAGCGAGCGCGCCAAGGAGAGCGGCCACCGCAGCGATGAGCCGGCGGTACGCAGTGTTCGACGAGCTGGAGAAGGGCGCTCCCATGACCGACAACGGTAACGGCCTGTGGATGAAGTTGAGCGACGGGTCAGGTGGCGCAGACAGGGCGGGTCAGCTGACTGAGCCAGTGGCGTCGGGCAGTGACCACAGCAGCGATTCGAGCAGCAGGCGTTCGTTGGGATTTCGCTCGAACGACTCGAGGGCCTCGTGAATACGCGCGACCGCTGCTGCACATCCGGCGGTGTTGATTCGAGCGTTGTCGGACTTGGCGGCAGAGATCGCCTGGTCCCGATACGTCGATGCCATCGTCGCCAGGCCACTGCGCAACTCGTCGGTCCGGTGCCGGCGAAGCTCGCGTTTGTGTCGTTCTTCGAGCTGCTTCTTGCCGCTCCCGCGTTCACCGTGCTCCTTGATGCGTGCGTCGAGCGTCTCGACCTCCGTGGCGTGGCGTAGGTCGAGGGGCTCGGCTGCGGCGTCGATGAGGGCGAGCAGTTCTGCGGCCAGACGCATCGCCACGGCGCCGGTACCGTCGAGCTGGTCCGGCGCTTGGAGGAATGCCTTGCGTCGCTCGGCAAGAGCTGGGTCGGTCGCGAGGACCCGGGCGCGGTCGAGGTTGCCGAGCGCCGCCTTGGATGCGACCATGGCGCCGGCGGGGTCGATGCCTTCTGTCAGCAGGCGAGCTGCGATCACGTCGGCGCCGATGGCTCGGAAGTCGATCCGGGCGCAGCGTGACGAGATCGTGATCAAATCGTGCGGGACAAAGTCGGCGAGAATGATGAACATCGTCGAGTCCGGCGGCTCCTCGATGGTCTTCAACATGAGGGCTGCACCGTTCGGCGAGAGCAGATGGAACTCATCGAGGATCAGCACCTTGCGAGCGCCCTCGGTGGGGGCGAGCGACGACAGCCGTACGACTTCTTTGGCCTGCTCGGCCGAGATCGATGCGCCGACTCGCTGGACTTCGCGAACGTCTGGATGCTCGCCAGCCAGCACGAGCCGTGCGTTGCGATCGTCACGCGATTCGCCACCTGACATGAGCGATGCAGCAAATGCTCGCGCCGCTTCGAGCTTGGTCGATCCCGCCGGACCGACGAACAAGTACGCGTGCACGGGCCCACGAGCTGCCGCAGTGCGGAGGTGAGCGATCGCGGTTTTCTGGCCGACGACGTCGTCCCACACGGGCCCCAGGTCACCGAGGTCGAGCGGAGCCTGACCTTGCGTCATGCCGTCAGTTGCCGACGCGGTGTTCTGAGCAGCGGATTCGTCAGCGGCGATCGCAGCTTCGAGCTGTGCCTCGGTCAGTTCCTCGTCGGGGTCGGCGTCGGCCTGGATGTCGCTCGGATCGAACTCGCTCACAGCACACCGCGCTCGGTGAGTGCTGTGACAATTGCTGTCTCGACGTCGTCGATTGTGCCGCGCCCGTCGATCGTGATCCACCGCTCTGGCTCGGTGTCGGCCATCATGCGGAAGCCATCGAGGACACGTTGATGGAAGGCGTCGCCCGCTGCCTCGAAGCGATCGAGGTCACGATCGCGGAGCCGTTCGGCGATCAACTCATCGGGCGTGTCCAGGAAGACCACCACATCCGGCCATCGACCGGCGATTGCCCAGTCGTTGATCTGCTTGAGTTCGTCGACCGGCAGCTCGCGTCCGAAACCCTGGTAGGCGAGAGTGGAGTACAACGACCGGTCACTGACCACGCTGCGGCCTGCACCCAGCGCCGGTTCGACGACCTCGGCAATGTGCTGCGCCCGATCCGCAGCGGTCATCAGTGCCTCGGAGCGCGCCGTCAAGTCAGTCACCGAGTTGTCGTGCAAGATCTCGCGCAGCCGGGCACCGATCGAGGTGCCGCCGGTCTCGCGTGTCAGGACCCCATCGAAACGAGCGGCGAGCAGCGCGGCTTGCGTTGACTTGCCGCAGGCTTCGGCACCTTCGAACGCGATGTAGTGCGGCCCCGTCACGTCGATGGAGGTTAGAGGACGAGTTGGTGCCTGGCACCAACTCGTCTCAGTCGTCGGCGACGTCGGTGATGACTGGCTTCTTGGCAGCAGTGGCCTTGGCGGGGGCCTTCTTGGCCGCCGCCTTCTTCTTCGCTGCGCTCTTCTTCTTGGCAGTGCTCTTCTTGCCGGCGGCCTTCTTCTTCGCTGCCGCCTTCTTCTTCGTGGCCTTGGCCTTCTTGCCCGGCGTGCCGCCCTTGGCAATGATCGCCTCGCGACGGATCGCGAGCAGCTCGTAGGCACGTTCGGGAGTCACCTCTTCGAGGCGGTCGCCCTTGCCCAACGATGCGTTGGTCTCTCCGTCGGTCACGTAGATGCCGAAGCGGCCGTCCTTGGCCGTGACATTCTTTTCGCTGACCGGGTCGACGCCGTATTCCTTCAGCGGGCCCTTCGCGGCGAGGTTGCCACCGCCGCGCTTGTAGACCTTCGGCTCGGAATAGATCTTCAGCGCCTCGTCGAGGGTGATCGTCAGGAGCTGCTCCTCGGAATCGATGTTCCGGTAGTCCTTTTCCTTCATCACGTACGGGCCGTACCGGCCGTTGTTCGAGTAGATCGGGATGTCGTCGGCCGGGTCATCGCCCACGTGGCGAGGCAGCGCCAGCAGCTTCTCGGCTTCGGCCATCGTGATCTCTTCGAAGACCATGGTCGCGAACAACGACGACATCTTCGGCTTCTCCATACCTGGAGGAGGATTGTCGTGGTCGCCCCACTGCACGTACGGGCCGTAGCGGCCGTTCTTGGCGAAGACGGGCAGCCCGTCGAGTTCGCCGATCGGATCCTCCATCTTCGGAGCGTTGAGCAACTCGATGGCCTTCTCGACGGTCAGCTCATCGGGTGCAAGATCGTCCGGAACCGAGGCGGTGTCCTCGCCGCGCTTCACATACGGGCCGTACTTGCCCGGCTTGGCGACGATCTCGTTGCCGTCCGGGTCGTTGCCGAGCGGGAAGGTGTTGATCTCGGCTGCATCGATGTGGTCGAGGTTCTCCTCGACCAACCGCTTCAAACCGAGGAGCGAATCGTCGCCGTCGCCCGCCTCGGCGGTGATGGATGGCACCGCCTCGTTGCCCTCGTCTCCCCAGTAGAAGCGCTGCAGCCATTGGTCCTTCTGGCGTTCGCCCTTCGAGATCGCGTCGAGGTCGGTTTCCGTCGAGGCGGTGAACTCGTAGTCGACGAGGGAGTTGAAGTGTTCCTCCAACAGACGGATCACGGCGAAGGCGGTCCACGTCGGCACGAGTGCCTGACCCTTCTTCCAGACGTAGCCGCGGTCCTGCACTGTCTGGATGATCGACGCCCACGTGGACGGCCGACCGATCCGCAGTTCTTCGAGCCGCTTGACCAGCGACGCCTCGGAGAAACGCGATGGCGGTGACGTGGTGTGGCCGTTCGGTGTGATCGACGCGATCGGGACGAGGTCGCCCTGTTGGAGCGGCGGAAGCAGCGCTTCTTTGTCCGCAGCGTCCTCGCCGGTCTCTTCCTTCGACGCGACATAGACGGCGCGGTAGCCGGGGAACGTGATCGTCGTACCCGACGCCGCGAACTCGCAGTCGACCAGTTCACCGGTTGTGCGGTCGAGTGACTCAGCCGCCAGACGAATCGACACGGTCACGCCGCTGGCGTCGGCCATCTGTGAGGCGAGCGTGCGCTGCCAGATGAGCCGGTAGAGCGCGAGTTCCTGGCTGTTCAGCTCGGTCGACACGGCGTTGGGCGAGCGATATGGCGTGGTCGGGCGGATTGCTTCGTGAGCGTCTTGACCCTGCGACTTCTTCTTGTACTGCTTCGGTGCAGCGTTGAGATACTTCGACCCGTATTCACTCGTGACCGCCGCACGCGTCGCCGTCATCGCCTCGTCGGAGAGGATCACGTCGTCGGTACGCATGTAGGTGATGAAGCCCCGCTCGTACAAACCCTGCGCGATGCGCATCACCTGGCTGGACGACAGCCGCAGCTTGCGGCCACCTTCCTGCTGCAGCGTCGAGGTCATGAACGGCGCCTTGGGCGACGACCGGTACGGCTTTTCTTCGACCGAGCGGACGGTGAACTGCTTGCCGGAGAGGCCGTCCGACAGTGCGCGAGCGCGTACCTCATCGAGCTGGACCGGTGTGCTGCCGGCCTTCGAGGTGATGATCTTGCCGAGGTCGTCGAAGTCTCTCCCGGTCGCGACCTTCGAGCCGGCGACGCCAACGAGCTTGGAATCGAATGACGGGTCGGTCGCCGTGATCGCATCGATATCCCAGTAATCGGCACTGCGGAACGCAATCCGCTCGCGCTCGCGCTCGACGATGAGACGGACCGTTGGGCTCTGCACGCGCCCCGCTGACAGCCCGCGGTTGACGCGACGCCACAGGACCGGCGACACCTCGTACCCGTACAGACGGTCGAGCAGGCGACGGGTCTCAGCAGCGTCGACCATGCCGTAATCGATGCCGCGCGGGTTGTTCACAGCGTGGTCGATGGCGGCCTTGGTGATCTCGTGGAACACCATCCGCTTGACCGGCACCTTCGGCTTCAGGTACTCCAAGAGGTGCCATGCAATGGCCTCGCCCTCGCGGTCCTCATCCGTTGCGAGATAGAGCTCGGAAGCGTCTTTCATCGCAGCCTTCAAGTCTTTGACCACGGTCTTGCCGCGCTCGGTCAGCTCGTACGTCGGCTTGAACCCGTTGTCGACATCGATGTTCAGACCCTTCGACGGGAGGTCGGAGATGTGGCCCACCGAGGCGCGCACGTCGTAGTCACTGCCGAGGAATTCGGTGAGCTTTTTCGCCTTCGCAGGTGATTCGACGACGACAAGAGGTTTGGCCATGGGGCACTCTCGCTAGATGATCGGTGAACGGATTGTCAAGTGGCAGTGTGCCGGACCCGCCCCGGTTTCGCGTGGCAGCACGTCGGGTCCATGGTCGGACAGACGCCTGGTGCGCGACCGGCCGAGCTCTTCCACGGTGACTGGGAACGAACTGGTAGCCTGATCCCTATGCATGTCACTGTTGATTCGGTCGGCCGGGTCGTGCTTCCCAAAGCGCTCCGAGAACGGTTGGGTCTCGTGCCGGGTTCGACCATTGACGTGTCCATGTACGGCGATGGTCTGCATCTCGCGCCTGCCGGTCGGACGGCGCGCCTCGAGGATCGTGACGGTGTCCTCGTTGCCGTGTCCGAGACGGTTGTGACCGACGATGTCATCTTCGAACTGATGGATTCCGTGCGTCGCTGATGACCCTGCTCGCAGACACGAGCGTCTCGGTGGCAGCGCTCATGGAAGGTCACGTCGCGCACGTGGCAGTGCGTGATCGGATCAACGGAGTGGACGTCGCCCTGGCGGCGCATTCGGCGCTCGAGACCTATTCCGTACTGACTCGTCTGCCAGGAGATGCACGAGTTTCTCCGCCTGATGCGGCTGTGCTGATCTCGTCGACATTCGGTTCGACAGAGCATCTTCCCGTCGCTGCTGCTGATGATCTGATCGCCGATCTCGCGGCGAGCGAGGTCGCCGGTGGCGCCGTGTACGACGCGCTCATCGGATTGACCGCCCGAGCAGCCGGTCGGGTGCTGTTGACTCGTGATGTACGGGCATCAGCGACTTACAGTCGTCTGAACATCGCGCACGAGTTCATTCGATGACCGCCCTCGAACTCCAGGCGTTGGGGTGGTCGGAGGACTTCCAGCATGCATGGTCAGAGCTCGGCGAACCCGGCCGGCCAGCGCGCGTGTCACGTCTTGATCGCGGTTGGAGTACAGCGATTCGAACGATGGGCCAGGCGCGCGGAACAGATGATCCGATCCGGATGCGCAACATCGGCGCCGACGTCGCAGTCGGCGACTGGATCATCGTGTCCGACGACGGCGAGAAGGTCGATCACGTCCTCGAACGCACCTCGGCGTTCACCCGGCGGGCCTCTTTCGACGGGATGCGCGCCGTGTCACACACGTTGGCGGCGAACATCGACGTCGTCTTCCTCGTGCACGCGCTCGGCTCGCCTCCGAGCCCGCGACGCCTCGAACGCGAGTTGGTCCTGGCCTTCGACTCCGGCGCCGAACCAGTGGTCGTGCTGACCAAGACCGATCTGGTCGATGATCCCGAGCCGATGCGAGCAGAGCTCGCCGAGGTGGCGCTCGGCGTTCCCGTGTTGCTGGCCAGCGGGCTGAGCGGCGACGGCATCGACAGGTTGCGCGAGTACGCCGTCGGAAACCGCACGCTGACGTTCCTCGGTGCAAGCGGCGTCGGTAAGTCGACGATTGTCAACGCGCTGCTCGGCGACGAACGCCAAGCGACTACCGAGGTCCGAGAGGGAGATCAGCGCGGCCGTCACACCACCGTTGCGGCGGAGCTGGTTCCGCTGGAAGACACCGGGTGGCTGATCGACACCCCGGGGGTCCGTGCGGTCAGTCTGTGGCTGTCGGGTAATGGTATCGAGCGGGCCTTCGCCGACGTTTTCGATCTGATGGACGGCTGCCGGTTCCGCGACTGCAAGCACGATCAGGAACCGGGCTGCGCGGTGCAGTCAGCGATTGCGTCGGGCGACCTCGACCCGGTCCGTCTCTCGGCACTCGAGAAGTTGATCGAAGAAGAAGCGGCGCTCGAAGAGGAACAGCGCGCCCGCGAGAAGGTCGCCGACCGACGTCGTGGCGGCAAGAAGCCCCCCGAGAAATCCGAATACCAGTGAGGTCGCACCAGTGAGGTTTGCCAAATGAGATCGCGTCCGCGCCCTGATCGCCGGGATGGGTCCGCACCGAACGGCAAGGCGTTCGAATCGGTGTGGGACTATCCGCGTCCCCCTGTGTGCGAGCAGGTCGAGTGGCGGATCCGCGTCGTGCATGCCGGAGTCACGATCGTCGACGCCTCGCGCGCTCGGCGTGTCCTCGAGACGAGCCAACCACCCGCGTACTACGTGGCTGCCGAGCACGTCGACACGGCGTTGTTCGTTCCTGCTGAGCGGCGCACGATGTGTGAGTGGAAGGGAGCCGCGAGTTACGTCGACATCCACGCCGCCGGTGCGGTGCTGCAGGGGGCGGCCTGGACCTATCCGACCCCGACGTCAGGCTTCGCTGAGCTGGTCGATCATTGGGCGTTCTACGCGCAGGAGGTCGATGAGTGCTGGGTCGATGACGAACGGGTGTCGAGCAACGATGGCCGGTTCTACGGCGGCTGGATCACCGAGAACGTGACCGGGCCGTTCAAAGGCGCACCCGGCACCCTCCACTGGTGAACCAGGTCCCTGGTCAGTGCTCGGCTGCCTGCCAGACATCGCCGGTACGCATCCAGAACTGGTGCATGTTGACCGCTGCGATGGGGAGTGGGCCGTAGATGTGCGGAAACAGTTCGTCGACGCCCGGTGCCGGCGGTTCCCAGACGATGTCCGACGGGACCATCAACGGGTCGATCGTGAGGAGCACCAGCTCGGTCAGGTCGCCGTAGAAGCGATTCGCAGTGGCTTCGACCTGAGCCATGGTCGAGCAGTGGATGAAGCCGACCTCGTCGAGCGACATGCCGCGGGTGGACACGGCGTACTCGCCAAAGGTGAACGCGGCCGCCCAGTCGTCAGGCAACGCTATGTGGAAGATCGGCTCATCGCTGTCACTGGGGTCGCAGCCGTGGTCGCCGTTGCTTTCGCTGGTCACGAGATCGAGGTCCGCACGGTGATCGCCCGATCGAGGCGTGTCCGTTCGAGACGGACACGGAGCCGGTCCTCGTTGCACACGATCTCCAGGTCGCCGTCGGCTTGGCGCGCGGCGGCAGCGGCACCGAGCAGGACACCGAGCCCGGAGTCGTCGAGCGCAGCGACCCCGTCGAGATCGACGACGACGAGCTGACCACTGTTGGCATGGACGGTTCGCAGGAGCGCGTCACGGAACACGGCGATCGATGCGAGGTCGACCACGCCGTCGACGGTGACGGTCGGGACGTCGCCCACCGTCGTCGAGCTCGTGCGTAGATCCATGGCCCGCCAGGCTACGGCTGTTGTCGTCGGTCGTTGTTCGGGCTTCACTCCGGTTCGAGGGCCATGGTGGCCGTGGCGCTGTGGGTACTCGGCCCGAGAAAGCGACCGATGATCGCGATGTCGGTCGGGTCCGTGTAGGTCACGGTCACGGTGACGGTCGTGCCCGACACCTGCGTCGCGACACTGATTGGCAGGTCTACCGCATCGGCCGCCGCTGCCGATGCAGCCGACGCAGGGCTGGCGGACACGGACGCAGCGCGTGCCCCTTCGCGCGCTGCGAGTTCGACAGCGAGTTCGTTGCGGATGGCGACGCCGACCTGCGTCATACCGAGGATCACGATGAGCACGATCGGGAGTGCGAGCGCGAATTCCACGGTCGCCTGCCCGGCGGCACCACGCAGTCGCCACCTTCGGGGCGAACGTTGCGGTGGTGAACTGATCGGCGCCTCGACGCAGGTCGGCGGCAGCATCAGACGCGATCGATGACGGCGTCGATCACCCGGTTGAAGAGTCGGCTGATCTTGGCGGCGCCGCCTCCCGCACTGGCCCACGCGATGACGAGCAGGGCAACCATCGCAGCGGCGAGCAGGACGAGGGCGTACTCGGTGGTCGCCTGGCCGCGGTCGCCTGCAAGGCGGCGTTCGTTCGCCTCGAAGTGGCGGGCACTGAGACGGTCGGTCGCAGTGAGTTGGGCAGTCTGGGAGTAGACGAAAAGGGTGAGGAACAGGTGCGGCATGGAGGACTCCGTATGAGGTGGCCGTCGGCTGACGGCGGTGCGGGATGGTTGTGGGAAGTGCTGAGTACGGACCCTGCGGGAGTCGAAGGTGAGGGCGGTAGGAGCCCTGAGCGTGTGATCGGTGGCGGGTGGGGGTCGGTTCGCCAAGCGAGTTCACCAGGCGGGTGCGCCGAGCGAGGACAGTGCCGCCATCACGGCCGGCACGATGGCGAGCAGCACGAACGACGGCAGTGTGCAGACGACGAGCGGGAACGAGAGTTTGATGGGGAGCGCCCTGGCCTGGCCTTCGTTACGTCGTCGCCGAGCGGCACGCGCCTCTGTCGAGAGTTGTGCGATGACCTGAGTCATCGCCAAGCCGTGACGATGCGACGCGATGAGGAGTTCGACCAACGCGACGGCGCCGGAACCGAGGTCGCTGCGCAGAGTGACGATTGCGTCGACGAAGGGTTTGCCGATGTCGAGTTGGCCGTCGACGTGGGCAAAGCCGGGGCGAGTCGAGGCGGGTCCCCGCCGCGCCATCTCGGACACGGCACCACGGCTACTCACCCCAGCGTCGAGCAGCAATACGAAGAGGTCGAGTGCTTCGGGGAGGTCGCGCTCGATGCGTCGTTGTTCGGACCGTTGGATGGCGATGATTCGGGTGCGTCGAAAACCGACGACACCCACGACAATTCCGGCCAACCCGAACGGCCCGATCAGCCACAGGGCGACGGCGCCCGCAACACACCATCGCGACCAGACCCATGTTCGCTTGGTTCCGAGGCGGGCAGCGAGCTCCGGTGGCGATCCGGCCGCAGCCGACCTCGGTGCCACGATTCGGCGTGGCCCACCGGAGTAGGTACCGAAGTCGCTCGCCAGGACGAGCGCCGCACCGACTGACGCGAGCACGGGAATGGCTGCCGTCATGGCGCCTCGCCTGCGACCACTCGATTCATCCAGCACCATCCGGCGAAATTGAGGACGAGCCCGCAGGCCACCACTGCGAGGCCGATGCCACTCGTGCTCACCTGGCGGACCTCGGCGTCGGTTCCTGCCAACAGTGCGAGAACACCGAGCGGAACCACCGTGAGGACGTGTGCGCTGAGGCGGGCCTGAGCGCTCTGAGCTGCTCGCTCCTGTCCGTCCGCCATGCGCAGCCGGAGGGTCGCGCCGACCCGGTCGATCGGAACCGCAGCGCCTCCGCCGAAGTCCGTGGCAGCTGCGAGCACCGAACACAGCAGCGCAAGGTGTGGGTCGCGTCCCACGTTTGGCGAAGCGGCTCCGACGATTGCTTCGACAGCGCTCGCCACCGATGCCCCGTTGCCGAGTGAGCGGCGCAGGGGTTCGGTCCGGGCGAGCAATGCGGGATCATCAGGCCGGTCGCTTTCGAGTGAAGCGCGGAGCGACTCGCCGGCTCGCAGACGCCGGCTGAGCGCATCGCACCAGCCTGCGACCCGTTCGGGCGGAATCGGCCGGGGGCGAGTCGACCGAACGCGCAGGGCGAGTTGCCGCAGCGACTGCATCGCGGAGCCGCACCGAGTCGCTGACGGCGCACCGACACTGTCGAGTTCACCGCTGCCGCTGCTCGTGCTGGCAACAGAAGTCGGGGTGCGGGCGACCTGCACGAGCCGTGACGACACCGAACGGGCCGTGATGGCAACGGCAAGCGCGACCAGGCCGATGACGAGCGGCGTCGACTGCCACCAGGGAAGGGCCGCTGCGAGCACGCGCACCTCAACGCCTCCGACTGAGCGGGGCGTGTCGTACGAGGCGGTCACGGTCCAGTTGGGCGATGATCTGAGTGCCGGGTGAACCGTCTGGCAAGAGCGTGGGCAGGACTTCGGACACCGACTGGATACGCCGAGTGCCGTCAGCGCCACGACCGACGTGGACGACCACATCGATCGATCGTGCGAGCTGCTCGCGGATGGCGAGCATCGGCCAGGTGGGTGCAGCGCGGAGCACCAGTGATTCGAGCCGGTACATGGCGTCGAGTGGCCCGTTGGCGTGCACAGTGGAGAACGATCCGTCGTGGCCGGTGTTCATGGCTTGGACCATTCCCAGCACCTCATCGCCACGGATCTCGCCAACGACCAAGCGGTCGGGTCGCAGCCGGAGTGCAGTTCGGACGAGTTCGGGAAGGGTGATCGGTGGGGGCCCGTCGGGTGACGCCGGGCGTGCCTCGAGCCGCACGACGTGGCGTGTCCCGAGGGGGAGTTCGGCAGTGTCTTCGATGACCACGATCCGTTCTGACGCCGGCAGGCTGGCGATGATCGAGGCCAAGAGCGAAGTCTTGCCCGACGACGTCGCGCCGGTGACCACGAGATTGCAGCGTGCTGCAACGATCTCGGCCATGAGCAGAGCTCCTGGTGGGTCGGTGAACGAAGCCAGTGAACGTGGCTCAGCAGCGAATCGACGGATCGACAGGCAGGTGCCATCGACACTGACCGGGGCACTGACTGCGCAGACGCGAGACCCGTCGGCGAGGCGGGCGTCGACGATTGGTGAGGTCGAGTCGAGCCGTCGGCCGATCGGGGCGAGGATTCGCTCGATGATGTGTTCGAGCGGTTGGCCGCTGAGACGACCGACGCGCTGGAGTGCCCCGCCCCGGTCGATCCAGATTTCGCTGTCAGCGTTGACGAGGACTTCGTCGACCGCCGGGTCACGGACCCACTCGTCGAGTTCACCGATGCCGGTCAGCCGGGCGTCGGCCGCATCGGCGAAGCGGGCCTGGGTTGCGGTGTCGGCGAGTGGAGCGACGAAGCGGACTTCGCGTTCGATCAGCCGACGGAGATCGAGAGGCCCACCCATGCCGTGAGTGCCCGGCTCAGTAGCTGCGATGACGCGCGCGCAGAGGGTGTCGACGATGTCGGCCTCTCGAGCGGTGGCGCTCAGCGCGGACGAACGTCCGTCGCCGCACGGGGCGCCCTTCGGCAGCGAGTCACCGCTCATGCTGCAATCCGGCGGAGACTGCGTCGAAGGGTGCTCGGCGGACGGCTGACCAGCAGCCCTGCGTCGACGGCACGCGCGACTCGGGGGTCGATCGGCAGCCTGGCGACGATCGGCGCGGCGACTGCCCGTTCGATGTCGCGTGTGCGCAACGAGCGTCCCGCCTCGTCGACGAGCAACACCCCCGTCGGCCGAATCGGGCAGGCCGCGGCACGCCGCAAGGACAGGTAGCACGCTCGGGTGACCAGCCAGCGTTGCTCGACGGCGTCGGCCAGAGCGGGCGTGGGTGGACCGGTTCCCCCGTCGATCCAGACGTCGCCGTCGTGAGTGCGCTCCCAATCTTCGAGCCAACTGCACAGGTCGTACCAGCGTCCGTCGGCAGATCGAGTGGAGTCGGCAGGCACACGGGTGGCGGTGTCCGGTGTGTGCCTGTCTGGGAGGAGGGTGGTGGTGTCGTCGATCTCGACAAGCAGGTCGGTCAGCTGGGCCGGCGCTCCATCGGCTTCGATCCAATCGACGACACCTGGCCGGTCCGGTGGGCTCATGCCGAGGACAGCAGGAAGCTCACCGGCCAGGTCGACGAGGAGTGCCGGTCGTTCTGATTCGAGTGCGAGCGTCGCCGTGATGACCGTTGTTCCCGAGCCGCCTTTGGCAGCCCAGCAGAGCGTGACCATGAGTTGTCCCCGTCGTGGATCGGTGTTGGAGCGGCGCTGGAGCGATGCCCGTTGTCAACGGGGAGGAGTCGGTCAGAGCACACTAGAAGCGACGCCGACCCGCGACGTCGCATCGGGGTTCTCGGCGCGAGATGGGGCCGATTGAGTCGCTTTGCGCGCCGAGTTCAGTCCATGGACTGTTCGGAGCGGTGTCGCCCGGCCGCACGCATCGGGCCGACCGCTCGCGTCGCGTTGCCCACTAGCGTCACCGTCGGAGATGTCTGGGTACCTGGTGGGCTCCGCCGCCTTCAAAGCGGTTGGGACGGGCGATCCCCGTCCGGCGGGTTCGATTCCCGTCCATCTCCGCCAAAGGTGCCCTGGTCAGAGCCGGTTTTCGGCTTCGACCAGGGCACTACCGGACACTGTCCCTACTGCTCTGCTTGTGTGTCGGTGCTGCCCCTGGACGACTAGTCGGCCGCAGATCGCCAATATGGGCAACCAAGGATTTGTCGAGCCCCCGTCGCTTTCCGCCACCCTTGCCCGGTGCTCAGTCGCTTGGTCGATACAGACCGTAGAGCTCGACGATGTAAATGATGTCGGTCTCCGGCAGAACGCCGAGCTCCGGAGCGCCGTCGAGACCCCATCCGTCCTCGGGCGGCACCACGATGACTCGGCGTTCCCCGACGGTCATGCCCTGCCCACCCTTGCGGAGGCCCGGAATTTGACCTTCGAAGTCGATTCCGAGGACGAACGCTTGGTCGCCCCACGCGGAACCGATCAGTTCGCCGTCATCACCACGGAAGGCGCGATATCGAATGGCGCGGCCAAGGTGGCGAGCCGACCCACTCGCCCGGTGCGAGATCGGCGACTCGTTTCGCGTAGCGACTCATCGAGGCATCGAACCCGTCCAGCAGTTCGGTGTACCGACGGCAGGCGTCGGCGCGCCGCCGGCACTCGTCGGCAACGGCGCCGACACGAACGGAGCAGGCGCTGGGTCACGCGTCGATTGGTCGGCGGTGCGCGTGACCAGGCGACCGATCGACCCGCCGGTCAGCAGAGCAGGATCGACGACGGCGGCCAGCGACCCGGCCTGGATGTGGAGGTCGGTGCCGAGGAGTTCCATCTCGTGAGCGAGTGCGGTGTAGTCGTCCTGGGTTGGCATGTCCGAAGCGGGCTCCTTTCGATGGTCAAGCTATGGACCCAGAGCACACCTGTCAGCGGGGACGACTCCCCATCAGTGGATTCTCGTCTCGCCCGATTGGCCTGTGGCGCGCCACGATGAGACGGCGAGGACTGCGCATCGGTAAGTTCGCAGGCATGGCAGCTCTTGAATCCACCGTTGACATGTACGACCTCCGGATGTCCGAAGGCGTACGCCCCCTGTACGAGAAGGTGAAGGCCTTCATCAAGGACGAAGTCGAGCCGATGTCGGAGAAGTTCTTCGAACTCGGCGCAACGCGTGAAGACCGTTGGGGTTACGCCCCCGGGCAGCTCGAACTGCTCCAGGAGGTGAAGGACAAGGCCAAGGAGAACGGTCTGTGGAACTTCTTCCTGCCCGACGCGGAGACCGGCGAGGGCCTCTCCAACCTCGACTACGCCTACATCGCCATCGAGTTGGGCAAGAACCCGCTCGCGTCGGAGTCGATGAACTGCGCCGCACCCGACACGGGCAACATGGAAGTGCTCGAACGTGTCGGCACCGAGGCGCAGAAGGAGCAGTGGCTCAAGCCGTTGCTCGCCGGCGAGATCCGCTCGGCGTACGCCATGACCGAGCCTGACGTCGCATCATCGGACGCCAAGAACATCGCATGCGTCGCCGAACGCGATGGTGACGAATGGCTGATCAATGGCGAGAAGTACTACATCTCCGGAGCCGGCGACCCCCGTTGCAAGATCATGATCACGATGGTGCAGACCAGCCCCGACGGCCCGCCGCACCAGCGTCAGTCGCAGATCCTCGTCCCGATCGACACGCCCGGCGTGCAGATCCTCGGTCCGATGCACGTCTTCGGCAAGGACGACGCACCGCACGGCCACATGCACATCAAGTTCGACAACGTGCGTGTCCCATACGAGAACGTTCTTCTCGGCGAAGGTCGGGGCTTCGAGATCAGCCAGGTCCGCCTCGGCCCGGGCCGTATCCACCACTGCATGCGTGCCATCGGCCAGGCCGAAAAGGCCCTCGAGATGATGGTGTCGCGTGGCCTCAGCCGTGATGGTTTCGGCAAGCCGCTCGCCAAGCTCGGTGGCAACACCGAGATGATCGCCAAGTCTCGTATCGAGATCGAATCGATGCGCCGCATGGTGCTCACCGCCGCCAACGCAATGGACAAGCTCGGCAACTCCGAAGCCCGAGTCTGGGTGTCGGCCGTCAAGGCAATGGTCCCGATCCGGGTGTGCGAGATCATCGACAACGCAATCCAGATGCACGGCGCCACCGGCGTGTCGCAGTGGACTCCGTTGGCTGACATGTACACCTCCCAGCGCACGCTCCGTCTTGCCGACGGCCCGGATGAGGTCCACTGGATGGTCGTTGGCCGCAAGGAAGTCAACGACGGCGAAGACAAGGCCCGGGACTACAACCCGAAAGAGACGTTCCTGGCGAACACCAGCAGCGTCAAGGAAGGCGCATTCTCCGGACCTGCCTGATCGGTTCACCGACAATTCACTTCCAAAGCGGCCGGGCTTCATCGCCCGGCCGCTTTCGCGTCGAAATGCAGTGATCGACTGCGGTCGTGAAATCAACGACTTCGACGAGATCCGCGGCCATGGCCGTCCCCCTGCTCCTTCCCCTGATCGTGCTCGGCGGCGCAGCAGCCCAGTCCTCGGGCGCCGCTGCTCAGTCCGCCGACCCGGGACTCACCCCACTCGGGGTGTACGACAGCGGCGTCGGAGAGGGCGGTTCCGAGATCGTCGCCACCGACCCGGCGACCAATCGGATGTTCATCACCAACGGTGCGAGCAATGCCGTCGACATCGTCGACATCTCCGATCCAACGGCCCCCACACTCGTGACATCGGTGAATGTCGACGCGTACGGCGACGGCGTCCAGAGTGTCGCCGTGGGTGACGGCGTCTTCGCAGTGGCAGTGAAGCCCGCAGACCCGACCACCGATGGCACGGTTGCGGTCTTCACGACGGCTGGCGTGTTCCAGGCCAGCCATCAGGTGGGCAACCTGCCCGACGCGATCACGTTCACGCCCGACGGCCGCTACATCGTCGTCGCCAACGAAGGCGAGCCGATCTGTGATGGCGACGTCGTCGACGTCGACCCCGCTGGCTCGGTGTCCATCATCGACACCACTGCGACCGCCGATGCCGTGGCGACAGCGGACTTTACGGCGTTCGACGGCACCGAGGATGCACTGCGCGCCGAAGGTGTCCGCATCTTCTTCCCCGGCTCGTCCGCATCGCAGGACCTCGAACCGGAGTACGTCGCGGTTTCTGCCGACGGATCGACGGCCTACGTGACCTTGCAGGAGAACAACGCCGTTGCGGTCGTCGACATCGCCACCGCAACGGTCGCCGACCTGGTGCCGCTCGGCTACAAGAACCACGGTCTCGACGGCAACGGCATCGATCCGTCGAATCGTGATGACGGCGAGACCATTGGCAACTGGAACGTGCTCGGGATGTACATGCCCGACACGATCTCGGCAGTCGACATCTCTGGAGCGACCTACCTGGTCACCGCCAACGAGGGCGACGCCCGCGACTACGACTGCTACAGCGAAGAAGAACGCGTCGAGGACTTCACGCTCGCGCAGCCGCCGTACGCAGCGACGGACGCCGACGAGGAAAATCTCGGCCGACTGAAGACCACGTCGGCATTCCCGTCTGAGTTCGTCGACGGCGAGTTGCAGCAGATCTACGCATACGGCGCACGTTCGTTCACGATCTGGGACACCGCCGGCAACGTCGTCTTCGACAGCGGCGACCAGTTCGAGCAGCAACTGCTCGGCACCGACTTCTTCAACCTCGACGAAGACGAGACCGACGGCCGCAGCGACGACAAGGGACCCGAACCCGAAGCACTGGCGATCGGCGTGATCGACGACAGGACGTTCGCATTCATCGGACTCGAACGATCCGGCGGCGTGATGATGTATGACATCACGGATCCGGCTGCCGCGGTGTTCGTCGACTATCTCAACACAGCCGAGACTGCTGAGACTGCTGAGACTGCTGAGACTGCTGAGACTGCTGAGCCTGCTGAGACTGCTGAGACTGCGGAGGTGCCGGAGGGCGCAGCGGCACTGGTCACCGGTGGTGGTGACGTCGGGCCGGAAGGCATCAGCTTCCTCAGCGCCGACGACAGTCCGACGGGGGAACCACTCCTCGCTGTGTCATTCGAGATCAGTGGCACCACACGGCTGATGCAGGTCGACACCGAATCGCCGGTCGAGCCCGTTACGCCGACCACGGTTGTCGAGCCGGACACGAACGACGTGCTCCCCGAAACCGGCCGCAGCACCGCAGGCCTGCTCGCAGCAGCGTCGCTGGTGTTCCTGCTCGGACTGAGCGGCCTCTGGCTGGCCCGACGGCCATTCCGTCCCGCCGACTGATGCGGCGATGGTCCAGCGGCAGACTCCGTACTCGTGGGAGGGCTCCTCGACCGCCCGGATGATTCAGACTGTCCGCGAGTGGCCTGGCACCGTCACCGCGGTGAGCGGGACACCGAGGTCGAGCTGCGAGCGGACCTGATCGCGAACGCTGCCCGCTGTGCGAAACCCTTGGACATTCCATGCCGCTCGCTCATCGCCGACGACCGCGTCGACGCGCCATGGATGGCCGAGGCAGAATCGGGCGAAGGTGCTGACGAGGAAAGCGCCGAGCATCCAGATCAGATCGATTCCGAGGAGAACGATCGGCCCGCCCAGCACGAAGAGCAAGACGATTGCGCCGACGATCATCACCATGATTGCGATGGCATCGAGGTCGAAGTCGAGGCCACCATCGATGAAGTCGAGATTCTTGGCCCGACGCTTCAATCCGGCTGTGCCACCGATCCGCTCGTGCACTCCCTTTTACTCACGATGAGGAAGCCAACGTCGTCTGACGTGGGTGCGTGCAAGGGTGCGAGGCGGATGGGAAGATTGAGGGTCTGACGGCAACGGCGACGCCGTGACGGCTCAGACGGCCAGGAGGTCGCGTGCGCCGGTGTCGCTCGACGGGTGGCGCAATTTGCTCATGGCTCGAGCTTCGATTTGACGGATGCGCTCACGAGTGAGGTTGAAGTGCTCGCCGACCTCTTCGAGCGTGCGGGGCTCGCCACGATCCAGGCCGAAGCGCAACTTCAGGATTTCGCGTTCGCGCTCGTCGAGCGGGGCGAGCAGCCGGCTGATCTCTTCGGGCAGCAACGCAGTGGCCGCCACCTCGAAGGGAGACTCCGCAGAGCGATCCTCGACGACGTCGCCGAGTTCGGCATCGCCGTCTTCGCGGAGCGGCTCGGACAGCGAGAGGGGCTCGGCGGCGAAGCGCAACGCCTCGGTGACCTTGTCTTCGGGCATCTCGACTTCTTTGGCCAGCTCCGAGAGCGTGGCGGGACGGCCGAACTTGAGTTCCAGGCGTGAACGAGCCTTCTGCAGCCGAGCGAGTGTGTCGCCGGCGTGGACTGGCAGCCGGATCGTGCGCCCGGTGTTGGCGATGCCGCGGGTGATCGCCTGACGGATCCACCAAGTGGCGTAGGTCGAGAACTTGAAGCCCTTCCGCCAGTCGAACTTCTCGACGGCATGCATCAAGCCCAGGTTTCCCTCCTGGATGAGGTCGAGCAGCGGCAGGCCGGAGGCCTGGTACTTCTTGGCGATCGACACGACGAGGCGCAGGTTCGACTGCACGAATTGACGCTCGGCTTCTTCGCCCTTCCGGGCGGTGCGACGGTACTCCCGCTTCTTCGCAGCGGTGAGTTCCTTGCCGCCGGCATCGAGCTTCTCGATTGCTTCGTTGCCGGCTTCGATGGCTTTCGCGAGTCGGACTTCGTCGTCCTTGGTCAGGAGCGTGTACTGCCCGATGTCGGTGAGGTACAGACGGACGAGGTCTTCGTCATCCCGTTCAACGCGATCTTTGGCCACCGGCGACTCCTGCTTGTTTGATAGTCGTTGCTGCGGTGGCCGATGTGCTAGGCACCCCGACCGCCGAGACAAGCGTCACGATACCGACCGCGGGCCTGCACCCAACCTGCGATGTGTGGAATCACCAAAATCGCACACGACCTTCATTGAGCACTGATTCTGACGGCGCCGACTCCGATCCGGGACCGTCGGCTGCCGATCGAAGCGCCTCGGTGAGGCAGAGTGGGACGATGAGCGACGACCTGCGCGACGACCCGAGCGAAGACCCGAACGGCGACCCGAACGAGATTGAGGACGATGCCGAGATCGAACTCGTCATGGTCACGCTGACCTTCGATGCCAACTCGAGCGACAGTGACAACGCCGCATTGCTCGCGGTGTTGTCGAAGTACATCGTTCTCACCCGCATGGTGGACGGCTGCCGGAATGTCGACCTGTGCTCGAGTTACACGGTCCCGGGCCGGCACCTCATCGTGCAGAAGTGGGACGGTGATGACGAGCAGCGAACCCACTTCGACTCCGAACTGATGGTCGACATGGCTCGTTCGTGCCAGGGCCTGTTGGCCAACGCGCCCGAGATCGACCTGTGGGAAGGCACCAGCGCCCACGATCTGCGCTGAATCGGGGAGCTCTGCGGGCGGTCCACATCGTGGGACCGGTACACTTGGCTCATGGCTAACCCAGTCTTCAACGATGACACCATGCGGCGAGATGCCGCAGGATGGGCCGCACCGGTCCGCGGCGGACACACTGCTCCCATCCCCACCGGATCGCCGCTCAACGCTCCACTCAGCGATGGTCCCACAACCCCGTGGTCCAAGGACGTCATGACCGTCAACGGCACGATCACCGCCGTTGCTTCGTTGTTCGTCCTCCTGCTCATCTCGGCCTCCTTCGGCTGGGCGGCGTCGGGTGGAACAACCGCCGACGGCGTGGAGACCTACGCGTTCCCGCCCATCGCAATGCTCGGGATCATCGCCGGCTTCGGTGCCGTGATTGCCTCGTCGTTCAAGCCCATGTGGGCGAAGTTCCTCGGCCCGATCTATGCCCTCGGCTACGGCTTCGCCGTCGGAGCGATCTCTCGTGGCTACGAGACGTTCCAGAACGGCATCGTGCTGCAGGCCGTTGGTGCCACCGCATCGGTGTTCCTCGTGATGCTCGTGCTCTACCGCACCCGCATCATCAAAGTCACCGAGAAGTACCGCCGAATCGTCACGTTCGCTGCGCTCGGCATCATGGTGCTGTACGGCGCATCGTTCCTGATGCGGCTGTTCGGCGCCGAGATCGGCTTCATCAACAGCCCGAGCCTGCTCGGCATCGGCTTCTCCGTGCTGGTCTGCGGTATCGCTGCCTCGATGTTGGCGCTCGACTTCGACCGCATCGAGAAGGGTGTCGCTGCTGGCATGCCGAAGACCTACGAATGGGTCGCTGCGCTCGGTCTGCTCGTCACGATCGTGTGGCTGTACCTCGAACTGCTTCGTCTGCTCTCGAAGCTCCAGCAGCGTTGAGCACCGACATCTCGATCAGTTTGTAAATGTCTGCTGACAACACCCGCCGTCTCGTCGAGGCGGCGGGTGTTGCCGCGCTTGGGGCCGGATTCGCTGGTGCTGCTGGTGCCCTGATCGGTGCGGCAGTGCCAGCTGCGGTAATCGGTGGATTGAACGGAGCGATTTCGGGGTGGCGTCGCATCTACGACTGGAGTTGCGGGGACGGCCTCGTCGCATTCACGCTCGACTCCACCTGGAGCTTGTCGATGACCGGCACCGGGTTGCTCGCCAACACCGTTGCGCTGTTGCAGCGGGATTCCGGCTACGTCCCGGAGCTCAGCGAACGTCAGAATCGCCATGTCCACCGCCGAGGCTTCGTGCCGCGCAAGGGCTTCGCAGTGACGCTCGGCAATGTGATCGGGGGCGCCGGCGATGTCGAGCGGCCGCGCCGAGCGAAGCTGATCACCGACCACGAAGACGTTCACGTCTGGCAGGCACGGTGGTTCGGGCCGTTGTACCCGGTGCTGTACGTCGGGTGGATGGTCGCCGGGGGAGCTGCGGGTGCGGTCCGTTGGGTCCTCGACCGGCGACACAAGCGCGACCGCCTCTTCGCCACCGTCGAATCGGCGGCGTACTTCCTCAACCCGTTCGAGTGGTGGGCGTACAGTCGCGACGACTACTGGCCGCCGTCTGGCAAGATCGCCGACTTCGGTTGGCAGCGGCCCTGCTGCGCTCCGTTCGCCCAGATCCGCCCCGATCGACCGTCCGGCATCCCCACTCGCGTCCGCTGACCGTTCGCGACATCGGCGTACGGCACGGCTGGGGCTGGGCAGTCCTCGGTTTGTGTCACGAACAAGGCCGTCGGACGTCGTATGTCGTGACACAAACCTGGTGCGGGCGGACGGGCGGTACGGGCGGACGGTCAGGCGTTGATCGCGGTGAGTTGCCGCAGCAGCGCTGCGGTGAACTCGGCGGGCTTTTCCTGCTGAGTCCAGTGGCCGGCGTCGGCGATGATCTCGGTGCCCCGGTAATCGGGCAGGGTGATCTGCATCGAATCGACGTACTCCATTCGGTGGGCGATCACGAGGTCCTTGTCGCCGCCGATGAATGCAACCGGCATCGGTGGAGCCGGCAGGTCGCGCGTGAGTTCCCAGTCGGCATCCAGATTGCGATACCAGCTGATCGGTCCGAAGAATCCGCTGGCAGTGAACTGGTCGACGTACCGGTCGTGGTCCGCCTGGGACAGCCAAGCTGGCAGCTCATCAGGTATGGGAGTCTGACCGACCCACGTGTCGAGCAGCCCGGCATCGAGGAGGGCGGGCAGCGTCGAGGTCTCCGGCGGCACTTCGAACATCTCAGCGGAACCTCCCCACAACACGGTCCGCAACGACCGTGAGACATCGGCGTCGAGTTCGTTCTCGGCAAGATCGGGGAGCTGGAAGTACAGCATGTAGAAGAATCGGTCGCCGTACGTCGCACGGAACAGTTCAGTCGGCTGCATCGGCCACGGCGTGTATGGCACGCTCACGTTGACCACGCCTGACACCCGATCCGGATGGAAGCGCGCAAGGTCCCAGACGACCAGGGCTCCCCAGTCGTGCCCCACGAATGTAGCGGTTTCGGCGCCGATGTCGTCGAGGAGTGCAATCAGGTCAGCTGCGAGCCGATCGCTCCGGTACGCCGCAACGTCGCGCGGAGCCGACGAGAACCCGTACCCCCGCTGGTCAGGGACGAGTACCCGGTAGCCGGCGGCGACGAGTGGATCGATCTGGTGGCGCCACGAGTGCGAGCTCTCGGGCCAACCGTGACAGAGCACCACCACTGGGTGCCCTGGTGTGCCGACATCGATCACCTCGATGTCGATGCCACCGAAATCGTCGGAGGTGTGGACACGGCGAACGGCGTGGCTGGTCATGTGGAACTCCTCCAGTTGCTCGGGTCCTGTGGTGAGTTTCGGGTCGGACGGGGTGGCTGCAATCTCACCGGTGGACGTGCGGTCAGGTGGCGGTGATGCCGGCAATGACGTCAGACCATGCGAGGTCCTGAGCCACCCAGAGTCGGTCGAAGTCTGCGTCGGCTGCGTCACTGAAGCCCAGCCGGTTGCGATGGTTGTAACGCCAACGCTGCTCGATGATGTCGATGCCGGCACGAGCAAGGCGCCCAGCGCAGTAGGTGTCCCACGCAGCGGTCTGGGCGAGCGAGAGGTCGTCGTCGGGCCCCACATCTGCGAAGTCGGTTCGCATGCGGTCACGGGCGCGCAGCAGCATCCGGCCCACGGAGGTGTTGAGTTGCACGGGGCCGAGCGTGGTCAACGCCTTGGTGTTCTCGATCGCGCCGCTTTGGGCGTCGATCACGATGGTGGCGTCTGATGACGCTGCTTCGATCGAGCAGGTGATCTTGGTCAACGGCGTGGTTTCGTCGACGACGAGTTCGATGGTGTTGCTCACTCCGAGCCGCTCGGCCAGTGCGGTGACCAACGCTGCGATCTCGGCAGCGTCGAACTTGACCTGGGCGAATTCAGCGGGGTCGACCGAGACCTGCCCGGCAACGAGTGTGGCCACGGTCAAGCGTCGGCGAAGGCGACGGCGGCGTCTTGGGCTTGCTTGACTGCCTCGCTGCGTTCGTTGAATGCATCGAGGCCGAGCTGATTGATCGTCTCGTTCTCGTCTTCGGTGAAACCGGCGAGCTCACGGAAGCGGCGAGCGAGCGTGAAGCTGCTGTCCTCGTGATCGCTGCGCGAACCGCCGAAGCTGAAGAGCTTGTCCACGACCTGCTGGAACTCGAGTGCCTTCTTGCGGCGGTCGGGGTCCTTCTCGGTGACCTTGCGGAGCCAGTCGGAACCCATCTTCACGTGGGTGACTTCGTCAGCGAGCATCCAGTCTTCGCAGAACTCGAGGAATGGGTCACCGGCGAGATCGCCGAACTCCTTCATCTGAGTGAACACGTCGATCGCCAGACCCTCGAGGGCACGGTTGACGCCGGCGAGACGCAGCACCGGATCATTCGAGCACGCCGCTTCGAACAGCACCGTGTTCTCCTGGAACTCACCGAGTTCGGTGCCCATCCAGTCGCCGAGCTTGGCGCTGATCTCGACGTGGCGGGCTTCGTCCCACGCCTGGCGAGCCATGTCGAGCTTGAGCTCGAACGGGATCGTGTCGCCGCTGCCGTCGCCGGCTTCGAAGTCGTGAGCGGTTCGACCGGCGCCTTCGAGTGCCTGAATCTCGCCGACCATGATGCCGTGCATCAGGCCACGAGCCCGCTCGGAGGCATCCGGGCGGTCAGGAGTCAGACGGTTGCTTGCAGCGCGGGACTTGGCGGACTTCCGTTTGGAGTCGGACTCCTGCGGGTCGCGCGTGTCGGCGAGCCGCTCAGCCATGTTCGTCTGCACGAACCGCTCGTCGCGGGCAAGGTCTTCGACCGGAAAGAACTGACGCATGATGCACCCCTCAGATTGATGTACAGACAGAATAACAAAGGATTGGCACGCCGTACCGGTCGGAGCGCCGACGCGTCCTGGGCGACACGAAAGTTGAACACGAATGCGCGACACGAATCGAGGCGTGGAGTCGAACCGGAAAGAACTTGGGAACTGGGCTGCCCTCGCAGGCGTCCAACTGGTCATGAAGCGCTCAACTGTCCTGGTGATCTTGCCGGTCCTCGCACTGCTCGCTGCAGGATGTGGCGGGTCCGACTCGTCATCGGACCCGGGCGCCGCTGCCCCCGATGATGCGATTCCCGCAGTGGTGAGCGAGCCTGCACCGACGCCTGCACCGACTGATGCGCCGGCTGACTCCGCAGACGACGAGATGGCTGGGGAGCTGGCAGGTGACCGAACCGTCTTCGTGTGGGTCGAGACCGGTGGCTGCGCCCAGGGCGGGCCGAACTGTGCGCGCTACGAAGTGACGGTCGACGGAACGGTCTCCACGACTCGGGACGGGCTCGAGGTTTCAGCCGAGCCAGAAGCGATCGGCCAGGTCGACCCCGGTCTCGTGCAGGCATGGCGCGATGCGGTCGCCGACGAAGACATCGACGACCTGCGCAGTCGCGTCGGTGACGGTGAGATGACGGCGGCGTTCGACGGTACCGACTACACGCTGACGAACCCGGTCACCGGCCTCGAACTGTCGAGTGTGGAGACGAACTTCGACCCGGCCGAACCGGCTTTTGCCACGGCATTCGCACTGGCCGGCGCAGCCGCTGAGGCAGCGCCGCTCGAGTTCGAGATGCGCTGAGTTGCAACGTGCGCTGAGCGGGGCTAACTCTCGGTCGGGTCGGTGCGGCCGCCGATCGAACCGGGGCCGGTGATGCCACCCGCTTCGACCATGATTGCTTCGAGCTTGGCCTGGTGGTCGGCCGCTCGCTGGACGTGATCGGGCGTCGTGACGAGCGACTGGAGCATCATCTCGCCATCGCGCCAATCGTCGAACTCGTCCTGGAGGATGAAGTTGATCGAGCGGATCGTCGGTGCGTCGGTGATCTCGCTGGTGTTGTTGCGGTGGTAGGTGTACGCCGAGATGAAGTGGGGGATCAGCACGCGGTAGACGCCGACGAGCTTCTCGATGGTCAGCTCGGGGGCTTCCGGTTCGGTCATGGCAGCGATGAAGCGTTCCATGGCTTCGTTGGCGGGCTGGGTGAGTCGCTCGGGCTTCATCTCGCGCAGCTCTGGAAGACGCTTGTTCCACAAGTCGGCGTGCCACGCGTGGTGATAGCAGTGGGCGCCGAGGCGCATCTTGATGTCCAGTTCGGGCACTGTGGCAATCCAGCCGCCGAGTGCTTCGAACAGCTTCATCTCGGTCCACTTGTAGATGCCGACGCGGCGGGCGGTCTCGGCGACGCTGAACATTCCAGGCAGGCCGCGTCGGTCCCACGGCGCGAACGGGTCGCGTGCCGTCGACTCGGCGGTGTCGGCGGCGGCCACGTCAGATGTTTCACCCATCACGAGGACGGTAGTGGTCGGGTCGGTTGTGCGCAGAGTCGGCGCAGAGTCGGCAGCGACGCCTCCGGTCAGGGCCCGAACAGCCGGTCGAACGACTGCGTCGTGGATGGCTCGAGCGTCATGCCCGCTTCGCTGATCGCTCGACGGAGATGATCGGCAGCGGTGCGGGCGCGCCCCCGATCACCGCTCGCCGCCAGTGCCTCGACGAACAACCGGCCGGCACGTTCGCTGAGTGGATCGTGTTGTCTGGCCTGCTGGGCCCATTGCGCTGCCGTTTCGGGTTCGCCTCGACCGAGGTGCAACTCGGCGACACGACATGCTGATCCGATGGCGAGCGCAGCAATCCGCAAGCGTTCGAAGACGAGCCAGCTCGCATCGACCGGCGATGCGAGTGCTCCGTTGTACAGCTCGACGACGCGACGGTGATGCCGAAGTGCTTCAAGGGGGAGGCCCGCCCGGTCGGCAGCCTGTGCGGAGTCCGCTTCCTCCTGGAGGAGGTCGAGGTCCGACACGACTGCGTCGTTCAGGCGGACGATCGAACCAACGGTCGAGATGAAGTACGAGTCGACTTCTGATGGCCGTTCGGGTTCCAGGATTGCGATGAGCATCGACATGATCGTGCGCAGGTTGGACAGTGCCTTGCGTTCGGCATTGGTGTCATCGTGACTGTCGGGCCAGAGTTCGCTGATCAGTTCGTAGCGGGTCGTCTGGCGGTGCACCACGAGGTAGGTCCAGAGCTCGCGGACCTTGGTTCGCCGGGTCCATCGGTCGTCGTCGATGCGTGTGCCGTCGCGGTACACGGCCGGATCGCCGAGAATGCTGGTGGTCAGCTCGAACGGTGCGATGAGGGCAGCGCCGTCTGTGAACTCGCCGAGCGCTGATCGCGTCGGGCCCGTGACTCGTCCGCTGGTCAGCCGAGCGAGAGCGGAGAGCTGAGGCGTTGCGACGGCGACGTCACGGGCGAGATGGTTGCCGGCACCGTGTGCTGCTGCGGCCAGCTCGACCAGGTGGACCGGCAAGATGTTGGCGCGAAGGAGGTCGACCTGATCCCACGGCAGGTCGAATGCGGGTGTCGTGTCGCCGTGTTCGCGGAGCGCAACGAGTGCCCGGCCGGCCTGGCGGGCGACTGTCAGGGCGTGTCCGAACGTGCACCGGTCGAACATCGGACGCGCATCGGGTCGGACCAGATAGATGAGCGGGATCGACAAGAAGAGCGGTCGGGCCGGCCATCCCTCGAAGCGGACTTGGGTGCCCGCCGTGTCGAGAGCGGCCGCGGCGCCGTCTTCATCACCAGCGTTTGCAGCCACGATGGCCTGGGCGAGCACGGCGAAGTACTCCGCCGACGGCGAGAGCCCGGAGCCGAGGCTTCCGACTGCCTGATCGCACCAGCGGCGCGCTGTTGCTGACTCACCCGCTGCGGTGGCGATGGCGACAGCGACGCCCAACGTCGAGACGCTCGCGATGTGGAAGCCACGTCGCAGAACCTGCGGCAACAGATCCTGGATGACGGCGTAGCCGAGCGCCGGGTCGACGTCGCCACGCAGCCATCGCGCGTACGCGCTCATCATCGCGGTGTCCTGGACCTCGTCGGCCTCGCCGGCCCATTCGATGTCCTCGAAGCGGCCGAGGTCCACCAGTCGCTCGTTGCGCCACTGTCCGATATCGGCCGCGCTCAGCTCGGTGAGCGTGTCGAACACCCGGATTGCGCCGTCGACATCACCCGAGGCGGTCAAGAACGCAGACTGGTTGAAGGCGTGGAGCACCCGGGCAGTCGAGCTCTTCTCGCCGAGCTCGCCGAGTCGCTGCAGGTCTGCCGGGTCGACGTCGAGCGCGGTGAGGAAGCCAGCCTGCAACCGAAGATGGAGTTGGGCGGCCTCGACGTCGTCGTCGCCCTCGACTCGAAGGGCGTCGACGGAGCCCGAGATGGCGCGAGCGAAATCGGCGGACGCAACCGGTCGGGCGGCCCGTGACATCCACAAGCGGCTGCTCCGGACAGCCAGAGCGACACCGCCGCCCGGCCGGATCCGTTCGATTGCGTCACCGATCACGATGTGGTCTTCGACGCTCCGGAACAACACCGGCGCCAGACAGAACTCGCGGATCGTCTCGTAGGCGCCAACCGGATTGTCGGCGGCTTCGAAGAGCTGGACTGCATCGGCCCACCGTTTGCGGTGTCGTTCGAACTCGGCGGCGACTTCTTGAGCTTTGCGGCGTTCGGCTGTCGGGAGGCGAGCGCCGAGTGCGTCGCGCAGCAGCGCGTGCAGGCGCACGGTCTGGTCGCTCCGTTCCGTGAGCGGCACGTCGACGATGAGCTCGTCGATGGTGAAGCGGTTATCGGTCAAGACACCGACCAGGCCATCATCGAGCACTTCGACGACCGAGGCTCGTTGCAGATCGGCGAGCCGGTCGACATCGAGGTGCGTGAGGATCTCCTCCCACAGGAAGTCGGCGCCAGCGGTCCGTCCCGCTGCGAGCGCAAGGTCTGCGGTGGCAGCGTGACGCGGGAGAGCAGCATCGAACTGCTCGCCGGCCGATGCGGATGAAGCTTCTTCACGGCGGTGGGCGACCAGCACGTCGACCTCTTCGTCGGACAGTTCGAGGTCCTCGACGGTCAGTTCCAACAATTTCCCATGCGCCCGAAGTCGCGCGGTGGGGACCTCGAGCGATGTCCGCGATGCCAAGACGAGGTGAGCGTTGGTCGGTAGTTCGTCGAGCAACCTGATCAGCAGGAGACGACCGTCGGCGCTGTCGATGAGGTGCGCGTCGTCGATGATGAGTACCACTGATTCGGGGGCCTGCGCCCAGATCGCATCGTGAACGCGCTGCAGGATCTCGTCGGAACCACCGGTGTTGTCGACGTCGAAGGCGCGAGCGAGTCCGGATGCGAGGTGCTCGACGTCGGCGTCGCGCAATGTCGCCGACAACCAGACGTCGCGGCCTCTCGGATCGAGCAGATTGTTCTCGACGGCAAGGGCGAGGGCAGCGGTCTTGCCGAAACCGGCCGCCGCCACCACGGTCGTGAGGCGACGTTCGAATCGTTCGGCCAGCGCAATGGTGAGGCGCGGTCGGTGCACGAGGCGTCCACGCTCGGCGGTGGTGGGAACGAATCGGAAGCTGTGCATCGAACCGGCGGTGATCAGCTCACTGCTCGAGCGTCGAACCAGGCGGCCTCGGCGGCGCCAATGTCGGTCGCCGGTTCTCCGTCGGCGGTGTATTCGAGCAGCATCGCACGCCACGGGCCGTGCGCTTCGAGCTTGCCCAGGATCGCACTGACGCCCCACACCACGCGGTCGAGGATAACGAAGCTCGGAGGGAGGTTGAGCTGTTCGATCACCGGGGCGTGTGGGCCCTGAACATCGAGGATCGTGGCGAGGGTGTCGCGCATCCACTCCCGGGTGAAGGTGAACTCGTCGGTCAGGTAGGGGACGTACGGGCTGGACACATAGTCGTAGACGAGGCTGGCGTCGAGGCCGTGGCCAGGCTTGAGGAAGCCCGAGCGTTCCATCTCGCGCACCAGGAGTTCAGGGTCGCGGTGGACGATGATTGCGTCCATCGTCGGCTTCAGGCCTTCCCATTCGCCGGGCGACCAGCGCTTGACCAGGCCGTAGTCGAGGAAGGTGATGCTGCCGTCGTGGTGGAACTTGTAGTTGCCGGGATGTGGGTCGCCGTTGAAGATGCCGTACTGGTGGATGGCGCGCTGTGCGAACCGCCAGAGGACCTCGGCGGCACGCTGCTTGGTCTCGGTGGGCTCGTTACGGAGTTGGTCGAAGCTCATGCCATCGACCCACTCGGTCGTGAGCAGCCGTGACGTCGAGTACTCGGGAACGAGCTTCGGGATGCGGACCCACGGGTGGCCTGCGAAGCGTTCCTCGAATTCGGCAACGTTGTTGGCTTCGAGGGTGTAATCGAGTTCCTCGCGCATCCTGCCGCGCAACTCATCGACGAGGGCGTCGACGTCGAGGCCCTTGAGCATCATCGCCGAGAACATCGCGTACATGACCTCGGCGGCGTCGAGGTCGCTTTCGATTGCTTCGTGGACACCCGGGTACTGGACCTTGACGGCGAGCACCCGACCGTCGGGCGCCGTTGCTCGGTGGACCTGGCCGATCGAAGCGGCGGCCACGGGCAGGTCGGTCCAGTCACGGAAGATCCGCTCGGGTTGCTTGCCGAGGTCGCCTTCGACGACACCTGCAGCGAGGCTTGGTGCCATCGGGGTGGCGTCGGATTGCAGCGTGGCGAGCGCTGCCTGGGCCTCGTCGGGGAGGGCTTCGAAGATGAAGGAGATGAGTTGGCCGGCCTTCATCAGCACACCCTTCATCTCACCCAACTCCTTGGCGACGTCTTCGGCGGTGCGGATCGCGAACTGCTCGTCGAGTGCGGCGCGGCGTTCCTCGTCACTGGCGATGCCGCGTACCTTGGACACGGCGAAGCGCGTCGAGTTGCGCGCCGACATCTTCCAGATCTTGGCTGAACGGGAGAAGCGGTTGGTCAGCGGTGAGGACGTGACTCGCGTGCCCGCGCGCTTGCCTGCTCGTTTGGCGGTCTGCTGGGCAGCGGCGGCGAGGCCGGCAGCCAGTGCCGCGATGCCCGCAATCGACGCAAGGTTTCGGTTCTGCATCAGTGCCGGCCGTCTGTCCAGATGGGCGGCGTCGGTGTCACGGTCGTCTGCTCTCGCGCTCGGTCGCTTCAGCCAGCAACGGTGCGCGTCAACGGGAAAGCACTCAGGACTTCGTCAGGAATCGCGGCACCGGTGACTTCGTCGGTCCAGTAGGAGCCGTCGTCGAGACGCTCGAGGGCGGTCTGTACGTCGGTGAGGTCTCGCTCGACGGCGTCGAGATCGAGGGTCTCGCCGCTTCCCGCGGGAGTGGGAGCATCGACAGGCGCAGCGTCGGCGCTGGCAGTGTCGGGACTTTCACTCAGCGGGATGGATGAAGCGGGTTCGTTCACCCACTCCAAGCTAGTCGCAGGTGGGCGATCCGGGAGATCCTGCGGCGGGTCGATCGGATGGAAGTTCTGCGGCGAAACGTCGCATGGACGGCGAGCAGCCCACCGACGCGCCCCTCGACTCATCGGAGTTGCAAGCGGTCACGTACGGCGAGGCCAGTCTGAACGTCCTCACACCGATGGGGCAGGTAAGATATCTCGCAACGACCAGTGGATCATCTCGACCGCTATTGCGGAAACGAGGGAGCTGATCACTCAGGACGAGAAGCAAGCGAAGCTGATGAACGACCCTGAGTTTCATCGATCCATTTTCCGTATCGGTTGGCGCGTGGTCCGGTGTCACTACGTTCCTGTCAAGCACTGACTCCGCGAGCTGATTCCGATCGGGCTGTCGGGGCGCCGCCGGTAGGCTGCAGATCTATGGCATTTCCTCCTTTCGACGGTTCCGCACCCCAGCAGCAGGAGTTCTCCGCTCCGCCTGAGATGGGCATCGACCCGGCCAAGCGCTACACCGCCACGATGACCACGTCGCTCGGCGAGATCGTGATCGCCCTCGACGCTCTCAAGGCACCGAAGACTGTCAACAACTTCGTCTTCCTCGCCCTCAACCACTACTACGACGGCGTGATCTTCCACCGCATCATCAACGGCTTCATGTGCCAGGGCGGCGATCCGACCGGCACGGGCCGCGGTGGCCCCGGCTACAAGTTCGAAGACGAGCTGCCCAAGCCGCGTGAGTATGCGGTCGGCTCGCTCGCCATGGCCAACGCCGGGCCGAACACCAACGGCTCGCAGTTCTTCATCGTGTCCGGCCAGTCCGGCGTCGGCCTGCCGCCGCAGTACAGCCTGTTCGGCCAGGTCGTGAAGGGCCTCGACATCGTCGACACCATGCAGAACGTGCCGACCGGCGGTGGCGACAAGCCCAAGACCGATGTCGTCATCCAGAGCGTCGACATCACCGTCGCCGAATAGCTTCAGCGCTCGAAGCTCGCTGCGCTCGTCTCGCTGTGGTAGCGGTCGACGGGCACACAGTTGGGGCTGACGCGATGACCTGTGACGGGTCTCGTGTCTCTGCGGGCTGACTGGCCCGGTTGTCGCTGGTCGAGGAGCCCCTGCGCGACACTCGGTGCGTGACTGAACTCTCGCTGGCGCAGGCTCGACGGATCGCTCTCGGGGCGCAGGGGTTCAGCAACGCTCGCCCGACGGGGCGGGTCGACCGGCGGCATCTGCGCAAAGTGCTCGATCACATCGGTTTGATCCAGATCGACTCGGTCAATGTCTTGGTCCGCAGCCAAGAACTGCCGCTGTTCGCGCGCTTGGGGCCCCATCCGCGCTCGCTCATCACCGATGCCACGAAGGCCGGCGAGCTGTTCGAGTACTGGGTGCACGAGGCATGCCATGTGCCCATCGAGCAGCGTCCGTTGTACGGCTGGATGATGGAGGGCCATCCCCGTTGGAAGGGCATGCGGAAGTTCGCAGCAGATCGGCCCGAACTGATCCAGCTGGTCCTCGATCGACTGCGTCACGAGGGCCCGCTCGTCGCGAGCGACCTCCAGATGCGTGCCAAGCCCAAGGGGCAGTGGTGGGACTGGGACGACGGCAAGACAGCGCTCGAACACCTCTTCCGCACCGGTGAGGTCGCCGCGACACGTCGACCGAACGATTTCGCCCGGCTGTACGACCTGGCCGAGCGGGTCATCCCGTCCCACGTTCTGGACGCATCCCGACCGGACGCAGACACAGCGAAGAAGGAACTCCTCGTGCTCGCAGCGTCGTACTTCGGCGTCGGAACTGCGGCCGACCTCGCCGATTATCACCGCCTTGCGCACACCCGTACGCATCTCGCCGAGCTGGTCGAGGAGGGTCGGTTGATCGCGACCACCGTCGAGGGTTGGGGCAAGCCGACGTACATGCACCCCGACGCAAAGCGCCCGCGACGTATCTCGGCGCGAGCGCTGCTCAGCCCGTTCGACCCCGTCGTCTGGTTTCGTGACCGCGCCGAGCGCCTGTTCGGCTTCCACTACAGGATCGAGATCTACACGCCTGAACCCAAGCGGAAGTTCGGCTACTACGTCCTGCCGTTCCTGCTCGGCGACGAGATCGTCGGCCGGGTCGACCTGAAGTCCGACCGCAAGGCCGGCAAGCTGCTGGTTCAAGCGAGCCACGGCGAGCCAGGAATCGCAGAGGCCTACGTCGCCGAGGAACTCGCAGCCGAACTCCACCTGATGGCCGATTGGCTCGGTCTCGACGGGGTCGTCGTCGCTGGCCGCGGTGACCTGTCGACGGCGTTGCGCGCTGCGGTCTGAGAACTTCCAGGTCGCGCTGCGGCCGTGTGCTCAGGCGTTGGCCGAGAAGATTCCAGATTCGGCCCGATCCACGTGATCCACGGTCGCCCCGACTGCGAACCACCGGTCGAGCGCTGCACCCGCTGCGCTGACCGCTCCATGCGCCCGTCGACGGGCAAGAGAGAAGTGAACATGACCGACATCGATGACACGAACACCGACAGCAGAGCGAGCACCGAGAACATCGAGAACGAGACCAGCCGCTCCAGCCGCCGTGCCATCCTCGGCCTGACCGGAGCCGGCATCGCCGGTGCCGTCGTCATGGGCCCGAAGATCGCCGCTGCCGCTGACGGTGACAATGTCGTTGTCGGTGGAACCTACGACGGCTTCACCCCGACATCGTTCGAGAACGACGGCCCATCGGACACGAGCCCCGGCACTCCCGGTGGCGAAGCAGTCGTCGGTTCGATCACCGGTGCGATGAACGGCTCACACGCTGTGCTCGGCAAGACCGACGGCCTCGGCCACGCAATCGCCGGCGACATCCCGGCAGGCACCGACAATGTCGTCGGCGCGACCTGGGGTCGCCATGCAGGCAACGGTGCAGGTGCCGAAGGCGTGAACGTCGCCACAGACATCGCACTCGCCGGTCCGGCGAACGCAGTCAAGGGCACGGTCACCGACATCACCAACGGCTCGCACGCCATCCTCGGAATCACCAAGGGCTTCGGCCACGCCGTCGCTGGCGTGATCGGCGCGGCTGATGATCCGGCAGAGCAGAACACCGTTGCTGCGACCTGGGGCCTCCACTATGGCGAAGGCGCCGCAGTCGAAGGCGATCAGCGCAACGCGACGGCGCCGCTCGCTGGCGACGCCAACGCCGTCAAGGGTCTCATCAAGAGTGAAGCCAACGGCTCGCATGCCATCAAGGGCGAGACAATCGGTGTCGGCCACGCAATCGCGGGTGAGAGCTTCAACACGACCGAGGGCGCCAAGGCCGCGACATGGGGTCGTCACTCTGGCCCGGCCGCAGCGACCGAGGGCGTCAGCATCGCCGGCGCCACCCCCATCGCTGGTCCCGCCAACGGCGTCAAGGGAATCGTGGCCGACGCAGCCAACGGCTCGCACGCCGTGCTCGGCGTCACCGCAGGTGGCGGCCACGCCGTCGCCGGCGACATCGAAGCCGACGCACCGAACACCGTTGCTGCGACCTGGGGCCGTCACAAGGGCACCGGCGCTGGCATCGGCGGCATCTCCGTCAGCGGCTACGGCGGCGAGTTCATCGGCGGCCTCGCCCACGTCCGCCTCATCCAGGACGACACGGCTCCAGCCGGTGCACCCTCTGAGGGCGATCACAAGATGGGCGAGCTCTACGTCGACGGCGCAGGCAACCTCTTCTTGAACAAGGCCGATGGCCTCAACTTCACCCAGTTGAACGACCAGCCCGGAACCGTCCGGATGCTCGACAACCCCGAGCGTGCGTACGACTCGCGCGCTGGCAAGTTGCCGGCGTCGTCGGAGAAGGGCAAGTTCTCCAATGACGAGATCCGGGTCATCGATCTGACAGCAGAGACCACGTTCCCGGCTGGCGCCGCAGGCGCCCTGCTGAACGTCACGGTTGCCGAGACCGAGGACGGAGCAGGCCCGGGTGGCTACCTGACCGTGTTCAGCGCGGCCCTGGAAGACACGCCGGCCACCTCGACGATCAACTGGTTCGGCCCCAACCAGATCGCCGCCAATGGCGCGACGATCAAGGTCGACGCAGACGGCAAGATCAAGATCTTCAGCCGGAACATGACGCACGTCATCGTCGACGTGACCGGTTTCGTGATGTGATCTGATCTGAGTGTCGGGTGGACCCGACGCTCAGCGATGATCGAGGGCGGCATGGTGGCGGACCACGCCGCTCTCGTCCCGCTCGGGCTCAGTTCAGGTCTCTGCAGGCAGCGCCCACCGCAATGTGCGCGTCACGAGTGCGCCGGCCGGGCGGACGATTGCCGCTTCGGACACCGGTAGCCAGGGCAGCCGCAGCGGGATGCGTGTCCAGGCCGGCATCAGTGCAACTGCAGCGGCACAGATCAATCCGTAGGGCGCACGACCGGCAAGCGGCAGCGGTGGTCGCACGAGGAGGTAGCGGGCGGCATCTCGCGCTGCGCGCGAGCCGCGCAGTTCGGGCCGAAACGCTTTGAGTTGTCGACGGAGCTCGTGTTCGGTCTCCGGCGGGTTCTCAGCGCCGAGCGCCCGAGCGACCACTGCGGCGTCAGCGACGTACTGGTCGCGTTCAGCGCCGACCAGCGGCTGCTGCCCGTAGCGGTCGTGGGCGGTCAGGAAACTGTCGAGTTCAGCGATATGCACCCACGCCAGGAGGTGCGGATCGTTCGCTGCGTAGGGCCGTCCGTCGCGTGCTGTACCGACGACGCGCTCGTGGACTCGGTGGACCACATCGACGGCTTTCTGTGCTTCGGACGCCGGCCCGAAGGTGGTCGCCGCCAAGAAGTCAGCCGTGCGTTGGAGGCGGCCCCACGGGTCGTTGCGGTAATCGGAGAACTCGGCGACGCCGGCCATCGCAAGGGGGTGGAGCGATTGGAACAGCAGCGCCCGCATGCCGCCGATGAACATCGAGGCATCTCCGTGGACACGACGAATCGGTGCGTCGTCGGCGAACCAGCCGCGCTCGCCGGTGGCGAACAACTCATCGCGCCGGTTGTCGGCGTCCGGGCCGACCACGCGGTCGCGGATCTGAGCGCCGAGCCACGACCGGAGTTCGACAGGAGACGTCGCCATTGACTCATCGTCTCACGGGATGCTGAGTACCATCCGAACGTGCCCGAAGAAACCACCGACGAGCCTGACGGGCCAGCGGACACCGAGTCGACACCCGAACCGGCCGAGACGGTGTCGTCCCCTGACCGGGTGCTCCCGCGCTGGGTGGTGCCCGGCATCGTCCTGTTCTGGACCGGATTCCTGCTGACCTTCGTGGCGCGGCACGTGTTCCACCGGTTGGCGGGCCTCCTCATTCTGCTGCTCGTCGCACTGTTCCTCGCGCTCGCGATCGAGCCTGGCGTCAACAAGCTCGCCGCCCGCGGCTGGCGCCGAGGGCGCGCCACCATCTCGATTCTGCTCGGGGTGTTGCTGGCCTTTCTGGTTTTCGTGGTCGCGATCGGCACGCTGGTCGGCACACAGATCGCCGAGCTGCTGTCGGAGTCGAACGTCTACATCAGCGACACCGTCAAGTTCTTGAACGACACCTTCGGCACGCAGATCGAACCGCAGGCAGTCATCGACGAGGTCAACGATCCGGACGGTCGCGTGCAGCAGTTCATCCAGAGTCAGGGCGACGAAGCCGTGCGGGTATCGCTGGCTGCGCTCGGCGTCATCTTCCAAGGACTGTCGGTGCTCCTGTTCACCTACTACTTGGTCGCCGACGGCCCCCGCCTCCGACGGGTCATCTGCTCGCGGCTCACGCCGCAACGCCAGGCACGGGTGCTCAACGCCTGGGAACTCGCCATCACCAAGACCGGTGGCTACCTCTACTCGCGTGCATTGCTCGCCCTGCTCTCGGCGTTCTTCCACTGGGTCGTGTTCCAGTCCCTCGGGACGCAAGCACCGATCGCGCTCGCACTGTGGGTCGGCCTCGTCAGCCAGTTCCTGCCCGTTGTCGGGACGTATCTCGCCGGGATCCTGCCGGTCCTGGTGACGTTTCTCGACTCGCCCGTCAAGGCGCTGATCGTGATTGGTTTCATCGTGATCTACCAGCAGATCGAGAACTACTTCTTTGCGCCCCGCATCACTGCGCGCACGATGGAACTTCATCCCGCCGTGGCGTTCGGCGCAGCACTCGCCGGAGCATCACTGCTCGGAGCGGTCGGCGCGATTCTCGCGCTTCCTGCAGCTGCGATGGCACAGGCTCTCGCCGGTGAGGCAGGCCGTCGGTACGACGTGGTCGACAATCACCTCACGAACATCCAACCGCCGAAACGGTCACCCGGCGCGGCGGCGCATCCGAGTACGCAGACCGACTCACCGCGTACGCCATGACCCGCTTCGACGAGACGCGTTTCGTCCTGGCGTCGTTCGCACCGATCGCCGTGGCGACCCGCAGCGACCTGGGCGAGTCGCTGCACTTCGGCTCTGGTGTCATCCTCGACGACTGCGGTGCGGTCGAATCGAAGATCGGCGACGAAGACCTCGTCGTGTACCCGCGGTCATGCCTGAAGCCGCTGCAGGCCGATGCGATGGTCGCTGCTGGTCTGGACATCGCCACGGATCAACTGGCCCTGGCATGTGCGAGCCACAGCGGTGAGGCGCAGCATCTGCAGACCGTCCGCTCCTTGCTCTCGACCGCTGGGCTCGACGAACATGCACTGCTCAACACTCCGGCTCGGCCGTACGGAGCCGCTGCGCGCGGCGTCCTTCGCGAGGCAGGGGTGGCGCCGTCGTCGCTGCAACAGAACTGTTCGGGCAAGCACGCCGGGATGCTGGCGACGTGTCGTGTCAACGGCTGGTCGATCGACGACTACCTCGACATCGAGCACCCTGTGCAGCAGGCGATCACCGCCCACATCGAAGCTCTGGCGGGTGAGCCGATCACGAAGATCGGCGTCGACGGGTGTGGCGCGCCGACCCACACCCTCAGCCTTCGCGGTCTCGCCAACGCCTTCGCCGCACTCACTCATCCGGGCCACGACCAACGCATCGCCGACGCGATGCGGGCCCACCCCGAACTCGTCGGTGGCACCGGTCGGGACATCACTGTGTGGATGCGGGCTGTGCCCGGAATGATCGCGAAGGAGGGTGCCGCTGGGGTGATGGCCGCAGCGCTGCCGAACGGTCGCGTCGTTGCCTACAAGATCGCTGATGGTTCCGACGCAGCGCGTCAAGCAGTGGTGCCCGAGGCAATGCGTCTCCTCGGTGTCGACCCCGATGTCGTCGAGCGCACTGCGCACGAGGCGGAGGTCCCGGTGCTGGGCGCAGGGGCCACCGTCGGCCGACTCGTCGGGCTCGAGTGGTCCGGACGAGGCTGAAGGGCGTGAGCAACCCGATCGACTTCGTCACCCTCGACACCGACGCCTTCGAATACGGCGGCGTCGAGCAGGTCGCCCCCGGCATCCGCCGGATCATTGCGAAGAACCCGTCGAAGTTCACCTATCACGGCACCGGCACCTACATCCTCGGTGAGGGCGACGTGACCGTCATCGACCCCGGCCCGAACTTGGACTCGCACCGCGACGCACTTGGCGCAGCACTGTCCGGAGAGACGGTGCGCACGATCCTCGTCACGCACTGCCACGCCGATCACTCTCCGCTCGCCGCATGGCTGCACGCCGAGACCGGTGCGCCAACGGTTGCCTTCGGCCCGCACGACCGGCCCGGCGCTGAGCCGTGGGACATCGGCGAGGATCCGGAAGGCTTCGGCATCGCCCCGCCCTCCGACGACGCCGAACCAGACGCCGATGCTGCCGAAGAAGACGGTGCTGCGGCCGAAGTCAAGATCGAGGAATCGACCGACCACGCCTTCACACCCGACGTCGTGGTGAACACCGGCGATCTGGCGGCTTCCGGGTCCTTTGCATCCACGTCGTGGATGGTCACGGCACTCCACACACCGGGCCACACCTCGAACCACACCTGCTTCGCGTTCGACGACGGCACGACCACGTCGCTGTTCACCGGCGACCACGTCATGGGTTGGAGTACCACCGTCGTGTCACCACCCGACGGCGACATGGCGGCCTACTTCGAATCGCTGCGCGTCGTTGCAGGGAGATCCGACGATGTCTTGATCCCGACACACGGCGCGCCGGTCACCGACCCGCAGGCGTACGTCCGCCAACTCATTGCCCACCGCGAAGTGCGCGAGCAGCAGATCGTCGACGCGATCAGAGGTGGCCTCACCACCGTGCAGGACATGGTGACCACGCTCTATGCAGCGGTTCGCGTCGAGTTGCACAAACCGGCATCGCGCAGTGTGCTCGCTCACCTCGTCAAGCTCGTCGACGATGGCGTCATCACGACCGAGCAGCCGGGCAAGCCGCGTCTGGACAGCGTCTACGCCGCCATCTGAGGCCACCCGTGCGATGCCGGGCGCGACAGAATCTGTTGTTCAGTCGGCAACCCAACCGGTGACATCGAAGCTGACCATCTCAGCAGGGAACTGGCCTGGAGCGACGTCGAAGAACCGGGCCGAACTGCACGGCTCGGCGCCGATCGACCAGAGCCCGTACTTGTCGCCGTCCCCGAACACGACTTGACGTGTCGGTGCCGGGAACATGAGCTCACTGCGCGAGTTGACGTGGTCGAGCCCGACCATGTGAGCAATCTCGTGGGCAAAGGTGGCCTGGACAGCCTCGAGGGTGGGGAGGTCGGTGATGTCGACAATGGCGAACCCGTCGCGCACGATCCAGGCGAACTGATCACCTGCAGCCTGTTCGACCGCCTTACGGTCGTCGATGCCTTGACCGAGGCCGCCGATGCCGATTGTGCCGCCAGCCAGAACGGGTGTCTCGTACGGATCAGAGAAACCGAACACCGCCATGGCCGTGGTACCGCCGGCGACGCGCGGGTCGACCGACTCGGTGTCGAGGCTGCCGGTTGCTTCGCCCACGTAGACGAGGTCGAACCCGCTGGCCCGTTCGACCTCGCGGATCGCCTCGTTCAACGCCCCGACCTGAGCGGGAGTCGCACGCTGAGAGTTGACGGCGTAGGTGATCGGCTCGCACGGGTTCCACCCGAAGTAGCGACGGCCCGCCCGTTCGTACGCAGCGAACGGCCGTTCATCTGCAGCGGCTTGCTGCAGGTAGGTGAAGTCATCGTCGAAGATGGGTTCGGCGAGCGGCGCTTGGGGGACGTCCGGAGTCGGCGTTGGATCGGTGTCGACCCGGCGCACCGTCGTCGGTGGTTCGACGCTACCGTCGAGGAAGTAACCGCTGATATCGACGATGAAGTCCGATTGCTGCTGCGAAAACACCGACAGCGTGCCATCATCGAGTGCGACGACGGCGTGATTGGCGATCGAGTGCTGCTTGAACACGGCGTTGACCGTGGAGTAGTTCTCCGGTACCGGAACCCCTGGGTAGATCACGAGGTAGCCGGGACCGTCGGTTTCGGTCATCGTCAGGTTGCTCGCGACGGCGAGCACGCCGCTCGACGGCACACTCTTGGTACCGGCGATCATGAGCGTGCGTCGTTCACCAGCGAGGAGCGGGCGGCTGTCGAGCGGCAAGTTCTGGGGGCGGCTGTCGTAGTGCCGTTCTGGCTCGAACGCCACGAACAGCCCGGCTGTGCCCGCAAAGTCCGTTTCGTCAGCTGCATCGGTTTCGTCGTCGTCACCGGTCATGTAGCCAATGACGTCGACGATCACGTCGGTGGTCCCCGAGGCGTGGATCTTCAGCTTGCCGTCGTTCAACTGCGTGATTGCGGAGCCGGCGATGTTGTAGTTGCCGTCCGGGTAGTTGACGTTCGACGCCCTGGGGAGGTCGCCGTCCGGGAACGCAGTGAGAAAGCCTGGTTGCTGTGTATCCGCTGCGATCAAGTTGATGACCGCTGCCGAAGCCGTACGTGGGATGTCGACGCGCTCGGCGAGGTCGACGATCAGCTCGGTTCCGCCTTGCACCGGGCTCGACTCGCGCGTGTCGATTGCCCGTTGCGGGTCGTCCAACGGCACGAACCGACCGGCCCTGCTGGACGACGAACGTTCGAACACGCCCTGCACGTCCACCACCACGTCGGTGGTCTCGAACGTCTGAATCGAGATCCGGCCGTTGGCGCCGACCGGAACGATCGCGAAGTTTGCGATCGTCTCGTCGGTGAGGAGATTGTTGACGATCGACGACGAGTCGAGCCCCGGCGTCCGAGCCCCGGTCGGCCAGCTCTTCAGGAAGCCGGGCGCGACCGACTTGGTGATGGTCAAGTTGATGGCCACTGCCTCGACGTCGAGTGGGTCCACGTCGACGGCGTTCATGACACCTGCGGTGAGCGGATCGATGGAGATGATGTCGAAGAAGCGAAGCGGGCGCGAACCAGGGTCACGGGTGTCCAGCACGCGCACGGGAGTGATCGGCACGTACCGCGATGCCTGACCGCCGGGAGCGGCGCCGGCTGACTGCGTGCTCGTCGCGAACGTTGCAAGCGTCAGCATCGATACGAGCGCGACGACCGCCGCGACAGCCCCGCGCAGTGACCGACGGTGCCGTGTGGGATCAAGGAGACTGCGCGCCGTCATGGCGGGCAAGACTATGCGGCGTATGCCCCGGTGACCAGGCAGGTCCGAAGAGCACTGCGAAGACGCATGATCTGGGGATGCGACCCAGGGTCCCAACCCGTAGCCTTGCACGTCAGGCCTCTCTAGCTCAATGGTAGAGCAGTGGACTTTTAATCCATTGGTTCTGGGTTCGAGCCCCAGGGGAGGCACCAGCGGTCATCGGTGGTCGCGTGGCTTTTCATCCCTTGTCGTGGGTGGTTC